>ERZ1034882.189-NODE-189-length-35430-cov-13.986290_pt1 | contig 35430 bp, 50 predicted proteins | sample MGYA00520606_ERZ1034882 | MGnify/ENA primary metagenome ERZ1034882 (study PRJEB33766, sample SAMN09781726) | gut metagenome | biome: gut microbiome | host: Homo sapiens | place: Madagascar | study: EMG produced TPA metagenomics assembly of the PRJNA485056 data...
ATTTAATATAGGCGCGTATATTGTATACAATAATAACTTTGAGTAGTGATAGTAAAAAAGTTATTGACAGTTTAAAAAATAAATGCTATCTTGATTTCAGATAATTCAAGTGGCCCCCGTTTTAGTGCTCCAAGCTGCCGTTTATGGGAAAAGTGCTGGCGGGGAAACGAAAAGAGCAGGGACGGCAAAAAAGTAACTATTCGCTCACAGGTCTTTTACAGATCTGCGGGCGTTTTTTATTTATCCAGAAAATGAAAAGAGGTGTAAAACATGAAAAGAGCAAACGAAACCAGAGATCAGGCGCAGGAAGTGACAGACGTTCTGGAAATATACGAAAATGACTTTGACATGTACTTACATCTTTTTTGTGAAGAAAATAACATTGATGACCTGAAGAAAGAAAGTCAATCTATCTGGAATGCATGTCTATATTACATATACAGTCATGTGTTTAAAGGCACTAACCAGTTAAAGAGTAAGAAGTTATATGATAATCCTTTGATTAAAACAAATAATAACGCATATAACTATGATTTATTGTTAGATATAGCAGATATATATATATATAAGCTATGTATGAAATACGATAAAGAGGTTAGTGTATTAGGTTTTTGTACACTTACTGGAATAGATAACGGAACAGTGTATTCTTGGGGAAATGATAGAAATAAACTAAGCAATGGCGGTTTATCTATTTACAAAAAACTGATGACTTTTAACGAAGAAAGCCTAAGCGATAAGCTTGTGACTGGCAAACAGAACCCAGTCGGCGTGATCGCAGTACTGAACAGGCGACACGGTTGGGCAAGCCCATACACAAGCGACAGCAACCGACAAAGAACAGCATTAACCGCTGACCAGCTGCCAAAGTTGGGGCGGGATAAACCGGCCGAATTGTGCGACAATAAAACACAATTAGAAGAGGATAACCAATAGCAACAACGCTTTGAATTGTGCGAAATCACACACAATTTAGAAACCCAGTAAATACAAGGGGTTGCGGGTTCGGGACTATTCGCAACTCTTCGCTAATTTAAAAATTTTGCGAATAGTTGAACGGATTAAAAGAAAATTGTATGAATTGTTTTTGAATGTCGCACAATTATAGATTGGTTGCCAAGATCAAGAGCAAAGGACCCGGGAGGGGGTTGGAGAAGCTGAGAAAAACCGCCCTACTAAGTCCCGTAAATTCCGACAAAAACAAAAAGGCCTTTTCAAACAGGAGGATATAACATGTTATTAGACATTTTGATGATTTACTTATTTGCGACATTAAATTTACCGACATGGTTTCTGGTGATAGTCATAATTGATGTGGTTATGGGAATCATAGGATTGTGTATAAAAAAATAATGGATTGTAAATTTTCTTGTAACAAATGCATACAATGTGAGAATAGCAAAGTTAAAAAACATGGTAAATCTCTTTGCTACAACAGCAATGGAAAGATAAATTGCGATTACTATTATTTCTGCCAGAATATGAGCAGTGATGTAATTGCATGTATGAATTTTATCCCGAAGAAATGAGGTGTAAAGTAATGACATTCAACGAATACCAGACAGGAGTAATGAGAACAGCAAGTGATATCTGCAAGGCAAATAACGAGAATATGTTGCTGAACGGAGTATTAGGTGCTGCCGGGGAATCTGGTGAAATGGTAGATCTGATGAAAAAACAGCTGTTCCAGGGGCATCCATTTGATCGTGAGCATTACATCAAAGAGTGTGGCGATGTTTTGTACTATCTGGCACTGATTGCTGAATCTTTAGGAACTACACTTGAGGATATTGCGATTGCGAACAATAAAAAGCTGTGGGAGCGTTACCCGGATGGATTTGATTCAGAAAAATCACAGCATCGCAAAAAGGGAGATATCTGATGGTAACATTAGCCGGAAGAAGAATAACTGATGAATGTTCACAGTGTGGATTGATACTCACCTGTGAATTATGCAGACAAGGGCATGGAATCAACGTAGAACGGTCAAATATCCGTCAAATGGTATCGTGCCAGATAAAACACCGGGAGGATAGAGAAAATGCAGAATGAGGTTGATATGGTGAAGCATCCACCACATTACAATCAAAACGCCATGGAGTGCATTGACGAAATGGTTGTGATGTTTGGATATCCAGATACGATTGCTTTTTGCAAACTAAATGCCTGGAAATATAGGTATCGTGCACCACACAAAGGCGAAAATGAAAAGGATTTGAAGAAAGCAGACCAGTATATTCAAAAGGCAAAAGAGTTACAGGAGGAATATTATGGGAACCGATAACAAGTGCTGCGGAACATGCAAATATGCCAGGACAGATGATTTTGGCGATTGGATGTGCACAAATGATTGCAGCGATTATTGCTCAGATTGGACTGAATATTCACACGGATGTTCAGAATGGGAGAGTAGAAAAGATGATTAGATGCTTTTTGATTATCGCAAACATAGTAATTTGTCTGCTAATGCTGATTTCAACCGGAGTGGCAAGTGATTCCAATGAAAAACACAATGGATTCTTCCTGTTAGCAACTCTGACAGTGATCTCGGCATTTAATGCAGCATACATATTGTTTTGCTAGTGGGGTATGGCGCAGTGGTAGCGCAACGGATTTTGACTCCGTGGTCATCGGTTCGATTCCGATTACCCTAGTTTGGGATGTATATCAGAAAATCCCATACATTTATTTCTCCTTTATAAAAAATATGCCCTACATAGCGGTCAAATGTTGTGTAGGGATTAGCCATCGGACAGATGGCATGAGTGGCATCCCTATTTTTACACCTCTTATCGTGCGCTTGCATACCGCACTGAAATGTATGCAAACAAGGCTGCATGGTGTAACGGAAAGCACACAGTGCGCGCATTTGGAGGAACAGGTTCAAGTCCTGTTGCAGCCATTGGACTTTTCATAGAGTTCAATCCTTTCTGTTGATATGTGTTGTGCCGGGCGAAAATAAATTTGCCCGGTATCGGAATGTAGCGCAGTTGGTTAGCGCACCTGTCTTATACACAGTTGGTCGTAGGTTCGAATCCTACCATTCCGATTTTACCAAAGTCGATAAGTAGGTCTCAGTGCTTCGTGTATGTTTGACGTGGCATAAAAGAGTTAGCAAAGGTGGATGCATCCACCTAAAAGAAACGCACAAAAACAAGGCTGGTTGGCTATGTGCACGGCAATCAGCTAGGAAATGACACACAAAAAGCTGTGATGCGTTTGGTAGAATGATAAACCTTTGAATGTGTGAATCATATCCAGAAATGAGGAGATTATGAAGAAATTTATAATTGCGAAGTATATTTTGATAGCAACATGGATTGCTACGACAGCAGCGTTTGCATTAGAAATAGGAGAAATAAGCATATATATTTCTGCTATTGCTTCTGCTTGTGGAGCATTGTTGGTGTTAAACAAAATGAAAATTGACCAAGAAAAGAGGAATAAGGCATGGCACAGGGAGTAAGACCGATTGATAAAGAAAAATTCTACAAAGGATTGAATGAAGTTCTGGCAGGTACAAAAAGCATGTCTAAAGCAGCTAAAGAAATCGGAATCAGCTTGCCGACAGCCAATAAGTATTTCAACATGGTTGTAAAAGGCGAAGAACTGCCGGACGGATTGTTTAAAAAAGATTAGCAAACTGCCAGAGGTGGGAAAATACGTTGCACCCACGCACCCTCACAGCGTTGCGTGAATTGGGTTAAAAGAGATTCCGTAGAATGCGACGGCGGACTGGCATTAAAGGAGTAACCATGTGTGATTTTTGCAAGAAAATAATTGATGCTAAATCAGAATATCTAAATGCATTAAGCACTGAAGACGACTTCATTTTTGAAGATGATGAGGGACATTGGTTGCATATTGACAGCGGAGACAGCTTTTGCCCAGGCACAATGAAAATCAATTATTGTCCTATGTGTGGAAGAAAGATGGTGGAAGATGATTAAAGAAGCATTGCTTGCCCGATCAAGTAAGGGAGCTATCACACTATCGCTTGATGGCGAAATGCTAAGGGGAATAGTAAGCATTGATAACATATCCAATATTTATCAAAAAGACACAGCAAAAGAAATTCAAATAACGTTACTAGCAGACGAAGTTAAGGTAAAACTTCCAAATGGAGAAATAAAGGATATATCAGAAATGTAGAAAGTTGGTGGGAGAATGAATGAAACTATTTTATATATTTCCAAATCGGAACAGGATATACGAAGTTTTCTGAAATATCTTCAATCAAAGCTAGAAGCAGAACAAAAGGAATGTGCCCTAGATGAAAAACACGATATTTTAAAAGTACCAAAATATTACGATATTGTCGGGAAAAGTATTTATGGATCCATGACTGGTGTTGGCTATGGATATTGCACATATTATTGTTTTTCAGAAGCATATGATAGAAATAAATACAGCGATGCAGAAAATGAAAAACTCAAAGATATTCTTATGCACACAAGACAAGGTGCGGAGAGAATATCGGGGCTTGATATTTTATATATGCTAGGGTTAGCTTAAAAGGCGGTGGAAGAATGAAACACCAAAAAGAATGGCACACTTGCGACAGGTGCGGAAAAGAAATAAAAGTAGGAATATTGTGTAAAAATTCAATCACAAGGAATGGCATATTGAATACGACCTACGATTTATGCCGTGAATGTATGGAAGATTTTGAGAGGTTTATGAGAAATGATCGTTAATATGGGAACCAAAACCTATGAAATGACCCACAAACAGGCAAAAGCTATTCTTGAAACGGCTAAGAAAATTGCAAATTGCAACATATACGGTATTGAAAAAGACAATGTGGTGATTATGCTGAATGAAAAGTATGAGGACGATATGAGCCTTAAAAAAGCCGTAGGGCAGTATAAAAAGAAAGGGTTCAAGGTGTATTGGAAATGAAGAAAACACGTTCAAAAATTATAATCAAAACCAGAAAAGGCGGTTACACAAAGATTTATGCCAATGGAAAATGGCAAAAGGGAGTGTATAATATTGATTTCCATGCCGACTGCACGCCATTGAGATACCCATGCATAAAAATTTCTTGCGAATTTGATAAGTATAAGACTGATAAAAACGGTTCGGTTATTTACGACCATGAAAAAGAAGAAATTGTAAAAGAACACGTAGTTGCAAGAATTTAGGGGCGAGATTATGGAATATCAAAACGCAATGCTAACATTTTAATAAAATATTACCGGCTAACAATAGGAGTTAGTCGCTAACCTAGAAAAGTTATAGGCAGAAGTCATTTATACACTTCTGCTTTTTAAGTGGAGGTGTATTCTATTGGCTAGTTCAAGCCTTATATCCACCGTAAATGAGTACGAAAAGTATATAAAGAAGTATGGCATAGATGAAGATGCTATAAATGCGTATATTGAAGCTGCATATGTAGCTATTGAAAATGAAAAGGATATTGAATACGGATTACAGATAACGGAACGTTGCAAACAGATCATAGAGCAGTTTTGCGTTGATATGTCAGACGGTGACATCTGGGAACTGGAAAAATATGCTTTTGATAATAAGGCAGATTATGAAATTATTGATAAATTTTATTCTGTTTTGCTTCTGGAAGCTAGAAATAAGAAAGTAGACAGCTTTTTTAGATATCTTGAGAGAAAACGTGAACCAAAAGAACGTTTTTACATGCCAAGACGTAAGCAATTCTTAAAAATCGGTCTTGTGGACGCTTTGCAGGACATGATAGATGACAAATACGATATTTTGTGCATAAGCTTAGTGCCTGGAGCCGGGAAAACTACGATCGAAAAGTTTTTTAATGCGGCTGTTATCGGTTGGTATCCTAAAGATTTCAATTTGTTCTATTCCCATAGTGGAGATATTACCAGAATGTACTACGATGGCATGTACGATATCGTGACAAATGCTGATGAATATACATGGAATGAAATTTTCCCAGAATTGCGTGTTACAAGCACAAATGCCAAGGTTGAACAATTTAATGTGGGGAAATATAAACCGTTTCCAAGTGTACAATGCACATCTGTTGGAAGCAAGAATGCCGGTAAAGTTCGTGCTTCAAAATTCCTGTTAGTTGACGATATGATTGGCGGTATCGAAGAAGCCATGAACCCAACAATACTTGATAAGCTGTGGGATAAATATGCCGTAGATGCCCGGCAGAGAAAAATTCAAGATACTGACGGGCACAACTGTAAAGAAATCCATATTGCGACAAGATGGAGCGTAAAAGACGTTATCGGGCGAATACAGACAATGTATGAGGGAAATCCAAGGGTGAAAGTGATTGCTGTGCCGGATATAGACCCAGAAACAGGGAAAAGTAATTTTGATTATGAATTTTCTGGATTTACGGTTGAATTTTTCGAAGATCAGCAACTTTTGATGGATGAAATATCGTACAAATGTTTGTATAAGCAGCAACCGATAGAACGTGAGGGATTGCTGTTCCCAGACGATAAAATCAGACGCTATCTTAATTTGCCACACGGAGAACCGGAGATTATTACAGGACAATGCGACACAAAAGGAAAAGGAACGGATTATTTTGTTATGCCGATTCTTCAGAAATACGGTGAGGATTACTATTGTGTTGATTGTGTGTGTGATAATACGGCAGATTATGAAATGCAGTATGAAAATGCCGCAAACATGCTTGTAAATAACAAAGTACAAGAATGCGAATTTGAGCGAAATGCAGGAGGTGATCGTGTTGCTATGGAAGTTAATAAGCGTGTTGAGAAAAAAGGTTGGATATGTAATATTACTGACGTTCCGACAGAGACAAACAAGGAAGCCAGAATATTCCAATGCTCAAACTGGATAATGCAGCACGTTATTTTCAAAGATAAGTCGCTATATACGCCAAAAGAACCGTATGGAGTGATGATGTCATTATTGAAACAGTATTCTGTATCTGGCAAAAAGCAGCTCGACGATGTGCCAGATACTTTCTCGAACTTTGCTGTTCGAATCACAGGAGCAAACAAAGTAGCAAAAGCCGAAGCAGCAATAAATCCATTTATGCGTAGGGGGTATTAAAAATGACGACAAAGGAATATTTAGGGCAGATAAGCAGATTGAATCGGATGATCGACAATAAATTGGTCGAGTTACACCAATATAAAATCATGGCATGTAGTATATCTGCTGTAAAAAGCGGAGAAAGAGTTCAAACATCGCCGGATTTAGATAAAAATGGTGCAAAATTCGCAAAAATTGAAGAAATGGAAAAGAAAATAGATGAAATGATAGATAATTTTGTTGATAAGAAAGAAATCATCATCAAACAGATTGACAGCATCGAGGATGAAGTGCTTTATGACATTTTGTTTTCCAGATATATCGAGAAAAAGACTTTTGAGAAAATTGCATCTGATATGGAGTATTCATTTAGACAGACATTGCGCTTACATGGAAAAGCATTACAAGCGTTCGAAAAAAAATACGGTCATTTATACTTGCACGAAAACATGTCATAGAATGTCACATATATAATTTGATATAATTACAATCGAAGAAATTGACAATGAGTTCTTTTTCACAAAATATCCCCCCATACGAAGAAGCATCACCTTAACGGGTGGTGCTTTTTTGTTAGAAAGAAACATTATGAGAGAACCAAGAATTATTAAATGCCCTAAATGTGGTTCGGTTGTTGGCAAGTATTATGGAAAATCCAAACAGAAAGTTATTTCCAGATGCGATAACTGTAGAAAACAGATTATTTACAATCCAGTCACATGGCAATCAGAGATAAAACCGTTGCCCGGCAGAACATGTAGCAGCGGTATGAGATATTAAGAGGTAACACATGAACACACTGCATCTTCAAGACATTGTAAAAGGAAAATACGGACGAAAAATTGCATATACGGATGTTGAAGCCATTACACAGGACAATGTCGTAAAGGTTGTTGGTAATTGCATCGGAACTTTTAACTGGAATAAGCATATTATTAAATATCTTTGGGATTACTATAAAGGCGATCAGCCGATACGATACCGTGTGAAAAAAGTTCGTGATGACATTACAAATAGAATCGTTGAAAATCATGCGTATGAGATTGTTCAGTTCAAAACAGGACAATCCTATGGCGAACCTGTGCAGTACATTAGCCGTAAAGATGAAGAAGCCGTAAATAAGGCTGTAGACACATTGAATGACTACATGGAAGATGCAAATAAACAGGAAAAAGACATAAAATCCGGTGAATGGCAGTCGGCAACAGGTACATCATTCAAGGCGGTGCAGAAAACACCGGGCGAAGAAGTTCCATTTAGAATTGTTGCACCGTCACCGATGAATACGTTTGTGATTTATAACAGAAGTACGGAAGAACCGTTACTGGCAGTACAGGAGTTGAAAGATGCTGACGGGGAATATTATAAGCTGTGCTATTCCAGTACACATGAGTGCAAAATAATCAACGGAGCCGTATCTGATTGGAAATTACATGGTTTTGGTGGTATTCCGATTGTTGAATATCCGAACAATCACGAACGGATTTCGGATATTGAGCTTGTGATTGATATTCTGGATGCAATTAATAACATGCAATCTAATCGAATGGATGGGGTGGAACAGCTGATCCAAGCATGGTACAAGTTTATAAACTGTGAAGTTGACGAAGAACAGTTTGAAAAAATGAAAATGAATTGTGCTTTAGTTGTAAAATCCATTAATAAAGATAACAAAGCTGATGTTGATGTTATTACGCAAGAGTTAGATCAATCTCAATCACAGATAGCAAAGGACGATTTGTGGGATAATGCATTATCAATCCTTGCTATCCCGTCAAAACAAGGAAACACTGGTGGAGATACACAAGGTGCTGTAGAGTTGCGAAACGGATGGGATTTCTCCAAGACAAGAGCAAAACTGAAAGACCCACTGATTGTTACGGCAGAGAAGCGACTGGCAAAAGTGGTTCTAAATGTAATTCGCATATATAAAAAGGACTTAAACCTGTCTCTTAGAGATTTTACGGTACAGATTAACCATAGTCCACAGGATAACATGTATACGAAGTCTCAGACCCTTTTACAACTGTTACAGTGTGGCGTGCATCCGCTTGTGGCAATCAAGACAGTAGGCCTCTGGGGCGATGCAGAAAAAACATTCTTGCTTTCCAAACCATATTTGGATAACCTATGGCAGACGATTGATGATGTTGCTGCACAAGAAAAGAAAGCACAAGAGTTGATGCAACAGATGAATAATAAAAACGCCATCGCAGAATAGCGGTGGCTATTTTTAGGTGGCTATAAATGAGAGATTTGAGATTTAAAGTTTCTGGTCAGACGATAGAAAAAGAAACTGGATGCGATTTCACAGGAATTGCAAGCGGAACAGATAACTGGCTGAATCTTGTTTTTTCGTTTGATGCGAGTTGGGCTGGCATGGCAAAAGTTGTCTGTATGAGAGATTCGAACGGAGTTGAAACGAACAGGGTTGTGAATGGAAAGGTTGCGGTTCCGAGTTCTGTGACTGACGGAAAGTTCTTTAGCATCCAGATTTATGGAAAGAAAAACGGACAGCTTGTATCGACAAATAAGCTGTTCATTGACCAGACATGAGGTAAATACACATGCCAAGTATAGAAGAATTACTAAACGAAGCAGAATCGCATATGGCGGCACAACCAGTAAATGATGTACTGGAAATAGACCCAGAAACGCGAGAAATCAGCATACCAGATTCCGAAATTATTCTCGGTGTTGAAACTGACCAAAAGGCAGAGAGAAAATATTTCCATTGCCCCAAGATTGTAGGAAACAATATTGATTTATCTGCACTTGAGTTGTATGTGGTATTCCAAAATGCAAGCAATATGGAAGAGGGCAAAGACCGATACCACGTTACAGATGTTAAAACCACATCGGATGGATATATCACTTTTTCGTGGGAATTATCCGCAAAGGTTACTGCATATAAAGGTGACGTTCAGTTTGTTGTGTGTGCAATCAAAACCGATTCTAGCGGTGTGAAGCAGAACGTTTGGAATACAACGATTGCGATTGGAAAATGTCTGATTGGATTATCTTCGGATATGTCTGCATCGGAAGAACAGAGTGCATCTGACCTATATACACAGTTGATTTCTGAATTGAACAGCACTGCATCTGCGAAACTGGCAGAAGTTACAACTCAGATTCAGACGGTTGGAAACAATCAAGTTTCAAACGTAAATAATGCAGGAACAACACAGGTAAACAACATACAAAATAAAGGAACAGAAGTATTAGCATCTATTCCAGATACTTATACAGAATTAGATGCATCTGTAAAGCAATTAAATGAGCAAATAAGAGGAAAAGCACCAGTAATAACAGAAAGTATCACGATACAATCTGGAAGTCCTACAACAGTCACAGACAGTGCAGAAATGCCATTGCAAAATATGGTAATTTATGGAAAGAGTGAACAGAAAACAACAACAGGGAAGAATCTTGCAAAGCCACAGCTTGAAAGTGGTTTAAAAAATGGGATAACCATAACAAAGTATGCTGATGGTTCGTATAATTTCAAAGGTACATGCACGAAAGACGCATATGGCAAGGTTTGCTCTTTTAATATGGAAATCGGTAAAACTTACTATTTTAGCGGTGGTGCAAAAAATGGAAGTAGCACAACATTTCAAACATATATGTTGTCAAAATCAGGTAATGTTTCATTATATACACTTGAAAAAACATCTTTTATTGCAAAAGAAGAAGAATATTATTTGTACTATGCTATTTATAAAGGTAATACAGTAGATTTTACCATCAAACCAATGCTCAACCTAGGTTCAGAAGCGTTACCATTCGAACACTACACAGGAGGTAAACCCTCTCCAAGTCCAGAATATCCACAGGAGATAGTGAGTGCAGGTGAAAGCGGAAGTATTGGTGTTGAGATTACTGGAAAGAATCTGTTTGGTGGAAAAGCATTTGCTGATAAGATTGTTGAATTTGGTGGAAGTTTAGATGAAAAAAATAAAACAGTAGCAGTCAGTGCTAAACTGATGAGTGATAAAGTAATATACAATTTTCCAGATAGTTCAAAGCAATATACTGTTATACTACACGGAAGTAATAGTTCCGTAGGAGTTTCTGTTAAACATGTTAATATGAGAATCAAGTACAAGAACGGGAGTAAATACGTTCTTGAGTTTGAAAACAATGAAAAAGTTATTATTACAACACAAAAAAACGCAGTTGGGTTAATTGGCAATTACAATGATGGAACTACAACATTTGACTACGAACGTTGTGGCGTATTTGAAGGTGTTTTAACAGAAACAGATTTCAAACCATACGAATATCAATCCCTCCCGATCACAACTCCAACAGGGCTTCCTGCAATCCCAGTTCCATCCGGCACATCTGGAATAACATACACTGACGCAGACGGGCAGGCATGGATTTCTGATGAAATTGATTTTTCAAAAGGTAAATACATTCAGAGGGTTTGGAAGGTAGAGTTTGATGGAAGTGAGGATGAGAAGTGGGTAAAAGAAAATACAAAATATTTATATATTGTATGTTTGCCAGTCAACATGAATGATAGGAAAGGATTTTGTAATCAGTATATAGTAGGCAACAATATACGTGGTATAAAAATAGGCAACGGTACCAAGGCGCTGATTGTTTTTGACGATTTTTCGGATGAAAATGCACTTTCGAATTTCAAAGCCCACCTTGCATCAAACCCATTAGTGGTAATGACCTACTTAGATACACCAATAGAAACAGACCTAACAGAAGCACAAATACAGGCATACAAATCACTCACTACATTCAAACCAACAAGCATTATCAGTAATGATGCAAATGCTCAAATGAATGTCGAATATGCATGTGATACAAAAACGTGGGTGACAAATAAAATCAATACATTACTTAAGGAAGCAACTACTTCATAGTGGTTGCTTTTTTGATACAAAAAATTACAAAAAATGCACCCATGCGATAAATGGGAGAACTCAGCAGGAGCGACCTGCGATAACAAAAGCGTGAGTAACGGAGGTAATTATGACAAGAGAACAGGCAAAACAGAATCTTATTTCCATCGGAGTTGCAGAGCCTACAGACGAGCAGATTACAAATTATCTGAACCAAGTGAGTGGCGAAACCAAAAAGGAAAAGGACAAAGTGGCAGAACTCCAAGCGAAAGCTGATAAGGCTGACGAGTTGCAGACAAAAATTGATGAACTGGAAGCAGGAAATCTCACCGAGATTGAAAAGGCTAACAAAGCCTTAGAGGAAGCCAACAAAACCATTGCTGACATGCAGAAATCAAATGCTATCCGAGATCAGCGTGAACAGGCTATGTCCAATTTCAAGATTGATGCAGAACAGGCAAAAACAGTTGTCAAAGACGATGGCACTCTGGATTACGAAGCTCTTGGAAAAATTATCACTGATAAAGAAACAGCTTCCGCACAGGCAAAAGAAAAAGAAATTGCTGACGGTGGCACAAATCCAGGCGGCGGTTCTGGCAGCGGAAGTGGAAGTGGCGAAGAAAAAACAGCAGATGTGTTAAATGCAGAAAGTATTTCATTTGGAAATGCAACAGCATCTGCCGAAACTAAAAATCATTATGTGATTTAGGAGGTACATCATGGGAAAACCTATTGTAAGAGATTTTTCACAAAGTAAAGGTATTTTAAAATACTTTCCTTATGAGGGAGCTGCTTGTGTAGTTCCTCAGTCTATGGTATCTGCGGCTGACGGTAACGGTCAGAAAATTGTAAAAGCAGGAACACCATATCCGAGCAACGATGCAAAGTGCCTTGGTTACATTCTGGAAGATGTAGATGTAACTATGGGAGATGCACCTGGAACCTATGTATATCAGGGTTCTATTGACAAAACAAAAGTGACAGCAAATGGAGTAACCGTAACGGATGAAGCGAAAGCCGCAACGCCACGAGTTACTTTTTTTGATTAATGAAAGAGAGGTATAAACAATGCCAGCATTACCATTGAGCGAAGCGTTTACTGCCAGAAGTCTGGGAGTAATGTGGGATAACTATGAGAAAACATTAGGTTCTGCACCGTATCTTGGCAGACAGAAGTTTGGGACAAGAAAACAGGACGGATTAAATCTGAGATTCATTAAAGGAAAATCTGGACTTCCAGTTTCTTTAAAAGCATCTAACTTTGACGCACAGGCAGAGTTAAGAGATGTTGGAGGTTTCTCCGATATTCAGAACAACATGCCATTCTATCGTGAATCTTACATGGTTACTGAGGAAGAGGAACAGATGTATGACAATTACAGAAGTTCCGAGAACATCAGTCTTGCGAACGATGTTCTGAGAGAAATCAGTAAAAAACCTATGATTCTGATTGAGGGTGCATTAGCAGTACCAGAGAGACAGATTTGGAATCTGCTTGCTCCGGCAGACGGTATTCCGAAAGTCCCGGTAACAATCGGCGGTAAGAGTTATTACATTGATTACACAGATGATGATGGAGTAGCACATAAGAAAGACCACTTTGTTGATATTTCCGCAGGTGAAACCGACAAATGGTCCGCATCAGCAACAGCAACACCGTTAGATGATTTGATTCAGACAAGACGTGATTTCGCAAAGAAAACAGGTTATTCACTGACCAGATTCACCATGAATACAGAAACATGGGAATATGTTCTGAAAGCAGAGGACACAAAGAAACAGGTTCTCGGAATCACTGCTTACAATGGCGGTATTCGCTTGCAGCAATCACAGGTAACTGAGTATCTGCGTGGATATGGTATCGAGATTGAGGTATACGACAAACTGTATATCGACCCAACAGACAATAAGACAAAATACTTTGTTCCTACAGGTATTGTATCTTGCCAGTCTGGCGGAATCTATCTTGGAGATTATGTATTCGGAAAAACACCAGAAGAGAGAAGCGGAAGCCTTACAGACGGAAACCTGTCTATTGTTGAAACTGGTATTTCTGTATACACATATGCTACAAACCATCCAATCAATACACATTGTGTTGTATCAATGATTGGTCTGCCTACATTTGAGGGAATGGACAGCGTTGTTGTTATGAAAGTTGCGTAGGAGGTGTGTACTGATGATTGCAGAATACACAATGAAGCGTAATGGAAAATGGTATAAAGCAGGTGACGAAGTGCCGGAGATTAATACTCCGGCATCTTCTGATTTCAGATATACCAAGACAGACATTAACCGCATGAGCGTTTCTGATCTGCGTCAGATTGTTATGAGCACTGGCGTTGAAAATGCGGACATTATGACCGGGGCAGAAATGAAAGAGTATCTGATTAACCTGTTTGGTCTGTAGGAGGTTGCAACATGTCATATTCAACTTTGCAGAAAATCAAAATACGGCTTGGTCAATACCATATGAATGAATCTGACGAGGTTGAGTTTGACCAGCCGGAAAAGAATCCTCTGATTGAGCAGCTTATTGAGCAGGTAAATACAGAGATTACACAACGGCGCAATTATCCAGATAGCTACACGGAAGAACAGATATATGCAGATTTGAAGAAATACGAAAACAACATTATCAACATTGTTGTTTACGATTGTTCACAGGCGGGCGAAGCTTATATGCAGTCATATACAGAGAACGGAGTAAGCAGAAACTGGATAAGTCGTGACGATTTATTTGCGGGAATTTTCCCGTATGTAAAAGTAATATAGAAGATTGAGCGTTACCAACGGTAGCAGGGGCATACAGTATTAGTGGCGGTGGGCGGTATGCAAATTTTTTACAGGAGATAACATGATTGAGTTTTTTTATCAAACATATATGATAGCTCTGCCTGTTATTTTAGCAGCTCTTCTTGGGTATATTGTCTGGCTGTTGAAAGAACAGAAAAACCAGAAAAAAATCGACAAAGAAGAACGTGATGCCAGAATTGAAGCCGAAAAACAATTGCGTGAAAAGAATAGCAAAGGAACAATGCTTTTGCTGAGAGCGCAACTCATTGAATATCATGACAAGTATATTGAATTAGGTGAAATTCCGTCATATATATATGATAATTCCAATGACATGTACGATGTATATCACTCACTCGGTGGAAATGGAATGGTGACAAAAATGAAACAGGAAATCGAAGAGTTACATTTAAAGAAAGAAGGAAAATAAAATGGATATTTCACAAGTTTCAACAGTCGTTGCGATTGTTGTTATTACTTATTTAATTGGTGTTGGGGCAAAATTGTTCCCGAAAGTAAAGGATAATTACATCCCGGTTATCGTTGGCATTGCTGGCGGTATTCTTGGAGTGGTTGGCATGTATATCATTCCAGATTATCCGGCACATGACGTACTTAATGCGATCGCAGTAGGTATTATGTCCGGTCTGGCAAGCACAGGTGTAAATCAGATTTACAAACAGGCTAAAAAAGGTTCTGATGCCGATGCTTGATATTAATAAACAGCGTATGCAGTATTCACTGCAAGGACAGCGGTTTACGATATATGACCGTGACGATGACGGGAATATAATCTACACATCCTATACGGATTCTGACGGAAACAAAATCTATTATCTTGACGATGATGGAAATAAGATTCCTCAGAACATCGAAGAAAAAACTGGCTTTTCTGAGCCAGTTACTTTTTTTGCAAATATCAGTAACAAGCTGAGCGAAGTGCTTGTAAAAGAGTTCGGTATTGATGACAGTTCATCATACTGCCAGATTGTTACAAACAAAGGATATTTGCCAATTAAGTCCGGGGACTACATCTGGAAAAAATCAAATGTCGGCAGAGATGCTGATGGATTGGTGAATGTAAATACGGCAGACTACATTGTAAAGGGAGTTGCAGACGAGGGATTGACCGTAGATCTGTTCCTTTTACAAAAAAATGTAAAGTAGGTTTCTTATGGCAAAAAAAGTGATTTCAATGACATTATCGGAAAAATCCATACAGGACGCAATAAAACAGCTTAGGGACTACCAGAACAGCTTAGAGTATAAATGTAGCCTACTGGCACAGAAACTGGCTGAACGTGGCGTAGAAATTGCAAGAGCACAGGTGTATGACCTTGACGCAGTGTTCACAACAGAATTGTTCAATAGTGTTCATTCGGAATACAAAGGACAGATTGATGGTGGTTCTATATGGGCGGTTGTTGCAGGTACAGACCACGCATTGTTTGTTGAGTTTGGAACTGGAATTATTGGTTCAGAATCTCCTTATCCGGGTAAATTACCGGACGGAGTATCTTGGCAATATGCAAGTGGAAAGACAATCAGACAGCTTGCAGATGGACGATATGGTTGGCTTTATCCTGGCGATGATGGAAAGTGGTATTTTACAGAGGGTATGCCTAGCAGACCTTTTATGTACAATACATCACTTGAATTGCAAAGAATTGTTGTTGAAGTAGCAAAAGAGGTGTTCGGATAATGGTTACAGATAATCAATGGGCGTTTGATTTAGGCACAACGATATTTTCTATCGTAAAATCAAAAACGTTGACAGAATTAAAAAGTAAATACCCGGACATATTTGTCACTGACAAAGGAAAAACAAATGGAAAAGCAGTTTTTCCAACCGTATATATTCAAGAATTGTCCGGCTCTGAGCGCGGCGCAGACCTTGAGGGCAAAAGCATTAATGCAGTGCTTGAAACTATACAGGTTGATGTTACTACAAACACAAGCAGAGCCGATGTGAACCGAGTAATGTACACTGTGGCAAGTATATTTAAACAGATGGCTTTCACAGTTCAGTCAATGCCAGACTTTGAATATAACGGGGAAACCTACAGAAAAACAGCACGATTTCAAAGAATAATCGGTGCTAATGACAGATTGATTTAGAGAGCCTATGGCTCTTATTTTTTTACACTTTAGGAGGTAAGCAAACATGGCAACAGGTTTAAAAAGTAGAATAATCTACAGAGAAGTTCCATCTGCACCAACGGAAGGTTCTTATTGGGCTGGAACATATAAATTACTTATTCGTGCAAAATCTATTCCATCACCATTTGGTTCCACAAATATGGTAGACACTTCTACACTTGAAGATTTGGTGGAAACACAGGAAATGGGTAGACGTTCGGCTGGTTCTATGGAAGTACAGGGAGCATTTGAAAAATCAAAAAAAGATGACATGGTAAGTGCAGAGGGCAAAAAACTTGATTTTTGTATTCTTTACGGAACAGACGGTAAAGGTTCTGAAGGTATCTGCGCATTTATCGGGCAGGAATCATTTGCACCGGATGAAGCAACAGACGATCATCTGACTGGAACAGCTACAGTTTCTGTACAGACAGTTCCAAAGTGGATTGAGGATGATTACACAGTAACAGTTGAGGAAGATGAAAACGGTTATCCGACTTCTATCACATTAGCAAAAAAATAAAAAGCCAGTCTTTGAGTGATTATGACAAGGCTGTGCAGACTGGCTACGAATCAGAAACAGCCACAGATAACTACTTAAATATGTAAAAAAAGGGGCGGTTTTCGGACTGCCCCTTTCCCTATAAAAAAATAGGTGGGAAAGGAAATAAATATGAAAACAATTACAGTTAATGGTAACGAATATACATTAGAGTTCACTTTTGCGGCAGCAGAACATAAAGACCTTGTAAACAGAATGTTCAAAATTATGACAATGTCCTATGTGGCAGAGGATATGAAAGACCTTGATGATGATGTAACTGTTAAAAACATGCTTGATGGTGTGGCACGACAGGCTGCAGATATACCAGAAACATGTAAAATTGCTTTCTTTGCAGGTCTGCTTGAGCATAATCCGAAAACCGAACAGGAAATGATTAAGATTATGCGTGGCTACATGAAAGAGAACAAACTTTCTTACAAAAAACTGTTTGACGAAATCAAAGGGTGGATGAAAGAAGATGGTTTTTTCGACCTGTCCGGACTGAACGACATGATTGCGGATATGTATCCGGATACACAGGAGACAGTGGAAGAGAAGAAACCGAAGAAAGTTCCACAGGATCACAAGAAGAAAGAAGTTTCCACGAAATAATATGGGACGATCTATTTCCCAAGGCTTTTTCAATCGGCATTAATATTGAAAAGTTTTTGCACATGACACCTATTATGCTAGAACGCTGTTTTGAAGGATTTAGAATCCAGAGAGAGCGTCAAGATAGTGATATGTGGTTGTGGTTTGGCACTTATGGATTGTCGGCATTTAGCGTAGCAATAGCCAATTGCTTTTCTGACAAATCAAAAGCAAAATATCTCGAAAAACCAAACATGCAGATTGAAAAGAAAGAGGAAAATGGTTATACGGAATCAAAAGAGGAAGTTGGAGTTTTCGAAATGAAACAAAGAATAAATTTACTTAGAGCTTCCGGATTGCCAGAAAGTCCAGATTGATAATATGAGACACCCACTGTGGTGTCTCTTTTTTTGAATAGAGGTGATTTTTTGGCGAATATTGATAACCTTGAAATAAAAATATCAGCGCAAGCAAGAACAGCAAGCAATGCTATTGATAATTTGTGTGACAAATTGGGTCGGCTTTCTGCTTCGCTTGGTTCTGTAAATACTGGTTCGATAACAGGTATGGCTAACGGAGTGAATAGATTAGCTTCTGCTATGACAAATATGAAATCAGTTAGAACTGCTGATTTTACAAGAGCGGCTAAAGGCATCGAAAAGATGTCTGCTGTTGATACGGCGGCACTTAACCGTGCTGCATCTTCTATCGGCCAGATTGGTAAATCCCTTAACACACTATCTGGAATGGGTACGGCTTCAAAGAATCTGGCAGATTTAGCGACCGGAATTAAACAGTTGGGTTATACATCTTCAACAAAAGCGATTGAAAACATACCGAAACTTGCAACAGCAATGAAACAACTAATGACAGAGTTGTCTAAGGCACCTAGGGTAAGTCAGAACCTCATAGATATGACTAACGCATTGGCGAAACTGTCACGAACCGGTTCGTCTGCCGGTAAAGCTGCTAGTTCATTGAAAAGTAGCTTAATCAGTTATTCCGGTTCTGCAAAAAGCTCAAAATTGAGCACATTCAGTTTGGCTTCTGCTATTGGTAAACTGTACGCTTCGTACTGGATGGTTATTCGTGCAGCAGGAAAATTGAAAGATGCTGTAAACCTTGCATCTGATTTGACAGAGGTACAGAACGTTGTAGACACAACATTCGGTGCAATGACAGGCAAGGTTGAGGAATACGCAAAGAAGAGTATTGAAACTCTTGGAATGTCCGAATTATCGTTCAAAACCTATGCTTCGCAGTTTCAAGCTATGGGTTCTGCAATGGGTATCGGAACAAGCCAGATTGCAAAAGCAAATGACTTTTTGCAGAAAACAACAGATGGCTATGTAGAAGCATCTGATAGTCTTGCCGATGTATCTTTGAACCTTACGAAATTAGCCGGTGACATGGCATCTTTCTACAATAAAGACCAAGCAGAAGTAGCAGAGGACTTACGTTCTATATTTACTGGAATGGTTGTACCACTTAGACAGTATGGTCTTGATTTGACACAAGCAACACTTAAAGAGTGGGCTATGAAGAACGGAATGGATGCAGACATAGAATCTATGTCACAGGCAGAAAAAACGATGCTGAGATACCAGTACGTCCTTGCTAATACAACAGCAGCGCAATCAGATTTCTCAAGAACTGCTGATACATGGGCAAACCAAGTGCGAATGTTGAAAGAGAATTTCAAACGTTTAGGAGCTGTTATTGGTCAGCCAATTATCAACGCATTAAAACCTATGGTAAAAGCGTTAAATGCGGCTCTTATGGCTGTTACACAGTTTGCAGAGAAAGTATCTGCGGCACTTGGAAAAATCTTTGGTTGGAAGTATGAATCTGGTTCTGCCGGAATAGCAGTAGACCTTGGGGATGCATCTGACAGTGCCGGTGACTTAGCAGATAGCACAGGTGATGCATCAAAAAATACAGATAAAGCAAATAAAGCGGCAAAGCAGTTGAAAAAGACATTGTCTACATTGCCATTTGACCAGTTGAATAAATTGGCTGACAACAGCAACAGCTCTAGCTCTGGTAGTGGTAGTGGCGGTAGTGGTGGTGGTTCTGGCTCTGGAAGTGGTGGTTCTGGTGGAGCTGGCGGTGGTTCTGGAGCGAATCAAGGAACATGGAAACGTGTTACTACTATGTTCGAAAGCAATATTGATAATCTGTACGATCTTGGACGGTATATCAGTAATACGCTTTCAAAAGCTATGGAAAGCATCGACTGGGATAGCGTATATCAAAAAGCACGAAACTTCGGTACAGGACTTGCAGATTTCCTTAATGGATTGATTTCTCCTAGACTGTTTTACAATGTCGGAAAAACCATTTCCAATTCATTGAATACTGCTATTTATGCAGCACTTTCTTTTGGAGAAGAATTTGATTGGACGAACTTCGGTCTGTCTATTGCTTCCGGAATCAATGGATTCTTTCAAAATTTTGATTTCGAAGCACTTGCGACCACGCTTAACACTTGGGTTAATGGAATTGAGACAACAATTGGAACTGCATTAGCTAATATTGACTGGGGAAGTGTTCTGGGCGGAATTGGAGATTTTCTGTTGTCTCTTGAGCCAGACACAATAGCAGCAATGATTGGCGTTGTTGCTTTGGATAAGTTTGGCAAAAATATGGCAGAAGCTATATCTAAAAAGTTAAAAACTTCAATCGTGACGTATTTTAAAGAAAATCCTTTAAAAGTCGCAGGAATTGCATTAACTATTTCTAGCTTCCTTGTAACAATTAATAATACGGGAGATTTGAATAAAACCATTGAATCATCTGTTATGGCAATTATCGGCACAACAATGATAACCAAAAATTTACAGCTTGGGTTAATTGTAGGAGTGGTTATTACTGCTGTAAATCTTGGGGTTTCTGTTGGAAACTGGCTTGGGAAAAAGTTAGGAGAATATATTCTTAACAAAAATGGAGAAGATGGTTCAAAGGCATGGGAAATCGAAGATATTAGCATTAAATCTGCTATTAAATTTGAATTAACATGGCTATTCAAAGATGATGAGGAAAAAGAAAAACTTCGTACAAGACTTCAAACATTATTAGATGGTGCCGGGTTGCAAGGATTAATGCCTATTTTGGATATACAGTTTGGGTTAGGACACACTTTTGAAGATACGAAAGCAGCATTAAAAGTCGCATTTGATGATGATATTGAAAAAATAAAACAGAAATTCGAGGATTTCGGAACCAATCTAAAAACTAAATGGGAAAATTTAAAGGAATATTTCAGTGAGAGAGTTGATAAGGTTGTTCAATTTTTCCAGAAAATTCCGGACAAATTAAAAGAACTGCCTGCAAAGTTTTTTACAATAGGTATTCAAATGATGCAAGGACTTATCAATGGAATTTTAAACAATCCTGTAGTGCAGTTTATTGTTACCATTGTCAATAATATCATTGATAAGTTTAAAACTCTTCTGGGCATTCATTCACCGTCAACAGTTTTTGCTGCTATCGGAAGAAATATTATGGCTGGATTGCTTAATGGTCTAACGGAAAAAGTAGTAGAGGTTCTTGCATGGTTTGCAAATTTACCAAGCAAAATCAAAGATAAACTTGGAGATGCAAAAACTTGGATTTCGGAAAAAGGTAAAAATGCACTTGAGGGACTTCGTTCTGGTTGGGATTCAGTGAAAGAAAGCAAAGTCGGACAGGCAGCACAGAAAATCGGTTCTTATGTAAAGGGCAAAGCCGGAAATGCTACACAGTGGATTAAATCTAAAGGTTCTGATGCGATCAGCGGTTTGCGTTCTGGTTGGGATTCTGTAAAACAGAATGGATTTCTTAACACTGTAGGACAGATTGGAAACCAAGTGTACAAAAATATCGGCAATCTTGCTTCTAAGGTTAGGAGCAAAGGTTCCGACATCGTTGGCGGTCTGAAAGACGGTTTTAATAACAATAGTTGGAGCTTTTTCAATATTTTTTCCGGCATAGGTTCAAAAATCACAAGTTCAATAGGAAATCTTTGGAATCTTGGTCACAGAGTTATAAAAGATTTTGTGAACGGTTTAACGTCTGTAAATATTAAACTGCCACATATTTCATGGTGGTCTAAGAGTGTTGGAATTGGAAACTTCTCTTTTAGCATTCCGTCATTTAAGGTTAATTGGTACAAAAAGGGTGGTCTTTTTGACAAAGCATCTATGATTGGTGTCGGTGAAGCTGGTAGAGAAGCAGTTCTCCCATTGGAGAACAAGAAAACCATGAGCATGATCGCTGACAGCATCACAAGAAACTCTGGTGGAATGGGAATTTCCGAAGAGCAGATGCAAGCAGCGGTTGAACGTGGTGTAGCTATGGCAATGATGAATAACCGGCAGGATATCAATGTACAGTGTGTGGCAGAGTTCAAGACATCTGATGAAGCACTGGCAAGAGCGGTATCTAAAGGACAACAGAAAATCGAGTACAGAATGAAACCTGTACCGTCATATTAAGAGAGCGTGTAATGCGCTCTCTTTTTTAGAGGTTGAAATGTCAAGATATTATACAAACATTAATCAAAAGCCAACAGTAGACAGAATTTTGTCTATTGAAGAAAAATATATGGCTACTGGAAAAGAAGTGGTTGAATACGAGACTGCCGGGTGGAAAAACAGTGTTCCAACAACGTCATCGACAAATTGCTATTTGTGGAACTACAAACGCATTGTATATGCAGATGGGACATCAGAAAAAACAAAGCCGACAATCATATGGAATGCCAAAACAAATGGAAATGTAAGCAGCTTAACCACTTATTACCTTGCTTCTGGTTCTTCCAGCGGCGTTACAACAAACACTTCTGGTTGGACAACAAGTGTTCCTACCATAAATGCGTATAGACCGTATTTATGGAGATACCAATTATTCAAGAAAACAGATGGAAACAACTATCTTGTTTCCCCTCATATATATGAAAAATACGGGACTTCTGGTAATGAAGTGATTTTAATGGTCGGAAATTCAATTATTCCGTGTCCCTCAGCACTGGAATATGGATTGCAAGATGTTTCTGCCTCAGAAAGCGGACGTACAGAAGATACAAGAATGCAAAAAAACCGTGTTGGTCAAAAACGTACATTGTCATTACAGTGGGTGGCTAAAAATTGGCAGGAAACATCGTCTCTTATGCTGAAATTCGACCCAGAATATATTTTTGTTTATTACCCAGATATGAAATCTGGCGATTATGAAATTCGTGAATTTTATTCTGGTGATAAGAAAACACCTGTCAAATGGTGGTGGGTAGGAAACAAAAAAATGGAAACAGTTAGTTTTGATGTGATAGAGAGGTAGTTCTATGATTACAGTTTCAGATAAATACAAAGAAAGTTTGAAGAATGGAAACAGAAACTTTCAAGTTGGATCTACATTAAAATTGACTGACGGTACAACTATTCCGATTAACAATTCTTGTTTGTGGTCTGGCGGTTTTTCTATTGATGATTCCGTTTCGGAAGATTCTGTATTCCAGATTGGAAGTGCAATCATAAACCAATGCACAATTATTTTGAATAACATCTATGATGATTATACAGATTATGATTTCTACGGTGCTACGTTCGATGCATTTGTAGGAATGCAATTTGAAGATGGAACGACAGAATACATGAGAAAAGGCAAGTTTACTGTTGTAGAACCACAGTACAACGGTTCACTGATCACATTGACTTGCTACGACAATATGTTTTTGCTTGACCAGACATTTGATATCAATGTGGATTTCCCAGTCACATCAAAAGAACTTGTCGATAAGATATGCTTGAAGTGTGGAGTTACTTTATCAACAATAGATTTTCCACACGCAAATTATCAGTTGCAGAAACCGTCTACATTGGATAAAACCACATACAGAACAATACTGATGTGGATATGCCAGATTTGTGGCTGTTTTGCCAGATTCAATGCATATGGAGAGTTAGAAATCAAATGGTACAATCAGTCGGCAATTGAAAACCAATCGGGACATGAAACAGAGATTCACAATATTCAGAGTTCGTTTGAAAAAGAACTTGCGACTGATGATGTTGTTATTACCGGTGTTCAAATCACGGAGGTTTTACCGGACGGAGCAAGTGGTGATGCCAAAACATATCTTTCTGGTGCGGACGGATATGTGGTTTCCATCGAAAACAATGACTTCCTTTTTGATGGCCTTGGAGAAGAAGTTGTTGCATGGCTTGGAAAACAGTTAATCGGATTACGGTTTCGAAGTGGTCAGATCACACACATTTCAGACCCGACCATTGAAGCCGGTGATGTCATTTTGTTTACTGACGAAAAGGAACGTGAATATAAGCTGATTGTGTCCGGCACAACGTATACGCTTAACAGTTCTCAGACAACACGATCAAGTGCCGAAACTCCGGCTAGAAACAGCTCACAGAGGTATTCCAACGATACAAGAAACTACGTCAAGGCAAGAGAAGAAATAAAGCGTGAGAAAACAGAACGGCAGAAAGCACTTGAATCGTTGAATGACCGCATGGACAATGCTGTCGGGTTTTACACTACAGAAGAGACGGATTCTGCTGGCGGAAAAATTTTTTACATGCACAACAAACCTACATTGGCAGAGTCTAGCATGGCTTGGAAGATGACATCGGAAGCAATGGCAGTTTCTACAACGAAAGACGTAAACGGAAACTTTATATGGTCATCTGGAATAACTGTAAACGGCGATGTAATTGCCAGAATTTTAAATGCTGTTGGTGTAAGCGCATCTTGGATTAATACGGGTGCATTGACAATTAGAGATGAAAACGGAAACGTTATTTTTTATGCAGATGTTGACAAAAAAACAGTAGAAATCACGGGCGCGGCAGTGAAAATCGGTGGAAAACCTGCCGATGAAGCAATAGAAGCAGCAAAAGAAGAAGCGAAAAACTTTTCAAGCAGTACATTAGCTGACTATGCAAATACCGTTGCTAAAGATATGGAAAAGCTACAAAAACAGGTCGATGGTCAGATTGAATCTTATTACAAAGACTATGAGCCAACCTTGGATAATTACCCGGCTTCTGATTGGACTACTGATGAAGAAAAGAGCGCACATGAGGGAGATTTGTTTTATTGGAAATCTAAGGGAATAGGATATAGATTTTTCTATGATGATTCTGTTGGAGAGTGGAAATGGCAGCTTATTCAAGATACAGACATTACAAAAGCACTTGAAATGGCAAGTAAAGCGCAAGAAACTGCTAATGAAAAAAAGCGTGTATTTGTTTCTCAACCAGTTCCACCTTACGACATAGGAGATTTATGGTCTCAAGATGGTGGAGATATTCTCACTTGTGTTGTTGCAAGGGTACAAAATAGCATTTTTTCTGAAACAGACTGGCAGAAACGAAACAATTATGCCGACACAGATTCAGTGCTTGAAGTTAAAATGAACAGCGTAACTGGCTCTGAAATACAATATGCTATATCTGCATCATTTATAGTTGCCCCGTCAGATGGATGGTCAACAGAAATGCCAGAGTGGACGGATGGCATGTATATGTGGCAGAGGTCTATGACGCAGAAAGGTGATGATACTGTAGAGTATTCAGAACCAATATGTTTATCTGGCAATCGCACAAAATATCCTGCCAGTATAAAAGCTATTTCTGATATTGATGCAGATGCTTTGATTGTTGGCACAGAATCTGGTTATCAAATGTTAAAAAGTGGAAATGATTTTGATATATCCTATCCAGTTTTATATGCAGGACAAGCTATTGTGGCTAATGATTCAGGGTCAGAAAATTATACAGAGATTTCGCTTAATATTTCAAATACTCAAAGTATTACGTTCCAACAATACGCAAACATATACATCAAAGGTACTCTTGATGGGAAAAAGTTTAAGCCAATTTCTAAATCTCCTTTAACACAATCAATACCGACAGAAGCTGACGGATATTATTATCTGTTGATTGGATGCTCATATTCGGAAACATCTATGATTTTACAATCAAATCAGCCTGTATATCGGTTCCTTGGTGGTGTATTTAGAAAAATGGGAGATACAGCAGATGATGTTGTTCTTTCGTGGTGCAAGGATAATGATTTGACCTATATTGACGGGGCAAACATCTATGCAAAGTCGGTAAAGGCAGAGCAAATAGATGTCGAAAACCTTTTCGCCCAAAACATTGAAGCAACTAACATGCACCTCAAAGGTGATAGTTCTGTCGATGGAACGATTACTGCAAGAGCATTAACTCTTGGCAGTGGAAAAGAATGTAAGATATTGTGGGGAGATGCAGTCCCAGCATATGCATGGGGCAATGTCGCTCAACTTGGATACGATGGTGGAGCTGGCAATCCGATACATACACTTGATGTTGATGCTGGTGGTATCGCTTTAGTTGGTGGAACAGTTGGCTCAGATGGCGAGTCTATTGTAGAAAATTCTGCGGCAATAATGGGTGTAGAGGGGCTTGGAACAGCTTTCATAACTGCGCCGAAAGGGTTTTACTTAAATGGAAAGTTGCAATCAGAATATGATTGGTCTGATTGGAAGACAGAAAACACAATAGACACATGGGTTCCTGTGTCAACAAGTTCTGGAAAGATGCAGCACCGTGTTATCTCGACAGATGTGTCTACAACCGATTCTTCTGGTTGTTTCAATAGAAGAAATAAAGTGGTCACATTTAACGCATGGGGGGATTATGCATATGCAACTCTGTTCCAGTTAGCTACTGCATGGAGACCTAAAAACAAATATGGTGTATTTAGTGGATTTTGTTACAACACATCTCAAGGAACGTGGTGGCCTTGTTGCGGTCAATTTGGTACAGATGGGGTACCGACCTGTTACGCACTAACATCAATGGGAAATACTTCAACATACGCTATTTACAACGCAGATACAGATAGACGTTCCAATTTCAAGTTATATGTGACTGGTTCTTGGATTGCATCATAAGGGCAAATCTATGTGGGAATGAGCCGTTTGCTTAGGAGGTGGACGGCAGTACCACTGCCCGTTTTTTTTAAAGATAGGAGTGATTTTTAATGGCAAAATATAACGTACATGCAGGACACAACCCGGAGGGTAAAATTGCTTGCGGTTCATCGGATTTATTGAATGAATCAAGAGAAAACAGATTGGTAAAAGGTGAACTTATCAATTATCTGCGCCAGTACGGTAACACCGTATATGATTGTACGGAGGATAACGGCAAGAACCAGAGGGACGTGCTTGAGAAAATCGTAAAAAAATGCAATGCGCATACTGTTGATTTTGATTTTTCGTTGCATCTCAATTCTGGCAGAAACGATGATAACGGAGATAGTAAGCAAGGCGGTGTAGAAGTACATATCAACGCTGACAACAAGGGAAAGAAAGCTGTTGCTGAACGTATTTTATCAAGAATGGAAAGCATCGGATTCAAGAGACACGGAGCAGGAATTGTTATTAATCCAAAATTATACGTTCTGAATCATACGAACGCACCGGCATTGCTTATTGAAATTTGTTACGTTGATGATCGTGACGATTACAATCAGTATAATAAAGTCGGCTATAAAGCCGTTGCAAAAGCAATTGCGGAGGGAATTATGAATACAACTATTTCAAACGGAATTAAGGACGGTCTGGCAGACCAGAAAGCATCTGACGGTAACTGGTATTACTACAGAAACGGAAAAATCGCTACAGATGTAACAACCGTTGCAAAAAATGTAAATGGTTGGTGGTACGTCAAAAATGGAAAGGTTGATTTTTCTGCTGATACAATTGCGAAGAATGAAAACGGCTGGTGGAAAATTACTGGCGGTAAAGTAGATTTCAACTACACTGGTGTTGCAAAGAATGAAAATGGATGGTGGAGAGTTGAGAACGGCAAAGTCAACTTCGATTACAATGGCATTGCTCAGAATAGCAATGGTGTCTGGTACATCAAGGACGGAAAAGTTGATTTTGACTACACTGGAAATGCAACATGCAAGGTTGTAAATGGAAAAGTTCAGATTGGTTGATGATTGAGGGGCGCTTTGCCCCTCTTTTTTTATTGCCATTTTTCAATGTGTGTGCTATTATTTCTATAAACTATTCAATTAATCGGAGGGGATAAAATGAAAAAGAAAGTTGTATTTTTATTATGCACAGTAATGGCTATTTCTTCTTGCTTTGTTGGATGCGGTAACAAAACAGTATCAGAGCCAAAAACAAACGATACTAAAAAAGAAGTATCTGTAAACAAAGAGGAAACAACGGAAGAAAAGGAAGAACCAAAAGAGGATTCAAACAAGGATTTTGACGGTTCTAGTTTCTCTGACATGGGTTCTGGAACATTCTTTATTTCAACACCTAGTGGAACATCTCAAGACGGTAATGTTCCTGTTTTTTTGAAAGATGCAGGTACATTAATGACAGAAATTGGATATAGTGCAAGAGAAATGGATGGTTCACATCTTACATATTTTTATATTGACGGAATGGAAAATGATAAAGACCAGATTTCCGATACTGACGGTAGCTTGATCGTTAATGGAGATATGCTTTCAGAGGGTACACACACTGTAGAAGCGGTGCAATATGATACAGATGAACCTACAGGAAATGTGATAACATACAAATCTGCTTCTTATGAAGTAAAATAATAAAGGCAAAAGAGCAACCAATAACGGTTGCTCTTTTTTCTTCTTTTGCCAAATTATCGACAAAATTTCCTCATTTGTTCGCATAATCTATATTATACTAGATGATATCAAAAATCAATACTTGAAATTAACGAACATACGTTCTATAATTATTTCAGAGTAAGATTCAAAGGGGGAATTGCTGTGGATGAAAAAGAAGAAATTGTTAAAATGTTAGATCGGTTAAAAAATCCGGAGTGGATTCATTTTATTTATGTTCTAATAAAAGGTTTACTAAAATAAAGTTAAAAGGCTGGACTTGCGCAAGTCCAGCCTTTTTATTATTTTTTGTTTTCAGAAATCATATCAATGAGTTTTTCTAAGCTATCCCATCCAGAATCATCTAAATTAGCCAAAGCGTTAATCAATCTCCTTTTAAATGAATCTTCATCAGACTTCAATACTTCTGAAATCATTTTAGAAATTTGTTCACTTTTTGAAATTGGAATAAACATTTCTCCGTTCCCGTTACGCAACCAATCTTCATTAACAGAAAATTCTTTGCAAATTAATGCAATAGCAGAGTCACTTGGAATACTTCTTCCCATTTCATATGTCGCAACAGTATTCCTTTTTATTTTAATTCTTTCAGCAAATTCTTGTTGCGTCATTTTTAAAGCATTTCTGATTTCTTTTATTCGTTCATTCACATCCACACCTCCTTTTCATAACAAATTTTAACACATGTTGTTGAAAAAATCAACAAAAATATGTTGACAAATGTTTTTTAATGACATATAATTGTTTTACAATCAACAAAGCGAGGTGATAAGCATGCAAGAATCAATCAAAAAACTTGCCAATTATGTAATGGAAGATACAGAAAAAGCAAGAAATGGCAATTATGATGCCGAAAAAAGAGTTGGGCTTGAAGTTGTTGCTCTTAATGCATTGTGTAATGCAGAGAGAACATTAAAAAACAAGTGCCAGTCCGAATAACTGACACTTGCATGGATGAATTAAATCTTCATCCAATAGGTATAACCACATACGGGGCAATCTGGAAGTTTGCTAGGCTTTGAAAGATTGATAACAGAATTGTCATTTTCTGCTGTGTGATCGCAATTCATACAAGCATAAATACCCGGTTCTGCTTTCTCCCCAGTTTGTGGACAACCTATATCTGGCAACAATTTCATAATGTCACCTCCTATCTTATGTAAAGATACGGAGATTATACCATAAAAGAGAGGAAGTGAGTTAAATGAGTGAGAAAGAAAAAAATATCGTTGAGAAAATCAAGAAAGCGATTCCGAATATGTCAGATTTTGACAAAGGATATTTTCTTGGAAAAGTTGAAAGTCTGGCAGATGCTTCTGATCAGAAGCAGGAAGAACGCAAAGAACATGGAGATTAGATTTCAAATTTTAAAGGTGGTGATGATAGTTGAAGAGACCTTATTACATTGAGGGCGACGAAAGAAAAACGACATTGCAAGAGAGAGTTGAGCAGTTCGCACTTGCTGTAGCGCTTGACATAGAAAATGAAGCAAAATACGAACTAATCCAGAATGAACTCAAGATTCTCAACTCCCTCACCAATGCGCTGATTGCAATTAAATCCTAGTATTTCCTAGAAGAAAATGGATGTTTGCAAGCTTCTGCTCTTGCCGGTTCTGGTTTTTCTTCTGGCAGAGATTTGATGATATCTGAATAGTATTGGTCGTACAGTTTCTTGAAATCGTCAAATGAGCCAGAATAACCACAAATTTTAGCAATGGCATAAGCAGATGCGTATTCTTTGTTATCCATAACAGATCACCTCCTATCAAACAATGATAGGAAGATTATAACACAGGGAGGGGTAATAGAAAAATGAAACCACATTTAAGCGACATCGCAATCGTATGTTCGGTAATGTCAATGCTGTTTATGGTATTCTGTCACGTTATTTTGCCAAAATTGACATAATGAAATCATAAATTTCAGAATGGTGAACAGAAAGTTCTATAAAAGCACAAAATGCAGCTATGGCAATTGAAATCCAACTTTTAATATCTGCTTTGCTTGATTGTTTAACAGATAGTTCAGATTGTGTTTTGGAACTATCGGCGATAGATTCGGCAGATTCAGATTGCCTTTTGGCAGAAGTAGCTAGTTCGTGAAGTTCATTTAATGACTTTTCCAAAATTCTGTTTTTGGATTTAAGCAACTCCATAGGGCTTTCCCCATCTTCATAAGTTGGAATTGAATTTTTGATGCGTTCTTGCATGAACTTATAAGTTGAATCGTAATCATTATCAAACATAAAATAATCCTCCTATTCATGGATTATATCACAGAAAGTAGGTGAAGAACAAATGAACGAATTACAGATTTTTAATTCAGAAGAGTTCGGTGAAATCCGAACGGTAACTATTGATAACGAAATATATTTCGTTGGAAAAGATGTAGCAGAAGCATTAGGGTATTCCAATACAAGAGATGCGCTATCAACACACGTTGCGGACGAGGATAAGAATACCGTCGTGATTTCCGACGGAAAAAGAGGGAACCCAAATCAGACAGTTATCAATGAATCCGGTTTATATGCGTTGATTTTCGGCAGCAAACTTGAATCAGCAAAAAGATTCAAACACTGGGTAACATCAGAAGTTCTCCCAACAATCCGCAAAACAGGTGGTTATCGCAAACCGATGTCAACAGCGGAGCAGATTAAACTTCTGGCACTTGGGAACACTGAACTGAATGAACGTGTTACTGATGTTGAGAAAAAGATTAATTCATTAGAGAATGACATGCCACTGTACGGATGCGAGATTGACGATATCAAAAACCACGTTAATCGCAAGGTTGTAAATGTGCTTGGTGGAAAGACAAGTGAAGCATATCGTGACGGAAGTATTAGAAGTTCAGTGTTTAAAGATATTTACCGCCAGTTAAAACGTGAGTACGGTTGCGTATCATCTTATAAATCAATCAAGAGAAAATGGATTGATGATGCTCATAATCTCATCAACGATTATGAGGTTCCGAAAGTGCTTGAGGAACAGATCAGAGATGCAAATGCTCAGATACGGATTGTATAGGTACATTTAATAAGGAAGTGATAGGAAAATGAAACAGCCAAAAAGATTGACTAGGGACCAGAAAATTATTCTTTCATCACAAGGGCTTGTAGCTGATAACTACATGCTTGATAAAGAAACAGAATTTTATCTGGTTGTAGTACATAAATCCACTGGAAAATCCAGACGGATAGATAAATATGCAGGAGGAAAATACAGATGATAGTAACAAATCCAAATGACTTAATGCTAGTTGAGTTACAGATTCTCAACGTATTCGGAAGAACGTTCGTAATTGAAGATGGAAAAATTACAGGAATTGTAGGTGCAGAAGAGTAATGGGTACGGCATTTACAGAACTTAGAGACGAAATCAAAAAATCAAAAATTTTTGGTTCATATGAAGCAAGCGTTCGCCGTGGTGATCTGCCATCAGAAACACGGACAGCATTAAGAAGTGCCGTTAGCTTGCACGAGATGGATAACATTGATTTCTCTGACCTGTTTGAAAAGACAGCAAGAGAACACATGTTGGAAGTATTAGACACGATGCTTCACGTAGATATTTTAATCGAAAGGGGATAGAAAAAATGAAAATTGAGTTAAAAAAACTCATTGTTGAAAACTTTATGGCATATCCACATGCTGAGTTTGATTTTTTCAACAGAACAGTAGTGTCCGGCAGAAACGGAATCGGTAAATCCACAATCGCCACAGCTTATACATGGCTGATGTTCGGATGTGATTACCAGTTAAAGGATAATCCGGCAGTAAGAAGAGTTGTAGACGGTAAGTCAGTAGATGATATGGATGTGTCAGTAACAGCTGTATTGGATATTGACGGTAAGGAAGTGATTGCCAGAAAGGTTCAGAAACGCAAATACAAAAAGGATGGTGTCAGCTATTCAGATGATAATACATATTTTATCAACGAAGTGCCGAAAACTCTCAAGGCATTTAATGAATATTTTGAGATTGACATGAACCTGTTGAAAATGTGCAGCAGTCCGGGAGCATTTCTTAATCAGAAAACAGCGGATATGAGAAGTTATCTGTTTGGACTGGTTGAAAATGTCAATGATCTGGATGTGGCAAAAGAAAATGCTGAACTTTCTGCGATTACAGATTTGCTTGAAAAATATTCTGCGGATGAATTAACTGCAATGAATAAGGCAACAAAATCAAAAATCGACAAGGAGTTGCCTATCATTGACGGACAGATCAAGGAAAAGCAGCGTGACATTCAGCTGAAATCAGACGTTGATGTGGCAGAACTGGAACTTCTGAAAAATACGCTGTCTGAACAGTTGGAGGGTAACATCAAGAAACAGACGGATGCAGAAGCACTGGAAAAAGACATCCAGAAAAAAGCAGATGGAATTTTGGAACTTAAATTTCAGCTGAGTGGATTACAGACGCAAGCTAATGATGCGAATTTGAATAAAATCCGTGAGGTTCAGCACAAAATTAATGATGCAAATGCATTTGTGGATTCTATCCATGAGGAAATCAGAAAAAATGGAGTTGCTGTTGACCGTATTAAGTCAGAGATCAGCGAAAAAGATTCTGCCAGAGAACTTTTGGCAAAGAAGTGGGTCGATGTTAACAATGAAAAATTCGATGATAATTCAACCATTTGCCCGACATGCCACAGAGATCTGCCGGACGAAGAAATCAAACGTCTTGTTTCAGAGTTTACGGAAAGCAAGCAGAAACGGCTTTACGAAATCGAAGCAAAAGGAACAGCGTTAAAAGAAGAAATTGAGAAAGAAAAACCGGTTCTTGCAGAACTTGAATCTGTGTCGGAAAAAAACATGAAAAAACTAAATTCAGTGCTTTCAAAACTGGACGAATATCACAAACAGTTAGATGCCATTCCGAAAGTTGTAGACATTTCAGATACAGAGGAATACAAAAAACTATCTGCCGAAATTGATGCAAAAGAAGCAGAGATGCAGAAATCAATGAAAATTGATGATATGCGTGGTCAATTGAAGCTGGAAGAAAACGAGATCCGTAGAAAATTGTCTGAATGTGAAAGCCAGATTTCAAAGTCCGACACATCGGCAGACGAGCAGCGGCTTGAAGAACTCCGTGATCGTAGAATTGATATGGAGCAGAAAAAGGCAGATGCAGAAAAGATTCTTTATTTGCTTGGTGAACTGGAAAAGGCTAAAAACCAGAAGTTATCTGCCGAAATAAACAAACATTTTGGAACTATTCAGTGGCAACTGTTTGAAGTGAATAAATCTGGTGGTTACAAATCAGTGTGTATACCTACTGTTGATGGAAAATCTATCCTTTCAACCATGAGCAATAAAGGAAATCAGATTATCGGAAAAGTTGATATTTGTAATTCAATTCAGAAAATCAATGATTTATCCGTACCTGTATTTTTGGATGATTCTGAATCATTAGACGTTAAAAATAAGGAACGTGTATCAAAATCTGTAGGGTGCCAGCTAATCATGTTGGAAGTTACAGATAGCAATAAATTGAAAGTTGTGGATGAATAATGTCAGGTGTTGGAATTGGTTGGAATTTAAAACAACCAGATGCAAGATGCATGAAATGTAAAAGATGGAAAAGTGCTGACAACTCTAAAAGATGTTCAAATTTTAAAATTCCTGGAATGTGTACACTTTCATATTGTGAAAAAGATTTCAGAAAAAAGGAGAGGGAAAAATGAGTAAAGAATTAGAACTTGCAAGAGAATTGGTTAAGCGGTTAGAAGAAGCAGAAAGGAACGAAAAAGTCAGACTTTCAGAGCTGAATCCGGGCGATGTGTTTAAAATCGGAGAACATGATTTTATTGTTCTGAAACATGATTGCGATACGACAACCGTGATCTCAAAAGGCTTCATGGCAGAAAATGTTGTATTTGATGAAAATACACGAGATTACAACAAGTCGAATTTAAAAAAAGTTATTGAAAATGAAATTCAACCGATTATTGAATCAGAAGTAGGTTCCAAAAACCTTGTGGAACACGAAGTGGAACTCACATCAGTTGATATGCAGCGCGAATTTTGTAATTGCAGTTGCAAAGTAAGGCCTATTACGTTTGATGAAGCAAGAGCATATAACGATTTGCTTGCCAACAAAAGCCTTGATGATTGGTGGTGGGCGTGCACACCGTGGTCTACTGCTGATAGAGGAATGAAATACAGCGTCGCCGTTGTTTCTCCGTCCGGCATTATCGACAGCCGCTTCTGTCGCAACAGCGGCGGTGTTCGCCCAGTTTGTATCTTAAAATCTAATATCTTTGTATCGAAAGGAGATAAATAATGGGAGTAAAAGGATATAAAGCATTTCACAAAGGAATGATTTGCAAGGATAAAAAATATGAAGAGAATACAACCTATGAAGAAAAAGGTCACGAGATTTGCGAACCGGGAGTAATGCATTTTTGTGAAAATCCATTTGATGTATTGGATTATTACCCGTTAGTGGATTCTGATGGGGCAATGTCAGAGTTTGCAGAGGTTGAAACACTTGGGGATGTTTACAAAACAGAAAATAAATCCGCATCAAACAAATTGCATATTGGAACAAAACTCAATTTTAAAGGTTTTATCAAAGCGTGTGTCGAGTTCACGTTAGAAAAAACAAAATTTGATAGCTCAAATGTCAGCATCGAAGAAAACGAATCTGGTTACTACGCAAAGATTGGAAGTTCTGGTGACTCCGCACAGATTGGAAGTTCTGGTAACTCCGCAAAGATTGGAAGTTCTGGTAACTACGCACAGATTGGAAGTTCTGGTAACTCCGCACAGATTGGAAGTTCTGGTAACTCCGCACAGATTGGAAGTTCTGGTAACT
>ERZ1034882.191-NODE-191-length-35210-cov-16.290058_pt1 | contig 35210 bp, 41 predicted proteins | sample MGYA00520606_ERZ1034882 | MGnify/ENA primary metagenome ERZ1034882 (study PRJEB33766, sample SAMN09781726) | gut metagenome | biome: gut microbiome | host: Homo sapiens | place: Madagascar | study: EMG produced TPA metagenomics assembly of the PRJNA485056 data...
TCCTGATCTCATCCTGCGGCAGCTTCAGGCTGCCCTCCAGAGTGATCGTGCCATCCGTTTCAAGGATCATACATTCCGTACCGTTCTGATCCGTCATCCGTTCTGTGGCAGAATTTCCTGCCTGTATCCCTGCAAATTCCGCTCCGTATTTTTCCATGTTCTGATACACCATATCATAAATGGTCTGAAAGAGAAGGTTCTCACGTTTTCCCTGCTCCGTCTCCCGTTCTAACATACGGTTAAAATAAGAAAACAGCATAAAGCTTCCAAACAGCATAAAGGCTGCCGTAAGGAGTGCTGTGATGGAAAAAAATAATTTATGCGTGAACTTCATTCAAACGATACCCCACTTTATATACCGCTATAATAATATTTTCCCAATGTAACTTTTTCTTCAGCCGCTGCACATGCAGATCCACAGTCCGGCTCTGTCCCATATATTCGCCACCCCATACAGTCTCGTATATGGTTTCCCGGTACAATGCCCTGTTTTTATTCCTGGCGAATAATAACAGCAGATCGAATTCCTTCGGTGTCAGATAGATTTCCTCCCCGTCCAGAGTCACTCTGTGGGATGCCGTGTCTATGGTGACATTGCACGCCCGGATGACCGTCTCCGTCTTATGATATCTGCGCAGCACCGCCTCCACTCTGGCAAGCAGCTCTACGATCTCAAACGGCTTGGGCAGATAATCATCCGCCCCCATTCGGAGTCCTTTCACTTTATGTTCCGTAGATCCCAGTGCCGTCAGGAAGATCACCGGCAGTTCACAGGCTTTCGCATAATCCATCAGCTCATACCCGTTGATCCCCGGCAGCATAATATCTAACAGTGCGAGATCAAATTTCTCGCGTTCCATAAGATCTGCCGCGCTTTTTCCATCCGGCGCCCAGGTACACAGATACCCTGCCTTTGTCAGATTCATCCGGATCAGATTAGCGATCGGCTCTTCATCTTCCGCAATTAATATCCTGAACATTTCTTCTGCCCCTCATTCTATAAATTCTTATATTACTTTAACTCCTGATTGTATCCATTTTGTATCATCCAAAGCTATGCACTCTTTTCTTCTCTGTTCATACCATATAATAAATGTTTTTACGGAAAGGAAAGCTGATTGCTATGAAAGATTATTCTTTCGAGGAACCTTTTGAAAAATATCCTCTTGCCATGGCTTATGTCCCCTGGCAGCATTTTACGCAAATGTATGAAAATCTGGAAAAAGGATACAGGGCCGGTACTATTTTCCCCGAGCTTGACAAACCCTTTACAGGAAGGAGATGCGTCAAATGAACAGCGAAGAAAAAAAGCTGTATGATATCGGCATCGCTGATTTCGTCCTGACAGATCTGATGCTGTATCTGGACACCCACCCTTCGGACCAAAAAGCCATGGAATACTTCAATCACTACGCACGGATCAAAACACAGATGGAGCGGGAATTTGCAAGAGATCATTACCCACTGCGCAAGGATCTCGCCGAAAGTAACAGGGACTGGCGCTGGGGCAGTGCCCCTCTCCCCTGGGAAGGAGGCTGTAACTGATGTGGAACTATGAAAAAAGACTGCAATTTCCGGTAAATATCAAAGAGCCCAACGCGAAGCTGGCGCAGGTCATCATCTCCCAGTACGGCGGACCGGACGGTGAAATGGGCGCCAGCATGCGTTACCTGTCCCAACGTTATTCCATGCCTTATAAGGAAGTTGCCGGACTGCTGACTGATATTGGAACTGAAGAGTTGGTGCATAGATGCTGTACGTTACAATACATTTATTTTGCATAACCACTTTTGCACTTCTTTTTTACATACTATAATATAAATAAAAAAAGAAAGGACGAAAAAGTATGATTTTCGTAAAACCAACTCCAACTAATGGCTCTCCAGATGATACTAACAATGGTACTGTCAATAACAACAATAATGCCGATAACGATGATAATGACGATGCTTTTCCTTCGCATTCCATCGAAAATGTAATCCGAAAGAAAAGCACCTATTCTGCAGATGCGGAAGAACGGAAAAAAAAGGCGGCTAAAATTGAACAACAAAAAGAACAGAAATATCAAAAAGACCTACAAGTTCAACAGGATCTGCTAACTCAGATGGAAAATTTTCGTGAATCCTCCGATGAATATGAGGAGCGGGGTTGATTTCTTCTGACGAATGTTTATCCTTTTCTCGTAAATTTTTCTCTATCAGCACCGGTCTCTCTTTGAGGTAACCTTTTTCCCGGGCGCCGGTTTGCTTTTTTCGTTATCTTTTTATCTGGTTGTACTTTTGCCGCTGGCTGTACAGCCGGATCATCTGCTTTCCTGTCTTGTACAGTATCATTCTTTTCATCATTTCTCACAGCCTGCATGGTGGGTCTCGCCTGCTGTGTAGGTTTCTCCGGTTCTTCTGCCCCAGTTTCTTCTGCAGCGTATTCCGGTTGCTGTATTTACTCTCTTATTCTTTCAGTGTGGTGAATGACTTGTTGTGTTTTGACCTTTTCAGGTGTTTCTGCATTTATTCCAAGCCTTTGCTGCCTGATTGTCGGCCTCCTGTTATCTCCTCTTTCGTTCTCCCTGTTTTCCTGCAGATTATCATGTCTGGTTGTTTCAAGCGGCATTTGCACTTCCAACGGTTGCTGGTTCTGCATCCCAGCATTGACGGATTGCTCGTTTCCATCTGGGGTTTTAACGTTTATAGTAATTTCTTTTTTATCCTCGTCCTTCCTGTCTCCTAAAACCGGACGTTCCACAGCACCGTTGTCCCGTACATTATCATGCAGGCTGTCTCCAACAGCATCTACTACCATGGCAAGCTGGTTAAGGTTCCTTACCAGATCCTCCGATATCATGCGTATAGATTCACTGTCTCTTTTTTCTTCCTGTGTCTGTGTATAGGGCTGTGACGATGCTCTCCTTTGTCCAGTATCGCTGTTTTTAGAATCCATGTCAACCGATTCTCTGATAGATCCCGCTGCACTCCTTTTTTTCACCTTGCTTTGTGTAACTTTTGGCGGTGTCTCTTCCTGCGCTTTCGCTTCTTGATTTTTCAAAAAGGGATTCACAGTCCAAGACACCGGAACATTCTTATCCTCGACCCAGGATGCCACACCTTCTCCCGCACTAGCCGCTTTACCGCCGATCCACTGTGCCTTACCAGCAGTCCACTTTGCTGCGCTTTTGATTTCTTTTGCTGCCTTCGGCGCATCCGCATATACGTTGCCTGAAAGCCGCATCCGGTTACGCAGATATCTGGGATTGGATACTCCCCGCTGCACCGTTGACATTGCCATTAACAGCTTATTCCGGTTCAGGAAGAGAGCGATTGCTATTGCGATCTGAATCGTTAGTGCAATTAGCCATCCAAACCCTACGGATCTCGACCATTCAAATACAAGTTCGTCAAATTTTATTAAAATTCCGATGATCATTGACAAAACCAATATACTTATCTGGGTCTCCAGAATCTTTCGAAGCCATCCGCCTATCAGTCCGTCATATCCTGGAAAAAGTGATACAATAAGAATTAAAGGCGCCATAAACAGATATACAATGGAAAGGAGCTGAAAAACCAGCTGTATCAACACTATAATGATGTATATACCACATTTCATAATGCAGGGGATGAGGTACAGAAATGCAAATCCAAGTCGTTCTGTAGCCCTATCCACGGAAAAGCTGCCGCTTCCATCAGCAGCTACCGTTTCTTTTCTCTCTGTTGCATCTGGTTTGTACGATAAGATACCAAGCACCTGATCATCACTTGCCGTATAACCGAACTCCATGGTCAGCCAGGGCTGATGCACCATATTGTTCCAGAGGATACCGGCAGCCTCTCCGGAAAAAGCATTAATATTATCTGAATAGCCATTCGCTGAATTCACTCCTACCAGTATTTCCAGACTAATTTCCTTTGTTATGTTGTTACCCATCGACAGCATAGTATCCGACATTGTGACAACCAAGATTGATAACATTACAATCGCTATTACCTTTACGATCTGCCCCAACGCTCCTGCAAGATCCTGGCGTACCATTCTCCCGATCAGCACGCAGAAGGCGGCACATCCCATCAAAAAGAGGGGCTGGAAAATACTGTCATTCAGTGCCTGTTGTATTACAGATACCTGGGATCCAAACAGATCCACCAGATTGAGGTTGAAACTGACATAAAATACAACAATCATAAGATACGCCAAAATTCTTTCCACGAAAAAGAAGAATCTCGCCAAAGCATTCAGTCCTTCCATCGTCTTACCGGCCAGATACTCTCCTATTCCATCCGACAGCTCTACCTCCGCAATATCCAGGGAATAATTATCCCGGTATGCGGATCCCAGATATTTTGCATTGCCAGACAGATTATTAAATTCCTGTACCTCTCCGATTGCACTGGAGGACGCCGCTACTGGCTGCACCGGGAGTAGCAGACCCGTCAGGAAAGCTATTATACAAATTACATATTTGATCTTATATTTCATAATTGCTAATCCTCCCGAAAAGCAAAATTAGGTCTTCGAAAATACCGGAAATTACAACCTTTCATTGCCGGTGAAAAATGTCCTCCCGTAACCGGATTATAATCGTTACTGCCACTCAGCCGTGATATACCGACACGCCCATTGGGTAAATCCTCTGTGCCGTAGGCTCTTCCTGCACAATGAATAAAATATTTTGCCCCGTTGTACTCCCCGATATAAATGCCTACATGGTTGATTTTACCCTTTCCCAGCTTTGCCGGATCCTGTAAAAAAGCCAGGTCACCGATCTGCAGATTCTCCATGGATATCGGAGCAGTAGCATACCATTGCAATGCCGTACCCGACATGGCTACTCCATCCGGCACTCCACCACCGCTGACACCGGTGCCAAAGCACTGTATGTATACCCAGTCTACAAAACCGCTGCAGTCAAGCGGGCCTTTCGGCGATCCCTGAGAGGGAGACTTGCCTCCTATAAGATAAGGATGGCCAAGCAGGGATGCCGCTACCTGTGTCAGTTCCTGTCTGGTTACATCCCCGACTACAAGCTCTGGCAGTTCGATTTCATCAAACCCGTAAACATAGCCATATACCTGTGCCAGATACTGACTGTTATGCATGCTGAGAACTGTATCGCTGTTTTTATCCGTCAGGCCAATACGCTTTTTTTAAATTTCTTCATATGCTTCATTTACAGACAATGCCGGAAGATAGTCTGTATCCTCGTCCTGATCTTCTTCTCTTTTTTCCTGCAGGGCATTTAATACGTCCTGTATGGTTTTTCCAGCAAACCAGGATTCCGTTATATCCAGATATTCACAAATTCCGTCTGTTCCTGCATAAATTTTCTGATCCACATCCCGCCATCGTGTCACCTGATATTTCTGTCCGTTTTCCGTAATTTCTTCTTCATAGGCCTCCTGTTCTGTCACTGTGAGGATGCAGAACTGCAGCGACGTGATCAGCGGTTCTCTCTCCTCTATCCGCTGGCCCAGCTGCTCCGCAAGCAGCACATCCGCCATAAGAGCTATATCCCAGGGCACACCCGTTTCAGAACAGATGGCCTGATAAGCTGCCGCTGTCTCATCATCTGCCGGGATGTACAGGCTGGACTCAGCCCCTCCATCCATGCATACCACAAAGAGTAAAAGCAACAGTAAAATACCGGAAAACATCGTTCCAAACAGCAACGTTATTTTGAAAAGGAACGCTTTTTTCATATAGACTCCTTTTTCAAAAGTTCTTCCATGTCAAACTCAAAATTCAGTTCATCCTCCATTGTTTCCGTTTGATTTTCTTCCACTTTTTTCTCCGACTGCCTGCTTTCTTCTGTCTCCGTCTGATCTATCTGTTCTGCTTCCTGCCCCCTCGCCTTCGGAGTGGTAGAAAAGAGATCTATGATATCCTGGAATACGGCATCAAAACGCAGTATTCCTATATGCCTGTCAAGATCCTGGAAAAGACATTCCCCATTTTTCAGATTCTTCAAAACCTCCTTGTTCTCCTGTGTAGCTTCCAGATCCATGTATTCACACATCCGTTCCGCTTCCCCGTCTGTCGTTGTCTGGAAACAGAATTTATAGGATATGGTATTCTTGATTCCTTCACTGGGAATATCCGTAACGGAATGTCCATTAAAGATACACCCTGTATAAAGAGATCTGCCCATACGGGATAAGTAATCAAACAGTTTGACTCCCTCTGCAGTCTTTCCCAGCATCCAGGATTCATCGAACAGGACTACACTGAACACATCCCTTTTTTCCAGGGCAAATTTCTTGGCAAAGTGGGATGCCACAGCCATCAATACAAGAGACTGCAGTTCTTCGCTTGTATAATTATCCTTCGGTGTGCTGGGGCTTGGCATTTTCAGATTTTCAATCTGTAAAATATTCAGCCGGTTCTTCAAAGTGATCGCATCTTCTGAACCATCCCCGAATAACAGTCTGGACATTCCTGTCTCTGCCTGCAGTCCCAGACGCCTTGCAAGATATCTGGCCCTTTCCGACAGTTCATCTTCCCTGGGAAATTCCTTCAAAATTGCAATCAGTTTTTTCATAGATGGAACATCTTCATCGCGCATGATACGCTGTGCTTCCAGTATAGCGGTATATTCTTCGGACGCCGGCGCTATACGCAGCAGTTCCGATATCACATTGATCGCCAGCTCATCAGCTTCATCCCGGTTATCCAGATACATATTATAGGGATCCAGTTTGCCCTGATTCGTTCTGTCCGGGGATAGCGTTACCAGAGAAATCTGCCCCTGCAGAAGCGGGAACTGCTCTACCCAGTGGTTTCTCTCTCCTTTCGGGTCAAAGATCAGACCATAGCCACCATACAGAACCGTCAGAAACAACAGCAGGTTTGCATTAAATGATTTACCAACTCCCAGATTACCATAAAAAGTCGCGGATGCAGATTTGTTTAGCAGGCATGCCCTGCCCAAATCCAGAAATACCTGTTTTCCTTCTGCGCCGGTTGTCCCTATGTAAGGGCCTACATGGTCTCCCAGCTCATGTGTAGCTCCTATGATTCCGCTGCCCAGCGTGACTGGCGTTAATGGCATGGTATAATCCCCTGTCAGTACTCCCATTCCGGGAATACACTGCATGAAAAGCTTCAGTTGATCTGCCAGCGGACGCTCTATGCCAAAAGCAAAATCTTCATAAATGCCACGGACTGTTACCGCCTTTTTCTCCATTTCTTCCAGATTGTCTGCTGAAATGCCAATCGTGACTACCGTTTCCAGCAACGGATATCTCTGGCTTTTTAATTCAGCTTCCAGGATATCTGCATATTCTTTTCCATCTGCCAGATCATCCGGGATGTCTCCACCCGCCCCCGCAATATGCTCCATCTGACTGTCTATCTCCATCTTTTTGGATTCAACTTTACGAATCGCTTCCCGATAGTCCTTGGTTTTGATGTGAATACAGACCTCCGCCTGCACATTCATCTGCTGCAGCATATACAGCCACTCATTTCCCGGGTGCTCCAGTACTTCCGGAATATGGGTAAACACAAGAAAAGTCTGATAAGAAACTCTGTTCTTATCATGTACTACCTTCAAATATCTTTTTTCCTGATGGATGCTCCCGGAGAAAAGACTTACGATATCCTTACTGTAAGGATGCAGTATCTTTTCCCCATTTTGTGTCTCGTCCTGGTCTGCCACCGGATTCCAGATATGTTTATCCCTGTCCGCATAGAATAAATGATTTCCGGATATTCCCCGGAAACTCCCCCGCCGGATCAGCCACTGTAACTCCAGACCATCTACCGGCATGAGCTGTAGTTTTTTATTCTGCGAATAAAACCATTTATCAGCCATGTCTGCACAATGTGTCAGCCGGGTTTCCAGTATGTCCCTGGTGTCTAATGCCATGAAGGTATTAATGGCATTTACCGGATCCTTAATGAAATACTGAAAACCCTGCTTCAAATCCGATAAAAGTTCATATTCCCCGCTGTCCGACAATTTCACCACAATGTAGGAGGAATAGTCATTTGCATCTCCCTGATTTCTGGTACTCTTGGCCAGATATTTTTCTGTTTCATTCAGGTGAAAAAGTGCCCCCTCATAAAGCGGATCTTTTTTATCCAGGTGATGCCTCAGAGACTCGAACTGCCCCTGTATATCCTGTTCGATGGGCAGCATAAGTATCTGTGCTTCTGACAGGATTCCGCTGAGGAAACGTGCCGTTTTGTGCAGTATCTTAATTTTTGCATCATCGTCCAGAAAGTCATAATCAAAACCACTCAGCTTATATACCGCCCATGCACTCTTATCCTGGTTAAAAATTATATTTTTTGTAAAAAACGAAATGGGACACTGATACATCCTTTTCCTCCATTATTCCAGCCTTCTGCCGCAATTCCAGTTGATTCTTACTGTCACTCCATGGTCTCTGCAGGTTCGGAACCGCTCGATGCATTCCTTTCTGGTAAACAGGAACCGCAGATAGCCGCAAAAATATTTCACCGGATTTTTTCCATCCAGTTTTACTTTCATGAGATATTTTACCGTAACATACGGCAGCATGCCGTAGCGGAGCACTACCGGTATGTTGTTCAGGATTGGAAATATCCGGCCCATTACCAGCATTGCTCCTACTACAGCTAAAAACTCCAATACCTCATACGGTGCTATCGGAAACGGCAGTACTATATTCTGGAACGCATATATCTTTTTTTCCACAAACCATACTTTACGATAAGAGTACACCGTCACACTCTGTTTCTTTTCTTCTGCCATGCAAAGCTCCTTTATTGCAATACAGTACCCATAATCTTTTCCCCGATATCCGATAAGGTGGTAGGATTTTTAATAAAGTAGCAGACAACTGCTCCAACAATAATAGTCGTGACTACACCGATCGTGTTCTTTTTCGCCGCCATCACAACTGCTCCGACGATAAATGCCACCAACGCTACCCAAAAGATCTGATCCAACATCCAGTTTGCTCCATTCTGGCCGTAATTGCCGCTGGAAGCAAATGCCACCATACTGTTGCTGATCAATAATGCAAGTGTGGAAATTCCCATCATGATACTTTTTCCCTGCATTGTTCTTTTCTGTTCCTTTTCATTTTTCCTCATATTATGTTCCTCCTATTTTTATTTATCTTAACGAATGATATTCATCCGCAGGACACTGATTAAAAATTTACATCGTTGTTCTGGCAGACATAGACTGGATATAGTACTTTCCATCACTGCCCCTTACAACATTGAGCCGGACCTTCTGCCACCGCTTTGCTCCATTTACGACATCAGATATTTTATATTCTGCGATGCATACGATCATACTCTCCTCCTGATAGCAGCGAACGGATTGCATACGATCAAATGTATAACGACCATCCATCCCTATAAATTTGCTTCGGTCCGCATCCTGACTCAGATAATAGTCAATGACTGTTTCATCCTGCTCGTAATAGGCCTTCAGGAAACTGGTAACTGCCATTCCTGCTCCTGCAGCAGTCTGTTCGTCTGCAGCCTGTCCACTGTATTCCTGAATCTGATAATCTTCCATAAACGTATTATCATTTACAAACATGGGGAGCCCGTCCACCACCATCTCGCCATCCCGTGACAATACCGGAACTTTCATTCTGGTTTCTGCGCTCTCCTGTGTAGCTTCCTGTTCCCTGTAATACTCATACTGCACTTCCGCCAGCACATATACGTCAAAATGTTCCTTGTCTAGCTGATCCATGCGGTATGCCTGCACGTACACCGCCTTCTGCGCACCCTTATATATTTCCGTATCGCTCACATTTGATGTAGTTGTGATATACTGTTTCAGACGTTCCTTATAATCCTTTTCTTCCCCTGCAGTGTATGTAAGATATTCATATACAAAGTTCTGGGCAAAGCTCAGTACCTCATTATTCAGCTTCTTTTCCGTCACAAGTTCCTTTCTAAAGTCGCTGATTACCTGTTGGGCTTCCGTCAGTGTGTCTGGTCGGAATGTCACGATTACGCCCCGGACAAAGAAGAAAATAAGCATGATCCATAATATTGCTCTGCCCACACACAACAACGTGTTTTTTCGCAAAGTTCCGCCTGTTCTTTTTCCTCTTTTTGTTTCCTTATGTTCTCCGGTGTCTGTTTCTCGTTTCCCGTTTTTTTTGTAAAATTCAAAAGTCCTCCTATTTTTGTTCTTCTCCATGCCTTGTCTCCTTCGTCATTAAAAATCTCCAAAATTCAGATTCAGGTCCTCTTCATCCATCCGTCTCATCTCTTCTTCGATTTCCCGACTGTTCATGCCTACAAATGGATCTTCATAAGAATTCTTTTCTTCACCACTCGTTTTGACTGCCGTCACCTTTTTCTCTTTTCTTCCGGATCGTACCACTTCTGCCTTTTTGTTTTCATTTTTCCGCACCGGTATCTTATGTTCTGGTACTTTATATACCGGCGCTTCCGTCAACATTTCTCCCTGATCCACGCAGACCTCATGAAGCATTGTCTCATCATCAAAGTAGAAACTCTGAAATTCTATAGTTTCATTTCCAACCTTGTAAAGAAATCTACCCTTAATATCAGGAAGATTTACCGCATCTGTATTTCCCAGGACAATCTCACTGGCGGTTTTATCCGCAAAACGCCCTGATATTCGGACCGGTATATTATTTTTAATCTGACCGGTTAATACATTAGCATCCGGACGCTGCACTCCCATAAATAAGTTGATCCCTGTTGCCCTGGACAATCTTGCCAAAGTAGATAATTTCCCTTCAATCTGTTCATATATCTGTTTTTCTTCTTTTGCCACGCCTTTTTTGTCCAACATTTCTGCCAGTTCATCGGTGAACACCCCTATACGACAAAGATTTTGCCTGGTTTTTTTATTGTATTCATCGAGATTCTTAACCTCCAAGTCCCTGAATACATGCAGTCTATATTCATTTTCCTTCACCAGCAAATCCAGAACCTGAAGTGCACGTTCTCTTTCCGTAATAACCTCTCCATATTGTTCATACTGTTTTCCGAACTCTACACCTCCCTTGAAGTCTATCATATAGACTCGAGCGCTCTGCTCAATCATCTGCCAAAGCAGGCAGCGTAGTATCACTGACTTTCCGGATCCGGTCTCACCCGCAACCAGTACATGTGGTACACGGTTCAGGTTAAAAGATATTGTATCCAATGCACTGATTCCTAGTGTAAGAACACCATTTTTGTCATTCAAATATTCCTCTGACCATTTCACCATCGTAGGTATCTTATAATCCGATGGTAACGTAGTTAATTTTACTGTCCGCTTATTTCTTCCGTTTTCAATTTTTATGATACTGCAGTCCAGAGCAGTCTCCAGACGTTCCCGGGAGGAGCGCCATTCCGACAGCGGAATCGTAGACTGGAAAAAAAGCAGTATCTTTTTACCCTCTTTGCTGCTACCGGCATATTTCGGATACTTGCCATTCTTGGCTTTAAACCCGATATCTTCAAAGCATTTGTCATAATTTTTTTGTCCCGTCTGCCCGATTAGAAACAGATAGATCACCGGCGCTGCCAACAGCATCAGATAAATTCCGTGCTGTAGCCATTCTGGTATTGTTCCCGGGATCATTCTGTAGATCATAGCTTTTTCTGTTATACACATCACACTGATTACAAGAGTGATTCCGATTCCTGTCAGATACCACTTGTTTCGTAATACTTTCCTCAGGCCATGCCAGGCACCCATTACAAAGCCCTTAAACATTTGTATCAGAAGGAGCAGAATACTTTCTAACAGACTGTTCAGTTCTTTATCCATCGTTTTCTCTCCTTTAGTCCATCCTCAATTTGCGGTTATACAGATATCTTTTCGTCGTAGAAAATCTTACATGGCGCATATTGCGCTGTACTTCTCTGTCCGCCTGTGCTGCAGGCATCACCGCTTTTAACTCTCGTCTGCTGAGTATCGCATAAATACGGCGCAGATCGTGGCATTCCAGTCCCAGACGTCCGGCCTCTTTTCTCATTGTGGCCTCACTATAAAACAGTTTTTCTCCCTGTGTAGCTTGTACCTTGGAAACATATTTCCGCAAACGGTCATACAGATAGAGATCCTGTCGGCACGTAATGACACCCCCGTGTCCACCCTTGCCATTCCGGACTGTTACAACTATGCGTCCCTCGGCAAATGTCACATCGGAAGGTCTGAGATCTGCAAGTTCAGATACCCGTAGCCCCGAGATTACAGCAAGGCGGTAGGCATATTTCAATTTTGGATTCTCAATCTGGTTGATCTTATGCATAGTAGTCTTCAAATGGATCACTTTGCCCGGCTTCTTCGTATAATTTCTCTTTTTCAGACTTTCCTCTTTGAAATATTCCGTTGCAGGCATCTGTAGCTGCGGATAGCATTCTCCAAACAACCGCAGCGCATTCTTTGCTGCGCTGAATTCATTTTTGGTCTTAAATCTACGCACGAGTTCTTTCTGCAGATATTCCAGCGATAGCTCCTCCACCCGATTGATATCCACTCCCTGAAGTAATTTCACCATGCAGGAATAATATTTTCTTGCCGTATTGGCCGTAAGCTGATCATATAAAAATTCTTTATATGGCTCTAAAATGTCATACTTCATCCTTTTTACCGTCGGTTTCGCTCCGCGTTTTTTGTTCTTTTTCCATTTCCTCCCGTTCTTTCTGCGCTTGTTCCCACGCCCAGTCCGAGTTTTCCTGTATCAGCCGGTTTAAATTTTCGTCTAAATTCAATCTTGTACTCTCCTGCTGTCAGAAAACACCCCTTGTTAACATTCTCATAGTTTCTTCCTTGCTTTTCCTTCCGGCTCATCTACTGCTCTCCTCTTCTGTCGTCATGTCATGTTCCGTGTGATCCATGTTCACACGGAACAGCGGCCACCCACTTCGTTATCCAGCATAATGCATCTGCCCCCTATCAGCGGTCCGCAACCGGACCGCTGATAGGATGCAGCCGTTCCTTATATCCATGCGAAAAACATGCATGGATATATTCCACTCTGCATTATGCTATATAACTACGTTATATAGCCTATTATCGTGATGTACATATTTTGGGCTTTACCCGCATAGATGTCAGCCTTTGTGAATGAACATTTTTCGGATATTAAATCTCACCATATGAACACGCTATATGTACATCGCTTTTTAAGTACTATCAGAGTTTTTTCAACTCAATACTCAGGTCACGAATGCATTCATATCTTTGCATATTAATGACGATCAGCGGCCGGTATCGATTATTAATACAGATTCTTTTCGTCAGCCGTTTTTCTTCGGCATCAATCCATGCCAGGTCTTTCCAATACTTTAATTTATTCGTAGCCGTTTCGTACTTGTTTTTATCCAGTAACATTGTCAACATATCTTTGTCTACCAACAACTGTCCTTTACGTACCAGTGGCAGTTCTTCCGTTTCTTGGCGCCGCTTTTCCAGTTCCAATAGATACTCGCATATTGCTAAATATTCCTTAACCAATAAGTTCAACATTGCTATCAGCTCCTTATCCGGCAATAGAATGATGGAATCCGTATGCACTGTCAAGGTTAGAAAAAAGCAAAAAAAATCGAAGTATTACTTTCAAAAAAATCTTTTCAATCATAGTACATACTTATTTGTTTTCCCTCATATATACTGGGTATCTGCGCGATCGCATTTTAATAAATTTGAAACCTCTTTTTTACCTGTTATCAGATACTTAAATTATCAATTATTTTTTTTGGTAAAAAATATGCTCGCACTTTTCCACTGGAAAATAGACACTTATTTCCCTCCGTACGTATAAAACCTAACTGTTTGCAATAATCCATAAACTCTGATATGTCTATTTCGGAAAGCCTTTTTATATAATCCTCAAGCACACTCTTTTCCACTCTGTAATATATCTGTGCAGACTGCGTTGCATACTTTGTCTCCATAAAAGCCTTCTCAGTTCTCATTGCCTCCAGAATCACACTGAAGTCTCTTAAAAAAATATTCAGTTTTCCACCTACGGATTCTTTCCCTTCCTGATCCTTGATTTTTTGCAGTCCCTCCTCCAGTATTTTCAACTGGTTTTGCTTATTCCGAATTCCTGTCTTTGTTTCCTGGATCTTAATCAATAATTGTTTCTTTTTCTCCATCACTCTCTCATATTCCAAAGCACTTGCATCCATCTGTTACTCCTCTCTGAAACCGACTTACAAAATAAATCTATAGAGCAGCATGGCTCCCATCATATACGGGATCAGCGGCACCGGTTTCCTTAACTTTCCATGTGATATATTCTTTTTCTTTATTTGAACGATCAGCTCCATTAAAACGGTTAAGAGCATAAACAATAAATAATCTATCAACTGCTTACCGCATCCGGCCAAATATGCAGCGCACAATATATATGCCAGGCAATCAGATTCACCGTACAAACGACGAAATATAAGTATTTGTATAGTAACAAAGATAAGCAAATTTATTACAATATCCACTCCGGGATCGTAATAAATAAGCCATAATATTCCACCGGCTAATCCCGGTACATAAACCATATCCGGGATTAGTTGTATGTAATGATCAATCCACGCTGCCAAAAGCAAAGATCCTATTATGTATGCCCGTGTGATCTGCATTACATCTCTCTGCCCGCTCTGGCATACCTCTGCCCATCTAAATAACAGTAAATAAGCAAACACTATCAAATGCTGCCATTTACAACATTTGCATTGTAATGTATCACTCAATTTGGGATCAGGATCCTGTAATTGCAGTTGCCAGCCTATCCGATAGCTGCCATATGCCTGCAGGATCCACAATATCACAGACATTATCATTACCTCAAACGAGTACGGAACTCATCCAGTACGGTACCGGATACACCGATTACGCTGATCGTCGGATGATCCTCCAGCTTTTTGTCTCCCTTATACGCACGTACTGTGATCTCCAGATTCTGATTCTCCGGCGTATAAAGCGGCACCATAAACTGTAAATGCTCTGTAATCATATATCCCGGACAGTCTGTATAGTCATATACTTTGTTCAGAGTCGGATCCAGTGCAGTCATGCTCTCCGGGAAAATAACTTCCACCCGGTCGGCATAGCCCCAGGTCGTAAACGTAAGTATTCCACTTTCGCCACACTTAAAAATAGGATCATGCGGTTCCAAAATACGTTCTACGCTGCTTGCCAACGCAAATTCCGTCGTTCCATAGCTTAGACTATTTTCGTTTCCAACATTGTCCACAGCATACCCCAGCAGCGTGAAATCTCCGCTAAAAATAGGCTCGTCATTAGTAATTGTAATATTAATGTATCCATTCTCATCCGGTGTGTAGGTTTTCATCACAGCATTATCAGAATTGCTGATTACGATATAAAAATCCTTTACTCCGCTCAATTCATCTTCTGCGCTCGCCCGAATTGTAATTGATCCATCCCGCCGGTCAATCAGATCTCTGTCTTCCATTATTTCCAATCCGCGGATCACCGGCGCTTCTCCGTCCGCTATTAAAGTGATCTTATTCTTTTCATCCAGTTCATGCGCCGAGTACACTTTATCCGATTCTTTGTCTGCTTCCGCAACCGGAATAACCTGTATCGTCTGTCCGGACAGATCTCTGCTGATTGTAAATTTCTGTACTCCCATAAGGTCTCTATTTTTGTTAGATCTCACTGTGTAAGAGTATGAATATTGCTGCAGCGCCGTTGTACCATCCGTCGAATAAGACAATCCATTTGCATCTGTCCTGATGGATGTATCTGCTATCTCAGTGGATGATGTGCGGATTATATTTCGGGCTACGCTGCTATCATCTGATACAGTCTCGTAGATAGTCTCGTTAAGCTGGTATCCCCGGCTTGCCGTACCGTCCATATAAGCCTCATTTTTTAAAGTAAATGGTGTAGTGCCATCGGCACGCACGTACCAGATCTTATCCGCTGCCGGATATACATTATCTACAGATTCATCGATCGACAGCTGCTTTGTGTAAATTTTCCATAGTACATCTTTGGCGTCAATAAGGATATGCGTTGTCTCACTGATATTTCCGGCAACATCGACCGCTGCAATATGCAAATACTGATTGTATGCTGCTGTTACCACATTTACATGCGGATCCTGTACATAATTTGCATTGCCGGTAACAACCGTATCCTCCTTTTGGTCTACGAGATAGTAATATCCCATCACGCCACTAACCAGCGTGTTTTTCGTAATATTAGATTTGCATAACATCGATGTGCTTCCTGTCAGGTACGATTCGACTTTATGATAATAATCTGTCCCATTGTCCTTGGGAGTCTGCCACGTAACACATATCGCTTTTCCGTCCAAAGGCTCTTTTGTAACCTGATCTGATATCTTGTCCGGGGCAGCGAAATCCGTTGCTACAACTCCAGTCAGATCCAGACTTTCCTGATAGCCGACAGCCTCTGCATCTAAGGTTGCATAACCGGATCCGCTACGTACTCCACTATACATCTCATACATTAATGCATCAGATGATACATAATTGCTTCCACCGTACGCCGGTTTAGAAGATAATACTTGACCCTCTGTCATGCCACAATTTAACTTTCTTCCACCAGAGAAACTCAATCCCGTAATTTCGCTTGTAAACCATGCATCGTATGCATTATGATAAAAGTCCAAGTATAAATAAATTCTTGTGGTCCCTTCCGGCAGTTTAAAATGGAATGTGCCGTAAAAATCTCTTACATCTGGAGAGCCACCCCATGACCCATCTGGATTTTCCCATGACGATCCAGAAGATCCCGATGAACCAGAAGAATTTATTGCGCTGCTAAACGAACCGGATGATATTGTGCTACCATTTTGATTCAATACTCTATATTTTGATTTAGATAAATTAAGACCGTCAGTAGATCCCCAACTGTTTGTATGCACAGATACATTTAATTGTGTATTTCCGTTTGTGGCAAGACCGGAATAGCCATTTAAGTTCCATAAAGTACCTTCACTATATGCATAACTTTCCCATCCAACTCTGATTACGTGTCTTGGATCGTCATCTCTTGTATGTGCATAACCCTTGGTTTTTGTATTAGTATCTGCATAGCAGTCAAAACCATCCACTGTACCATCCCAGCTGCCAAAAGCGGGTGTATATGAGGCATCCACGTAACAATCGTTCGTATGGTGATGCACTATTTTCTCTCCAGCACAACCTCCCTGGTATCCGGCACCGCCTCCGGCCATTCCGGATTCGCCGTCGTGACCGTCTATAACGCTGGCTGCACTACCGCCATTACCGCCGTTGCCTCCCGGAGAGGCTCCTCCACCGCCTCCAGCAATCATAAGCTCCCCTTTTTGATCTGATACAACTGATGTCATACCACCGCCATTACCGTAATCCGTGGCATTTCCTCCGCCGTTATAACCATTTTGTCCTCCGACGGCATATGTTAGCACATCTCCTTTACGCAGCCAGAATTTCCCACCAACACTGCCGCCATAGCCTCCGGTATAGGATTCATAACTTGCCCCCTGGGCACCCAGGGCTTTTATGGTGTACAGCCCTGTATATGGTATGGTGTATTGTTTTTCCTGACCCTCAAAGCTGTATGCCTCACTGATGACCGTAGTACTGCTAATATCGTCTGCGCTGTTGACCCGGATCCATGCCCCGTTCTCTCTCTTTTGATAGACAAGATAGGTCTTATTATTCTGATCAGACTGTGACCAGGATAAATCTACCGCACCTTTTCCTTCGTTTGCATCATAGTTATCTACCGACTGCAGCCTTAGATCTACCCATTGCGCATACAATGTCATATCTTTGGATGGTATAATTTGATCCCCAGCTCCGCCAGCCGGCAGACTAAAATCCGGATCATAATACCATCCGCCGAATGACCAGCCATCCTTGGTCGTAGACGGTAAAGTAATCGGGTCGGGCTGATACGCAGCCTTCAGCGTATCTACATTTCCATCCGGAGCCGTAAATGTGTATATGTTATCTTCCAACCACCCTCCAAAAGGCTGCTCTCGCATCCATTCAACAAAATGCTTCGTCCCTGCAATAGTTTCTACCGGCGATCCACCATTCGCTACAAAGGCTACCTGATAGCCATCTGGCGCCTGAATTAGATCCGCCTGTAAGACATAATTTTTCAAATATGGCTGCGTAATTGACTGTTTATCTAATCCGCTATATTTGCCTCCTGCAGCATCAATTACCAGCGTGCTTTCGCTTTTACGCCATTGTGCATATAACGTAATTGTTCCATTATCTGTTTCTGTCCACGTAGACTCATCTCTCCAATCTACGTTACTAAGATTGTATATCTCTGCACTATCTGAAAAAGAGACTCCCGAACCGTCTGGTTTCGTATTCCATCCGATAAACACATATCCTTCTTTTGTATAGTTATTCTCCGTTAAATGTGTTACTGGTGTTACTGTTTGACCCTCATATTCTGTGGCATTGTTGTACATATGATAACTGGTATCCATGTAGCCATTATATTTGCTAATATTAGGATCATAGAATATCCTATACTGGTTCGGGGATATCTCCTTGCATAAATGCGCAGATAATCTCACTCCCTGCTCTAAGTTCCGGCAAAAAGGACAAAGGTAATAATAAAAAACAGGATTGCTTTCGGTTCCAAGATCCAAGTGCTGTATGGATGAAGCTGCTTCACTGCTCATATATATATTCGATTCTTCCAAAGGTTCCCCACAATCGGCGCAGAAAGCCTTCCAGCCGGAATAATAATACCGCATACATTTTTGTGTACCGAATTGAATACCATGCCAATTTTCATCGCTGGTATAAGCCTCATGAATACACTGTCCCGGACGATGCACAACCCTCCAAGATCCCACAGGTACTTCTCCCCATCTGGCCACTTTGAAATAATGCTCTCCGGTTCGTAAACTCCGCAAAGAGGATTTTATGCCGGTATTTACCGTTGTGCCATTGTCATACCATGTGTAATTTTGGTCTCCGGCACACGTTGTAAAAGCCTCACCATCCGGACTGATCGATACGTAAGGACTGTTATAAATCGTCTTCTTATCAGCTGCTTCTGCCTGTCCCGGAAACAGCATCATCAATCCCAGCGCCAGCAATCCCATCTTTGCAGCTAAATAGCGCTTTTTTCTTATCATCTGTATCCTCCTTTTTCATTTATCAATTTCAACTGCATATGGAAACCGGAGAATAAAAAATCCGAGTGAAGCATACTGCTCTACTCGGACGAATATTGTCGATATTTAATTTATATGGTATAATATAAATTCGGGAAAGTTAAAGAGCCAAGGCGGCTGCCCCTCTTCGGAGGGTTCACCCTCCAGCGTTATGAAAGGAGGGCGATAAGATGAATGTTACATATGCGGATTTATTCCAATTTTGTATATTTATCGTTGCTCTTATTGGTCTGTGCTATCAGATCTTTAAGGATGCCAAAAAGAAATAGCCGCCACTACTGCAATAGTGACGGCTGTTTTTAGTACTAAACAGTTATTTTGCTATTTGGGGTAGCCGCCTCTTTGGCTTTCCCTTTGTCTTTACTATACCATCACTCTCGGATCATTTCAAGTCCTTTTCCTGTTCACTTTTCAGCAGATTAAGGTTGCGCATGGCATCGACTACAATAAGTCACTTCTACTTCTATAACTTTGTGCGTCTCTTCGTCCCATTCTTCTTCGGTATCTGTAACCCATTCATGCTCTGTACCATCAAAACCTACTCTATCCAGTTCAGCACCGCAGCTTGTACAGTATGTGACCATAACTCCATGCTCATTGCAATACGTGGCATCTGCTGTAACCTTCGTTTCTGGGGTATGCGGTAATGCCGAATCCGTTCCTGTTGCTCCTACTGCCCCACAGATAGAGCAGACCATAGTCCAATCACCACCACCAGTGCAAGTAGGTGCAGACGGCCAATATTTCTTCTCGTAATTGTGATTACAAGGAGCTGGAGTGGGTACCGGTGTCGGTGCCGGAGTCACTGCCGGCTTTGCAGTTGCTGCGGGTGTCTCTTTCGACGCTTCTGTTGCGGTTGTACCAGTCTTACTGGTGCTAGTAGTATTGGCTGCAACTGTCGTTCCTGATCCCGCGGTTGTTGCCGGCTTCGGAGTTGCCGTTGCCTTAGGTTTCGCAGTTGCTGCTGCTTTCGGCGTTGCTGTGGTCTCCGGTTCCTTTGTCGCTACGGGCTTAGGAGTCGGTGTTGCCGTCTCAGTCACTACCGGCTTCCCCGTCTCCGTCGGCAATAAAGTGTCCACAGCCGCCTGTGCCTCTGCAGTGATATCAGGATCCCTTGTTTCCGTCTCAGCCATTATCACTTCTGCAGCATCCTTATCCTGTGTCTTCCCACATCCTGTAAAAGATGTAACAAGTACTGTCATTAATACAGCATAAATAATCTTTTTTCTCATCATTCGTCCTCCAGACCGTTTCTCTGTTTACTGTATAAATATAATCTTCCTTATTGTGTCCAATAGTACGGACTCAATGTTTCGCTTTATCCCTTTTTAATATAATAATTATATCATATTACAACATATCTGTATCGATTTTACATCATTTTTCATTTCGATATTTTCGACAAGAGTATCGATAAAACGATATAGAAGCCTTTATATACACTTATGTTCCATCGTCCGATTTCCATATGCAGTTGTCAAAGATCCATATAAAAGCAAATTCTAATCACAAATCTTCACTACACGTAAGGACCCCTGCGCCAGTGCGGCATAAAAAACCGCCACATTATCATTATCCATGTAAATATTTATCCTCTGTGCCGGAGTCGTTGTATCAGCTGTGCTGATTACTGTTCCTGCAGAGTCAAATACTTCCTGGACAAATACATTTCCCCATACAAGAGAAGCTGTAGAATATGTCTCGGTCCAATTACCTTCTGCGTCCGTATTTGCCAAGGACTGTGAGGTATCCCCTTTATTGGCATTTTCATTTACCTGATAGATGTTGATTCGGTCTCCGGATCGCAGGACGCCTCCCACCACCTGATACAGATCATCGGCCTTGAATCCGGCCACTACCGGCTGCGTCATATCCTTTGTGATGTCATTAACAGCAGTAAACATCCCAGTGGTAATAATGGATCCCTGATCTACTGCATATACGCTGATCAACTCCGTTAGATCTTCTGGATTACTTACTGCACCGGACGGGATCAAAGATTTATCTACCTCTTTTTGAGTGATATAGTCAGCTGTAATCATAGTTCCTTTGGGTACCGGCTTTGTTGTCACATAAACTGTCCCTTTTTCATAGTCTGATAATGCTGTTTTTTCCGCATTCAGCATAACTGCATATACAATAACTGCCACCAGTAGAGATACAATGATTACACCAGGCAGAATGCTTCTTTCTTTTTTATCCTTTTTCATTTTCGCTTGTCCAATCCTTTAATTATTTTTTACAACATCAACCAACTTATCTTTTACTGCCGGAACCGTCACACCAAAGTATCCTGTCACCTGATAACTGATCCGGCTATATATGCTGGTAGACTCGATGACTCTTCCATTAGGTGATGTTGCACTTCCAAGGGTCTCGGTTGCCGAATAGTTAAGGTTTTCTCCGAATGAGGTCACCTCTACCTCTGTTCCCCGCACGTTGTATACGATATACTGCTCCACCTGCACCGGGCTTGATATCATTCCCGCAGGATCTTCCCAGTGGTCATTCAGACCCATGTTGACCTTTAAAGCATCCTGGTAGATGCTATACGCGTGTGCGGGATCCTTTATAATCAGATTATGGTTGACGCCATATTCCTGAATATCTATTACTGCAGATGCCAGGTTAGACGCTGCAAGTGCGTCTTCTGTGTAGGTTTTAAGTGATATGTAATGTCTGATCTGTAACGCGAATGCCACTGTTGCAGTGAAAAACAGCAACACATATACCATGGTAAACGTAGCCAACTCACCTTTACTTTTTTTGATTATCCACCGTCTTATCATGCTTAATTTTTTGCAGTAGACATTCTACGCACCCTGATTGGTATTGATTTGTCCTGAAACACAAACTGCAGCATATCATATCCATCCATGCTAAGCTGCTCCATCGGCAGCTTACAGGATATCTGCAGATATACCGCATTACCATATTCTGCATCCGACATGGTGGATCCTGTAAGATCAATATCTGTAACCTGCAGATCTGATAACTCCTGCACAAGGGTCGTCTGATTTGCCGGATCCAAATATCCCATAGTTTCCATAGTGAGCATGTATTTCCGGGCAATCTGTTTTACATCCTCGTTAAGACTAAGTATCTGATATAGGTCAAAGAAAACCATAATCAGCATCACCGCAGCAATCACCATGATCATCGATGGTAAAATGTCTACTATACTCCCTTTTCTTTTTTTCATCATCATATCATCCCAAAATACCGATTGCCTTATTCTGCATTGCCGTTACAATCGTCTCGATAAAGCTGGTCAGACTGTCTTTCATTACCACACAAAGTATCAATGCTATAATGCATAAGCCTACGGTTACCAGTATTCCATCGATTCCCTGGCTCTTATGATAAAATACCTTCTGTGCCAGTCCCATTGCCTTTAACTGCATTTTTACCATTTTCTTCTTCATTTTGTTCGTTCCTCCTCTTAGTATTTAAGATATTTTAGTTTGTATCAGAAATTCCCAACCGATGCATACATCTGTATGATAGCCGCATATAGAGCAACACCGATCATTGCGCCCATAATGCCCATTAAACAAAATGTAGTTATGCGATTGAGCTTTTCTTTTCTCTTCAGCTGCAGACCTGCCTGCATATCCGTGATCTGTTGGGAAATATCCCGCAGTAATTTCATTGCCTGTCCAGATTCCCGTGCCTGTAACAAAATGATGCACAGCGAATCAATAAAGCCATTGTCAAATTTGCCATTAATATCTTCCAATGATTTATCAAAGGATCCATTAAAATAAATGGAAGTTGCAAATTCACTCAGCGCATTTCGCAGGCGTCCTGCCGGAAAAGACTGATAACTCTCTGACAGGGCATCGATCATAGGTACTCCCGCGTGGATCTGTACCTGTAAAAGACTGTACAGTGTCTGGATCTGTGGAGTCATTGCATCATTATCTTTATTGTTCATGTAAAGCAGTAATAATGGCGGCAAAAAGAACCCAAGTCCCATACCAACAAGTCCCAAAAAAGCATTTACGTATATTCCAACAGTGAATCCGATTGCTGCCAGACAGATACGTATTGCCAGATATTTTACCGGATCGACCCATGGTCCAAAATGTTCTGCTGCGCCATGAGATTGTAAAAATCTTCGTGTTTCTTCGTAATCAAACAAGAACTTTTTTTCATGTAAAATGCCATCGATCCTTATATATGTCCTATGTAACGCTGTCATAGGATGGTAGGTCTTTCCCACGTAAAATACCAACATAAGTGATAAAATAGCTATAATCGCCGGCAGCATTTTTAAACTAATTTCTAATGGTGTCATTTTTTACCTTTCTTTCATAACGGCAAATCCGAATATTAAGTAACAGATACCTGTTACTCCCAGGGCAGCATAGCCAACAACACTGTGAAACAGCACATCCCAAATAGATGCCTTTATCATAGTATTCACAACTGCAAGTACGATCAGCAGCATTACTGACAAGATAACCATCTCTATAATGGCGCTATCCGCTATCGCTCTGCGTTCCTGGCTGGCTCTTTTTGCATCCATCAGATTCCGGCGGAGGCTGTCTACTATGACCTTCAGATTAGCTGTATAGCGCGAACACACTTCGAGGTTAATAATTATTTCTTTAAATTTTTCGTGCTCGAACTGGTCTGCCAGCCCCATCAATGCCGCCGAAATATTACCTGTGGTCTGTGCTTCGATATAACATTCTTCCAGGGCTTCTGCTAATATGGGCGGAGTATACTGTGCCGTTTGATGCAGGACATTCGTAATTTCCCCCTGGATAGCAGAAAAGTTTCCCAACTGATTTAAAAACTCCAAAAGAGATTTATCTACAGCCTTGAAATTTCTACGTGCAAGAATCATTTCCGCTATTTTAATGAGTAAATAATATCCGATTGCTGCCAACAAGCCGGTCATAGTGTTCTTCGTAATAATCACCGTTCCAAGATACGCTCCAGCTGTTGTTAATACTACAAGAAATGCCCATGCTTCAAAGGACAACCCTCTGACTATTTTCCCGATCCGGCTATAAATGTACAGTTTTTCAGGTCTTTCGATAATTTTTTCCAGCCTGCCCTTATTCTTTTGATCCCGGATCAGCAGATTCGCATGTGCTTCTATCTGACGTCTCGCCGCAGTTTCTTCAATAGATCCTCTTACTGTTGCCAACCCTTTTTCAATAATTTTTGTTCTCTGCAGATACCAAAAAAAGAAGAAAATTCCGGAAAAAAGGCAGATTGCTATAATAATTTTCAAAATGATCATCATTTCATTCCCTTCTGTTCTTCATTAGTTTATAAATGGTACAGAGATTTATATTTAATGGATTGCGTAACGTCATCCCATCCGTCTATTTCCAGAACCTCGTACACTTTATAATCTTTGACATTAATGACCGTGTGATAGCAGTCAGCAATCATCTTTAACAGTTCTGCGCGATTGTATTTGTTCCCTGATGCCTGTAATGCATAATCCACGATTTTCTCCGGTGCTGCCTGTGCAGATAGGGAATGGACTGTGGCAGCACTGATCTGCCCGGTGTATGCTGCATTGATCAGGTACATAGCTTCTGTCCCCTTTACTTCCCCGATGATGAAAAAATCCACGTCCATGGTCAGTGATGCTATGCTCAGCTGTTCCAGGTCATATTTAACTGCTGATTCCGCTGATTCCGACAGAGAATGTAAAAAGATCATATCCGGATGATGCTTGGTCGTAAGCTCATCTGCCTGCTGTGCTACCATAACCGCCATATCTTCCGGTAATGTTTCCTTTAAGGCATTCAATAAGGTCGATTTACCATCTGAGTTACCGCCACAGATCAATGTCGATCCCGTCCGGAATCTATCCACTAAAGTATCCGCTAATTGCTGTGACATAAATTTTTCCTGAACAAGATCCGAAATCTCCGGGAAATTTTTGGGGAACTTACGGATAATAAGATATGGATTTCCGTAAGTGGTAACAATCGGCGTAATTAACGTAAATCGCAATATAAAGTTCTTGTCAGTTTCATCATCAGCAAATCTCTGAATAGCATTAAGGTTTGAGATATTAACACCATTTTGCGTCGCCACACGGTCAATAAATTCCCGGTATTCCTGGTTGGATGCAAACTGCACATCTGCCTCCTGACGTTTACCCCGCTTTTTTATGCGGATTTTGTTATATGCGATACAATGGATGTCTGATATCTCCGGATCTTCCATCAATGGGGTCAGACGGAAATACCGGAAGACGTATTGATAAAACATCAATCTCGCCTGGTCTATCACCTCTGTATCTGCGTCTATTTTTTTCAGCGATTCATCTACATATGCCATAAATTCTTCGTCTGTAATCCTTTTTTGACGCAATTTGATAATCAGATCCATCCGGGATGATGCGTATTCCTCAACTAACTTTTTAAAGACATCGTCTTTTGATAAATTTTCTTTTTCTGCTACTACAATCTGCTGTGTTCCAAGATTCACTTTTCCCTTTCCAAACATACCTTTCTCCTCTTATTGCATTCCTATTATCAGCATTATCATTGAAACCATAATTCCACCCAGTATTCCGCATAATGCTATTATTTTTATTACGCGGACTATCGTATTTTCCAAATTACTGGGTTCATATATGATTACTGTATCCGCCGGGAATCGCTGTTGATCCATTTCTTTCCATGGGCTCTCCTCCTCTTTCTTTTTCTCAGGAATTTTCTTTTCCTCTTCCACTGCAGTCTCCGAAATTGTGCCCTCCGCTTCTTCCTCTTTCATATCTATTATGAAGTTTAGCTGTGGTAATCCGATCTCCGACTGCGGATTCGTTTTTATCTCCAGGCGATTCTGTAATTCTCTGATCTGCTGGTCCAAATTTGCATCTGTCCGCTGTAATGACTCTAATTCATCGATCAAATCATTACATTCTTTCTTCAGCACTTTGATATCCATCTATCTACCTTCCTCTCATGAGTGGCAATAGAATGATGGAATCCGTATGCACTGTCAAGTATTTTTTTCTTTTTTTGGCAGATGATGGTAGATAACACAGCGAATTTAAGAAAGGATATTTTCTTTTTCTATAAAAAGAACAGGGGCAAGAGATAATAAAGGAAAGGATACGTTCTTTTATTTGGGCATGTTTGGTGCCTTGTTTTCAGGCTTTTCCCTCCTGATGCTCTGCATAATTTTGGAAAATCCATTATCTATAATCACTACTATCAGCATCCAAATTTGAAAAGCTTATCCACAGGAGCACGTAACTTGAAAAGTTCATATTCTGTCTGCACCAAATTTGAATAAACTGCCTCTTTTTCCACAGTAAAAAAGAAGCTTTTCCGGCTCCCTCATCACATTTTCTCTTTAATTTTTCATTTTCTTTGAAATGTATCGATTTGAATTATGATTTTTCAGATTTGATGAAACACAAATAAGCCTATTTTCATAGACTTACTTCACCAGCTGCGGCTGATTCAATATTTTCTCCTGCAAAATTTTATGCACGAACTTAGGATTTAACCTTCGGTTCCACTTATACCGGTTACTGATCCCAGCATTGCGGATCCGAATGCTCTCCAATACTGCCTCGGAGATCAGCCGGATCAGTAATCTAACGTCAGGTACTGTGCCGGCATACTGAGTTAAAAGTCTGGCTACATCCTTTCCTTCCTCTTCTGTGTAGGTTGCACGATTTCTCCGCAATACAAAACGTTTTACATGCTCCCTGAGTAATTCTGTATCTGTTCTTCCCTTATTCTTCCCCCTATAGTTTTTGCCTGGTCGGATATAATATATCCCTTCCGTAACTATCATAGAGAAAAATTTCCTTAATCTGTGCAGATACCTCAAAAAGACACGTTTCGTGACTGAAAAAAGCTTACAATATTTTTCATAAAGCTTTTCTTTACCAATTTTGTATTTCCCACCATTAGATGGGTTCTTTGCAATTTTAAGAAATTCCAGTGCAAGCAGCTTCTCCTGGGGACCACATTTTTGAAATTCCGGATCCAGGAATAGATCATCACCGGTACTCACATAGCCAGTGATTCCGTCCTGGAATGAATTATCCAGGATTGTGACATCCCAGTCTCCGTAATAAGCTTTCGTGACCGAAATGATCTCCTTCACCTGCAGGCTGTGTAATACATCATAAAAGGTCTGATACGATATCTGCAGTGCATTACAGATATCCCGATAATAAATACCGGATACACAGCCGGAATCATCCTGGTAATGCGATATATGTAGTATAAAATCCATTTCTGCCCTGGATAAGTCTGCTCTCAGCAGCTTATCCAGCACACAGTATTTTATCTTTTGCATATAAATTAACAGTTCCCTCTCATAATTTTTTTAACCAGCGCAGCCATCTAAGCCTCTTTGTCTGTTCTTTTTCATGTTTCCTGAGCAGCCTAAGATGCTCTTCCATAAGATTATCATAAACATGATATAGCTTAATCTGATCTTCTTCCAGCTTCCTGCGCTCCTGTATACTCTGCTCGTATTGCATCTGCAGCTTTTTTAGACTGCTTGCGTAAAAATCCATTAGATCATTGTTTGCCTGCTCATGATCCGATATTCCCTGGCAATATTTGCAGACAATTTTTATCGTATTTCTCACATCTGCATCTGATATTTCCGATCCATCCCCGGATTTATCATACTTTTGGATAAGGGATTCAATAGACTGTATCTCTGTCGAATCCTCTGATCTGCTTATTTCAACACAGAAAATATCCATCAGCAATGCATGCATACTTTCTGTGAGAAATGCTCTGCTTTGTTCCGTATTCATCATACTGCAGCCTCTCATTTATAAATATTTATTCAGGATATCCCTTTTGGACAGATGTTTGCGCTCTTCCCTGGCTCCTGATGCAGTTGCCGTTTCCTTGCGCTTCGGTTGCAGTTCTTCAAGGAAGTTTACGTTCTTCTGCAATTTCGTCTCCTGTGTAGCTTCTAAGTTTTTCCGTATGGTGTCTTTATTCTCAGCTACTTTTTGATACATTTCTTCCAGTCGTATCCTGGGATAAGTCATCCCGGAGATGCAGCAGATGTTTTCCTCATTCTCACTGTATGTTTGAAATGTATCTATCGGAATTCCTACAGCTTTCTCCAGGTCTCCCATATCCACGTTTCCAGCCAAAGCTGCCGTTATATACTTGACCGTGCGATCAGCTTCTGCAGGAGCATATTCATTATCCGTCAGTGCCTGTATCACCTGCGAGCTTTCCGATCCTCTCGCACGTACGATCATCGCCATTCCATGTGCCTTCAATGTCTCCTCAATCTCTGCTCTATCAATATTTCCGCGAAGGCTCTTAAGCTGCTCGGGAATCTCCAAGAAAGCACATAAATCATCTGCAAACTGTTCATTCAGATGCATTTTGTCACCTCTGTTATTATCCAGGATAAAACATGCTGCAGTCCCCTGGATCTGTGTCAGTTCCGTAAAACATTCATAGGAATTGATATGTGCCTTTACACTTTCCGTCGGTGATGGAAGTATTGTGATTGCTCCTACCTCCCGTCCATCATCAATTAGCAGATCTATCAGCATAGGTCCGGCGCCGGATCCGGTACCACCTCCACTCGCAAATATTACAAAAAGCATTTTATCCTGCAACTTTGCCTCAATCTCTGCAGCTATATTATCAAAATCCTCTACAATCAACTGTTTTGCTTTATGCCGATCCTTATTACAGCCTTCTCCATTAGATACATGATATTTGAATTTTGCATTTTCCAGTGTATCCAGATCCTCCCTGGATGTATTAATATATAGCACGGTATATCCCTTACTATCAAACAGCTGACCAATATTTCCACCTGCCTGTCCTACCGCAATAAATGCAATCTTATCCTTCATTCTGTTTCGTCTCCTTTACTTCTTGTTTTGTTCCAGGAACTCCTGCCCGGCATCCGTAATATAAAAGGTATCCGCACGTCCATCCTTCATGCCCTTATCAACATATCCCTGCAGTTCAAATTCCCGGAGCTTTTTAAATAATGTATTGTCCTTGACTTCCAGGTCTTCCGTCTGCATAATCTCTTTTATTGTCATTGCAGCCATACGATTGTCTGCACCGTTTGTCCATAGTACAGACAATATTAAAAATCCTAATCGATTCACACTTTCACCGCCTCGTTCAGTATACAACTCTGAAATACTCTGATTATCTCTGATTTACTCGGATATACCCGGATTAACTCTGCTATATTCTGATATACTCTGATGCCATACGATACAGATCCAACAATCCCAAATATCCGATACCAAAATACATAGCAATTCTCCACAACCTGTCCATAATACCTCCGGTCTGAAAGCTGCCCAGGCGTATTCTCCTTACACTGACCGGCATAAGCAGCGGTATTCCTCCGGAGAAAAGATCCAGGAACATGTGACTGATATCACCTATAATCATCCCACATAGAAAAAAGTACTCTATTCCTGCAGCATTACCTGCAAACGCCAAGGACAGTAACATAGCCGCCGGGATCACCGCCGAATGCAAAATGCCCCGATGCCCTGCCATGGAACGGATATTTTCTTTCATCTTCCGTGGAAAAACACAGGAAAGTGCTCTGATTGCTCCCTGACAGCTATGCACCATAAATTCCGCTACCGGCATGACAGATCCTATTTTGCTATGTACATTGTCGATATCCGGCAACAAGCTCCCGAGAACAGATCCGACGGTCAGTGCCAGAGTCATGGTTCCGGAGCATCCCATATAGCTGCTTAAAGCCAGTCCTGCAAAAATTCCTGTGACGCTGTGCGTTTTCCCCGTCATGCTTCTGCCTTTCCTTCGGTTATCTTTTGCATCTCCCGAAAACAATGATACGAACAATAATATATTTTCCGCCGCTTTTGGCGGACACTATACACCCAGTTGGTCCTGCCTCCGCCCCTGGTCTGATAAGGCACTGCAAAAATCTCGTGACATACCGGGCAGCGATATATTTTGCTTACTCCACCGCATCGTTTATACATTTTTAACACCTTAACCTCTTGACAAGTACTTTGAAATCCTATATTGTAACGTTTAACAGGATGCGGAGTAATTTATATACTTCGCATGTCTACTCAGACACAGTGCTTCGGTTCTCCAGCCTTTATAGCACTGTGTTTTTTTATCCGCAAAATTCCGGGTAACGCAGTTTGACAGCCTGCCAGAAATAAGGTGCATACCCACAGCAAAATATCTCTTCCACTGCGTAGCTTCTGCATTCATCCAGCCTCTCCTCCTCGTCCTCATAATCATCGACACTGGCTGTACCGTTTGTGTACAGGTTAAATGCCAGCCGGATCACACGTACACTTCCTGATGTCTGCCATCCCTCCTGCAGAGCTTCCGTCCGGATCAGCCCGGCTTTCAGATCATATACATTCTCGAAATGCTCCCGGACAGTCCGGTCGATTCCCAGGCAGTAGATCAATGCCATATGGTAAATATCAAGTTCTCTGCACTTTAGTAAATTTCTGCAGAAAAAGTCCTTATGCTCCTTATTCATGAATTTGATTCCTGCACATAATTCTTCCATCTTTCCGTCTCCTTCCTTGTCTGTCACTGTTGTTTGATTTCTGCCTCTGCAGCCGCCTTCCTGCGTTCGTGCCACGCCTCGTTGTCCCGGACCACCTGAGTATAAAAGTCTTCCGGTTTATCCTCGGGATGTCCCGGACGGACGATCCTCGCCGGTTCCACATGCGCTGCTACGCAGATGTCAATGATTGCCTTCTCCAATATTTTTACTTTGACCGGGTCTACCTTCTCCGGTCTGATAATCGTTACAGGCATAACACTGCTCCTTATCCCGCTTTGTAAAGCGTATGTACTACGGTTTGTACTTTATCCTACTTTCTCTTTCTTATGCTTCTCACTCTTTTTACGCATTTGTTCACTTGCACGAAGAACATTCACATTTTGTAAAACGAGATATCGCATTTCCTCTGGGAGCTGCTCATAGCCCTCCTTAAGTTCACGTAATTCTTCATCACTTATAATGTTCATTCAATCACCTCCTTTGTAGCTTACATTTACATAATAGTAGCCTAAGTCAACCTTGTCAATACTTTTGTTGACTTAATCTACTTTTTGTGATATTTTCATTATGGAGGTGGGTTCACTATGAGCATGGAAAACACAATTGGATTTCGAATGAAAAAAATTCGAGATGATGCAAACATAAATCAAGAAGCTATGGGTAATAAATTATTAATATCAAAATCTTCAATCAGTAAAATAGAAAAGGGAATAAATAATCCTTCCGATCAAACGATAAAGCTTGTTTGTTCAGAGTTTAATGTGAATGAAGAATGGCTTCGTCACGGAATCGGGAACCCTTATTTAAAATCCACGCATAATGATCTCACTGCAAAAGCCGTGGCTTTGCTCGGCCGTCATGATCCTATGTTTGAAGCTATTGTAGAAGCGTACTGCGATCTGGACGATTATGATCGGGAAGTCATACTGAAATCACTGCAAAATCTGGTATCCGCATATAACGCAAAAAAGAAAGAGTAAGCCTAGCATCAGCTTGCTCTTTCTTTTTTTTGAATTTTTCACACATAATACATTGAGCTTATAATTACATCATATTATCTTCGGCTTCATGTTTTAGAATGTATTTGCTATAATCTATTTCATTTTTTAATGCAGTATATTTATCATAAACGAGCGAAAAAACACTTTCTTGTTTATTATAGATTTTCTTCAAATCATACTTATCTAAAACAATAATATATTTTTTATCACTTAGCGCTATCTTTTTGATAAATCCCTGCGAATCACTCCACTTTCCTCTTCCAGTTACTCCATCCCAAGAAATCATAATGCCAAAATTCGTATTTGTAACTGCCATAAGTGAACTGAATTTACCTACATAAGTAACCTTTACAGCCCCTTTATAATTTTTACATTCGCAAAGAAAAGATTCTCCAAAGCAGGGAAATGCCCCATTCATGCCAGACACTCTTGCTGCTTCTGTCCATCTGATAAGTAAATCAATTTCATTTGTACTCGTTCGACAATTTTTATATACATCAAAAAGATTGCTTACACTGTAATTGAAAAGTAATGTTGATAATTCCTCTAGTTTTCTGCCTTTTTTACCTCTATCTAATCCACCATTACTAATACAGTCATAGAGTTCTCTATACTTTTCAATATATTCATCATCCATCATCAGCAATTTAGATTTATATCTACTGGAAGCAATCATAAATTCAGTCAATGTGTACCCTGACTGATGCATTACTTGTTCGGTTTCTCGAAATCGCTTTTCTTCTGAATCCATCTACAATACCTTATAAATTATTATTGCATGTTGTAATGGATTTTCGATTTCGGCACCGCAATGTACACAATTAACAAATTCCGGAATCTCCAACGCTGTTTTATAAATATTTCCTGTAAATCTTTGACATTCAGGACAATATATATTGAGATACTGTTCAACAATATTATTATCAACACATATTTCCAAAATATCATATATAACTTTTAGATCCATCCCCAGTTCTCGATGAATTGCATCTGGATAAATCCACTCATTGGAATGGTACTGCTTCATAAATTCCAAGAATGCATCTAAATCAATATTAAATTTCTTCTCCTTTAACAAAGGAGCCACTGTTTGAAAGATATTCGATTGCACTATTCATTCGCCCCATTCCTAAATCATTACATTTTCCCGTTATATGTTGTAACAAAGTATATTTTCTATCAAAATAATCAAATGTAATTTTTACGATATAACTTTGAGATTCAACCGGTTTAACCCATTTAACATAAATATATGGGTAACTTGCCGTAGCCTCCTTTTCGTTAAGATATTGTAATAACAACTGCTTTACTTCATCCGCCTCAGAAAAAAGTTCTTCATTTTCATCAATAAGTTCCCTTATTTCACCCAAAAAAGGTAACATATAATCACCATTCTCAGATGCTGTAAGTTCTGCTGAAGCTCCAGATTTCATTTCCATCATTTGTTTATATATTCTTACATCTGTATTCTGTATATCATTAATAATTTTCATTGTATCTGAATGTTTACAAAGAAATAATTTAATTCCTAAAGTATCCTTGATCCAGTCAATATAGTACGATACTATTTTAGAGTATGCATCTCTATCCACTTGATCATTGTAACTATAACGCATTGAGTCATACCTTATTTCCAAAACACTTATTGCAGGGTTGATATAGATAACAATAGGGTATCTATAGTCTATAGCCTCAAATGTATCTGGCTGCATATATGCCTTCTGCAATACAAACTTCAAAAAATATACTCCATCTTCAATATATGCAACCGGAGTCGAATCATTCAATTCTCTATCAATGATATATTCTGGATTATACAATTTATTGTCAAAAATTGATATTTGCTTTTCTTTTATTATTTCATCTAGTGCTTTCTCGCCACTTTCATAAAAAAATGGCACAGAGTACTTATATAGTTTCGTATATTCAAGAGTTTCATAAAAATTGATAAAGGATTTTGTTGTCGTGGTTTTTGAAATAATACCCTTAAAATCACGTTTAGACTCAAAAAAGAGCGTATCATCTTTATCACTTATTTTACGTTGTTCCTCAAAGGTGATTCTATTTTCTGCTTCTAATTTTTTGCATATAAAATGCTGAAAGTTATTAGATCCACCTAAAATTGTGTTTTTATAAAATTCTAAAAAAGTTGTCTCATCCATAGAAGTGCTCATAATACCACCAGCTTTCTTTAAATGTGCACATTTATTGTACTATATTTTTTCCTTTTTTTCCACTTTTTTATTATTGTCGGATAGAATAAACTTACTGTCAGTGGGAGAGTCGCAGAAGATTCCCTGCTATGGACTTGCTCAGATTGCTTTCTCATAGTCTACTTCTCCCACAGCGTTTTGTCAAATGCCACCCAGCCGCTCCCGGATCGCCAGTTTTTTTCCGGATGTCTATACTCGGGATGCTTGCCTGCATCTTTTCGATGTATACCCGGTCATTGTCATGACGGTGGAGCAGCAGTTCCCTCATGTATCCCCTGTTTGGACGCAATGCCTCTGGATGGTATATTTTTCTGCTCTGGAAATATCCTCACACAGCATACGGTCCATGTCGCTGTACAGGGCTGCCATATGCTCCGCCGTTGCCTTTCTCGCAGCCTCCGCAAGCTGTTTCTCGTACAACTCCATATCCTTCATCCCGGATAAGAGAAAAAGTTCATCCGCCTTTTCAAAATCCCTGTACAGCTTTTCCGCTGAGTATGCTATAATGTTTTTCATGAGAGTACCTCCATCGACTGTGTTTTAGATTCTAGTCAAATCCATTATAGCAGAGATGCTGGTGCTCTCTCTTTTTCTTTTATTCAACTGACAAAAACTTTACTCTATATATGCCTGTACCACCTAAATACCGTCTTCCCGGACTATATTACTTTCTTTTATTTGTGATATACACAATAAATTTACTTTTATCAATACTCAGGGTTTGTTTTCCACTCTTTATTTTATACATTCTTGCAATGTTAGGAGATATTTTTGTTTTAAAAGCTGAGTCTTCTATGCTCCTTCCTTTCGTTCTTGTGTGTAACTTATTGCTATTCTATAAGCTTATACATTATTTTTTACAATGGGGTGTTTTCAAGGTCAATGATTTTTTTCTGATTGCCCCTGCTGCACCATCTGATACGAACCAGTCCATGATATAATCTTTCGTATCTGTTGTCTGTTTTGTATGAGTGAAGAATGGCTTCGTCACGGAATCGGGGACCCTTATTTAAAATCCACGCATAATGATCTCACTGCAAAAGCCGTGGCTTTGCTCGGCCGTCATGATCCTATGTTTGAAGCTATTGTAGAAGCGTACTGCGATCTGGATGATTATGATCGGGAAGTCATACTGAAATCACTGCAAAATGTGGTATCCGCATATAACGAAAAAAAGAAAGAGTAAGCCTGGCTGAGCTTGCTCTTTCTTTTTTCATTAGAAGTACCAGTCTGCAAACACTATTTTGAATAAACTGCATCATTTTTGGAAAGAAGATACACACAATACTGATTCATGCTAATTCCCTCTCTGCTCAATTGAAAAAGTAACTTCCAGTTACTAAGGTTTTTATATTTTATAAAACAGA
>ERZ1034882.194-NODE-194-length-35142-cov-16.082082_pt1 | contig 35142 bp, 45 predicted proteins | sample MGYA00520606_ERZ1034882 | MGnify/ENA primary metagenome ERZ1034882 (study PRJEB33766, sample SAMN09781726) | gut metagenome | biome: gut microbiome | host: Homo sapiens | place: Madagascar | study: EMG produced TPA metagenomics assembly of the PRJNA485056 data...
CTGCAAAACAGCAGAACGGAGGTAAGCAAAGATGAATTTTAGTCCAAACGCCATGATAAAGAAACAGCTTGAAAAAATGATTTCTCAGAGGTTCGGAAGTGTTGATAACATGATGAACGATATGAGCAAATTCGCAGGAAATAATCCAACATTAAAAAATGCGTTGGATTTATATAAAAAAGGTGACGCAAGTCAATTGCATCAAATTCAACAGAATGTTTTTGAAGAAAAGCATTTATCACCAGATGGAATTATACAGAAATTCCTTGGATTATAACACTTCCCCACAATTGGGTGATTAAAAATCGCTACAATTCGGGACGACAGCCGCGGATGTCTCCTATTGTAAATAAAATTTAAGGAGACTAAAAACATGATGAATGGTTCAAATTACAGTCTTAGCGACATTGTTGCCGCTACAGGCTCTAATAATCGCGCCAATGATATGTGGGGCGGTGATGGCTTTTCACTTATTTGGCTCGTCCTGATCTTTGCTATCTTCGGATGGGGAGGTTTTGGCGGCTGGGGCGGTGGCTTCGGCGGCAATGGTGGAAATGGTGCGAATGGTGCAGGTTTCCAAGGATGGGCTACACGTGCGGATATCAATGAGGGTTTTGCTCTTAATGATATTCAGAACGGTATCAGAGGTATTCAGCAGGGTATCTGTGACAGCACATACGCTCTTAACAATACCATGCAGAGCGGTTTCAATGGCATGAACGTTGGAATGCTTCAGGGCTTCAATGGTGTTCAGCAGGCAATTAACGCTGATACAGTGGCCAATATGCAGAACACTAATGCATTACAGTCTCAGTTAGCAAGCTGTTGCTGCGAAACAAGAGAAGCTATCCAGGGCATCAACTACAACTTAGCTACCAACACTTGTGCTCTCCAAAACACAATGAATAACAACACAAGAGACCTTCTGGAAAACCAGAACAGTAATACAAGAGCAATCCTTGATTTCCTGACTCAGGATAAGATTGCAACATTACAGGCAGAAAATACTGATCTGAAACGTGCTGCATCTCAGGACCGCCAGTCTGCACTGCTTACAACTGCTATGGCTTCACAGACTCAGCAGTTAATCAATGCAATTAATCCGGCGGCTATTCCGGCATATGTTGTTCCGAATCCAAATACCTATTACGGCGGATGCGGATGCAACAGTGGATGCTGCTAAGTAACTCACCCTTAGAGGTTGACTAATTCTAAGAGGTGGGTTACGGCTCACCTCTTATTTTGATTGAGAGGTAAAAATATGAGTTGTAAGAATGTTTGTAAACTTTGCAGTCATCTTGTAATCAGTCAAGCTGTTGCGTTTACAGGGGGCAATCTTGTAATCACACTTCCGGCAGGCAGTTACAACAATGGAGAGAAATATTGTATTGTTGTTGCACAAAGCATACCGGAAGCAACCACAATTTCTGCTCCGGTAGTAATTCAGATAGGAACGGGAACAACCCTGTATCCGTTACAGAACCGTTGTTGTGCTCAGGTTATAGCGTCTGGCATAAGAACCAGAACGAAATATGCGACAAGAGTAGCCACAAGCGCAACTGGCGGAGTATTCAAGATGTTAGGAAATCCGGCTTGTAGTCCGAGTAACAATTTGACAGCAATTAATGGTACAGCCCCAACGACAGATACACCTGTTACACAGGCTGTTAGAAAGGGGGAACTGTAATGCATAAAGTTGCAATGGAAATGGGCAAATGGGCTATGGAGAAAGCTAAAGCACATGGCTTTGATAACCTTACTGCTCAAGACTGGGACGATCTGAAAGATTGCATGGAAGCCGTAAAGTGTGCGATTTGCGCAGATAAAGATTACAGAATCGTAGAAGCTATGGACGAATGTGAACAGGAAGAGAAGTATCTTGGACGTATGGGATATGATAACTATCGTTACGCAAACGGCAGATTTGCTCCAAAAGGCAGAGGAAGCCGAATGGGATATATGCCGTATCTCCATATGCAGGATGACGACTGGGTAAGTGAATATCCGAGCAATCCAGAGCTTGAACGTAATATGTACCGCATGGGCTATCATCCAGACCGTAGTGATATGAGAATGGACGGTATGAACAATAGGCAGTCCAGATATGGTGAAACATACGACAGATACAGTGAGAATCGCAGACATTATCATGATTCCAAAGACGCTGAATCCAAGAGAAAAATGGATGATTCCATGAAAGAGTATACAGAAGATATCATCCGCAATATGAAAGAAATGTGGGATGATGCAGACGCATCAATCAGACAGCAGATGAAGACTGACTTGACACGTTTCATACAGCAGATGAATTAAATATGAAATGAATTTTGCCCTTGTTACAGGAATGTAGCAGGGGCTTTTTAGTTGAGAAAAGGATGGTGATAAACCATGCTAAGACAATTTTATATGAACGGGGACTTATGGAAAGTGCAGTTCGTATCTCCACATGACGGCGTGTTAATTGACCGTACAGGCAATAGAACACTTGGGGTATCGGATTATTCCACCCATATTATTTCAATTGCAAATAATCTGCATGGGGAGCTTCTGAACCGTGTGTTTATTCATGAATTAGGTCATTGCGTGATGTTCAGCTACGGTCTATTGCCAGAACTTCACCGCATGGTCAAGAAACGGTATTGGGTGGACGCAGAAGAATTTGTATGCAATATTCTGGCAGACTATGGGCAATTCGTGATTGGCACAGCCAGAGATATTTTAGGAAACCAGTTCACATATGTGGCTCCTATCGGGGCAGAAAGGATGATTGCATAGATGGCAAAAGCAAAAAACACAGTTATTTTTGATGGAATCAAGTACAATCCCGGTGATGAATTGCCGGATTTAGGCAGTTGGGTGTGTACAGATGCAAGAGGTATGGTTCGTGATTACGAGGGACTTTCAAAAGACATATCAAAGCTCCCACATTATGTACAGAGCGGTTCTTCGGCGTTGTGCCTTGATACTTCTGAATTATACGAATATCACAAACCTACTGACACATGGTACAAACTGTAAAGGAGAAGCGCATATGGCATTAACAGCAAAGAAAGTATATGCAATATTAAAACACCAGATTTCCGATATGGAGGCAAAAATAAAAACGCCTGTTATATACAAAGGAACCGTTGCGACCGCTGATTTACTTCCACGAAATCCGAGCATCGGAGATATGTATAATATCGAGTCTAAATCTATTTACGGCGAAGCAGGAATGAACGTGGCGTGGAATGGAGTAGTATGGGATACCATGGGCGCTCCGATTGATATGTCACTTTACATTAAATCAAGCGAATTGGCAGATTGGGTAAAACAGCAGAGTAAGCCGACATATACGGCTGAAGAAGTTGGAGCATTGCCAGATACTACAGTAATTCCAAGCAAAACAAGCGAATTGCAGAACGATTCTGGATATGTTTTAAATGCTGATCTGCAGGAAGAGTTAAAAAAGAAAGCAAACGGGCAAGGAATCACGCTTAGCATTAATGAGTCTGGCGGACTTCGAGTGACTTATGACGATGGGAAATAGGAGGATTTATTAAATGGCACAAGTGTCAGTAGATGTGGCAATGGAAAAAACTTCACAAGAAATTCTATCACTTCTTAAAGTAGTAAAAACAATGGTAACAGATGTATCAAAATTTGATTGGAAAAACTTTTACCAAAAAATGGCAACAGATGAAGTCTTTTCTACAAAATTTTATTGGTATAGTACCAGTACGAACCCCAAAGGTGAAAAAATGAATGACTCTGTTGGAATGATAACAACTCCATCTACGGAAGAAACAAAAAATCGTGACGATTTTGCAAACCGCAGCGCGTTCAGCACCATGGACTGTAATTTTATTATTGATGAAAACGAAAATAAAATCCCGGTGGCAATTGACGGCGGAAATGGCTTTAAACGTACTGGAAAAGTGGATGTTGGAGTTATGGTTCCTTTAACTTACTGGGGAATTCAAGAATATGACACATATTATATCGTTCATTTTGCGACAAAACCGCACCCAGAACTTGATTGCAATACAGTCACTCCATGGTGCAATGAAGAGTTAGGATATGGAATATTGACTAAGTATTATGCTGGAATGATTGATGGATTGCTTTATTCATCATCTGGAAATCCAGTTTATAATTTCGTTTCGGCACAATCTGGAAATACAGAGCTTCAGAAGAAAGGGACTGGCTATCATGGATCAGGTTCTGAGCGTACCGCCTACCTGCTTTGTATGCTATGGATTAAATACGCAACTAAAAATAGCCAGCAGATATTCCAGGGATGCACTAGATATAATTTCCAATACAAGGCTGCACAGGCGGATACAAATGCAAATTATATAGTTCTTCCAACAACACAAGCGAACAATGTGAAAGTTGGACTTACTGTTTCCATTGGAGATGCAACAGGACACACAGATAATCTTGATCGTGTGGCGTCATGGATGAGAAATATTGCAGATAAGGTTAGAGTAACCGCAATAGAACCTATCTCAGAAACGGAAAACAGCCGCGTGTATGTTGAAAAGACAGGAATGACGATTACAATAAACACTTATATCAGTTCAATGCCATTGCATTCCGGAATAACAGATAAAGTTCAAGGCATTGATGGGTATGTTGCGAATGACGGAATATACCCATTCAAACTTGGCGGCATTGAAGATATGATAGGCGCTTACTATATTTCCATGAATGAACTGTGGAACAAAACGTCTGCAACCATGGTTGATTATTATGTTCGCGGAAAGTCCGACTGGTCTGCGACCGGAGTTGGGTGGACTAAAGTTGTGACCGTTGACTTAAATTCATCTGATGATTGCTGGATTGGAGATATTAATATTGATTTAAAAACAGGGGTGATTACACTGAGAACCCGAGGAGCTGGGGATTCAGTAGGTGTTGGAGATAGGCAATATAACGGCGGTACAGGAACTGGTTGGAGAGAAGCATTGCGGCGCGGTGGTCTGTGGAGCGAGTCGAATGCGGGTTTTTCGTACGCGAATCTCGGGGGCGGCGTTTCGGACGCGGGCTGGATCTACGCCCTCTGCGTTTAAATTCCGAACCTTTTAGGGGTGAATTTTGCACAGCAAAAGAGGGGGCTGCCCCTCTATAAAATAATAATATATAGGACTTGTCACACAGGCGGCGCGGTAATCTGAGGAACGAGTCGAATGCGGGTTTTTCGTACGCGAATCTCAGGAACGACGTTTCGAACGCGAACTGGAACTACGCCCTCTGCTTTTATAAATTTGACGAAATAATTTAGTACACTGGTACTTTTGTGTGGCATTTCGTGGATTAAATTTCATTACCGTATAAGGTACTTAAATAGGAAACAAAAAGGGAACCGGTAGCCTGACGAGGAAACTGGTAGTTTATGCGTAAGGCATAAACTGGGGCTAGTAGAAATCCGAACGTCCCTCGGAATTTAAACGATAAAATAAACCCTTAAAGGAATTTGAAAATATGAAAAGATGCTGTAAAAGAATAGACATAACGGATAGGCGATTGATTGAAAGAGCAGTCAGAGATTGTCTACATGGGAAAATGGACAGAGGGGACGTTGTTCGGATGTTTTCTGAATATTCGGGTGTCCCATTTGACATTATAAAAAAGATCTGCAAAGACTTACGTATGATGAATGGACTTATTAACACAGTAATTGACGGCATTCAGCAGGAGATTATCCACAAAAAGTATATCGTAAAACCAATCCGATATAGAAAGCAAACTGACAAATGCAACGGAAAAATCAGGAACATTGGAATACAAGATATTAAACAGCAGATTTATGATTACATTGCCGTATATGCTATGGAAGAACTGTTTCGTAAAAAGTTAGGCTTTTATCAATGTGGCGCACTGAAGAAGAAAGGAAATGATTTTGGTGCAAAAGCAATTAAAAGATGGATTAGTGACCATAGCATACGTTGGGCTTGGCAGGATGATGTAAAGCAATATTATGAGACAATTCCGAAAAAGAAGTTAAAAAATCTTTTGTCCAGAGATGTTGATAATCCTGGAATTTTGCATTTGGTGTTCTTTCTGATTGATACATTTTTAGGTGGCCTTTCCATTGGTTCTTATCTCAGTCAGTATCTGGCCAATTATTATATGAGTTATGCCTATCATTTTGCAAGCGAGATGATTTTGAAAACCAGAAAATGTAAGAATGGTGTCTGCAAAACCATAAATGCAGTATCCCATGTATTGTTTCAAATGGATGATATTCTGATTTTGTTTAGAAGCCTAAAAGATTTAAAATACACAGTAAAGAAATTCAAAGAATATATTGAACGATTTCTGGGCCTAAAATTAAAGAACAAACTTAATTTTATCGACCTTAGGAACCGATATATTGATATTCTTGGGAGAAAAGTTTCAAGAAAAAGTCTTACACTTCGCTCTTCTAATTTTGTTAGATTTCGCAGAACAGCCAAGAAAGCACAGATGCAGCTTCGCAGATACAAAGATGTTGATTACCAGACAGCCAAAAGCTTTGTCGGAAGATACGGCGCGATCAAAAACTCAAATACCAAACATTTCAGAAAGAAATACGATATACCCTATATTTTAAAACGTTGTGAAGCCAAAATATCCAAAACTGAAAGGAGACTTACACATGCAAACAATGAGATTCAATTTGCCGCAGCTTGAAGTTTCAACGTATCCTCTTGAAAAGGGAATGGATGTTGTAATTTGCCAGAATGAACGGAAAGTCACAGTTGAAAACCAAGGCAAAAAATCCGAAGAAATGTATGAATATGACGGAAACATATTCCGGACATTTAAACATACACAAGAGGAAATATCGCAAAATCCATCCGAATACCTTGATTACGCAGGAGACGAAGAGCCTACTGCAGAAATGACTAAATATGCAAATGAAATGGTTGACGCGTATACTGAACAGCTTATTCTGGAAGGAGTGATTTCATGAGAATTTTAGTTGAGAGTCTAAAACGTATGTACAACAGTACCCCACGTAAAATTACAAAAGAAAAGATAGAAAATCTCTCAATTCTTACAAAGGAAGAAAAAGATTATATTTTGAATTGATAAGTGAAAGGAGAACTATTATGGCAGTTGCACAAAATACAGTAATCATTGATGATGTAGAATACAAGCCTGGCGAACAACTTCCGGAACTTGGCAGTATTCACCGAGTTTTCAAAGATGGTGGTAAACGTCATTATGAAGGACTTGCGAAAGACTCAGACAAACTCCCTCTGTACGTTGCTAACAATTCATCATGTTTTATGACCGATACTGGAGAGTATTACAAATTTGATGAGAGTAAGAAATTGTGGTATAAACCTGATAAGATCGAACAAAGCAAAGTAACACCAATTGAAGTATATGGTGTTCTTAATGGAAAAATCAAACAGGTCTCAGAGGACGTAGAGGGAATTGCAACACCACTTTTATACAAAGGTTCAGTATCAGACATTTCACAACTTCCGTTATCTCCTAAGATTGGATGGATGTATAACATATCTGAAAAATCTATTTATGGAGAGGCAGGCATGAATGTCGCATGGACAGGAGAAATATGGGACACTCTTGGACCGGCTATTGATATGGCACCATACTTGAGAGAGGATTCCGAGATCATAACATCCTTGAAAACCAAAACGGAAAATCTGGAATCTGCGAATTACACCGACAGAGGTACATTAGCTGATACTGACGCCTTTCTGGTTAATGACGGTACAGGAATGAAAAAGAGTGTGCTGAGCAAGCTGTCAGACTTTGTCCTTAATAAAATCGCTGATAAAGTGTTTGCAAAGCTTCAGACGAACGACAAAACGATTCTGGGAGCGATTAATGAATTAAATAGTAACCGCTTGAAATATATAACTAAGACCTATGATAGTATACATATTCAAGGGCGCGGATATACTGAATGGAGAACTATTGCTGACGGACTTCCTAATGTTGACAATATTTACTTTACAGAAATAATAAATTGGAGTACCAATTCATCATATAAGCCATTCGTGACTACACCTAACTATATAATGGGCGAACCGAATTCTACAATTACAAACCTTAAAGTTAGATTCTTTTATGTCTGAATAAAATAGTAAATGGATAGAAAACAAAAAGATGATTCTATCTCCAGGTTGGTACAAGTTAGCTAGCAGAAGTACTGCGACTGAAGACGTTGCATGTTATTCTACAGGGAATTTGTTGAACGTATTTATATCAACTGGGTATTACAATGATAGCTCAATGGCTATACAGCTTTGTATTGCACTTGGATATACTGATTACGCACCACAAATAATTAATAAAACTAAAACTATTACTTGCATTACAAAAATCAGAGAAGTTTATTATAAAGAAGAAAACAAAACCTATTTAGAACTTTACTATGCGTCATCGCAAAAAAATTTAATATTTACAAAAATCGCACCTATGAGTAAGTTATACAATAACGAGGAATTAGTCATAGACAATGGAACTCCTACCAAAATTCTATATGAGGTTAATTTTTTTGATTCTAATATAATATAAAATCCTCTTCCCATTTAATTCATTAAAATTACTCTTGAAAGAGGTATGAATGTTACGGGCCTACAAAAGATGCTGGGAAATGAGAAGCTTGATACAACTATGATTTATGCAAAGGTTAATCAAGAGTCGGTCAGAGACAATCATCACAAATATGTTATTTAAGGAGAACTATATGAGAGGACTAAAACGTCAAAAGCAAACAATATACTGGTCTAGGGTGACAGAAGAACTTGACGGAATAGACACAATCAAGAAATATCAAAATCCAGAACTGCATTGCCTATCCGTGTCTGCGACCGCCGGAACGCCGGAAGAATTATCTGCCGGGTACGTCCCGGACTATGACAGATACATCACGAATTTTGACCGTAACTTTAAACCGCAGATTGCCGATGTGTTCTGGATAGACTGCAAACCGGAATTGAACGAATCTGGAGAACTTATTCTGAATGAATCTGGAACGCCTACAGTCCCACCGGATTACCGCCTTAAAAAGGTTCTTGATACCCAAAGAGGGAATGTAGCGCGGTATGGTATCAAGTACACAGGAGATGGTTCGGATGGCGAATAAGACTATCAAAATGGAACTGTCGCATAAATCTATACAGGACACAATAAAGCAGCTCAGAGCGTATCATAAGTCACTTGTGAGTAAGAATGAAATATTCATCAAAAGGCTTTCTGAAATCGGTCTGAACGTTATTCAAACTACAATGGAATCAATACCAGAAGAAGAAAAGGGAAATTATTATACCGAAATCGTAAATAATGCCAAAGGTGAAATAACCGGTGTAACAGTAAGGCTGTCTGGTACAGATGTGCTTTTTGTAGAATTTTCAGCAGGGATTTCATACGGCACTGACAGCTATCCACTTCCATCCGGGGATGAGTACGGAATGGGTACTTACCCCGGAAAAGGCAATTGGGACAATCCTAACGGTTGGTGGTATAAGGACGAAAGTGGAAAATTACATCACTCTTTTGGAAATAGGGCTTATATGCCGATGTACCATGCGGAAGAAGCTATTATCATTTCCGTACGAGAAATTGCCAAAGAAGTATTCGGTTCATAAAGAAATGTGAATATGCTATGCAATCATATGGAATCATATTCATCAAAAATGATATACTGTAACATATAAAAGCATCTGTCAAAACGACAGGTGCTTTTTTATGGGAGGATGCAATGGAAAAAGTTTACGTAATGAAATCCGGAGATGCTTATAAAGTTGGTGTGTCAGTTAAACCTGAAACCAGATTAAGACATTTAAAGATAGGGAATCCTTATTTGAAATTAGTGTATCAAAGTCGAGAGCTAAGTAACGGATATGCTGTTGAAACTTTAATACACAAAAAGCTTAATTCTTACAAAATCAGTAATGAATGGTTTACCGGAATTGGCGAAAATGAAATTATTCGTATTGTGAATAAAATTGTTTCTTCTAAAGGAAAAACAAAGAATAAGAATATTAATAGAAAAACCAGTGGTAACCCTGTGATTATTCAAATTACCTACAACGGTGAGCGCATTTCTCTTAAAGAATGTGCAAATCAAATCGAAAAAGAAATCAAAAACATACAGTTCGAAAACTCAGAAATAGAGAAATTCACTTATTCTTTGAGAGGGTATTATGTTCCCAATGTTTTCACAGACACGATATTGATGTCAGTATTTAAAACAAATTCAATTGAGGAAATTCAAGAAACATTCGGAACCACTATTTCCGGAAATATATATTCTTTGTTTCCAGAATATGTTGAATCTGAAATAAGAAGACTTGAACGATTGTCAGTTTTACTTATCAATAATTACGTAAACATAAATGAAATAATCCGTATTATTAGAACAGGCAGGGTGACATAAAATGCCAGACACGATTAGCAACCCAGTATCAGAAGTATTTTCTAGGTGGAGTAAAGATATTCAACCGACAGTCGGCAAAGGCAATTTTTCCATGGAAAAAAGCCAGACGATAGCATCTGGCAAAACGAAATACGCCAGATTGTTCATGATGGGGAATCCCACACAGTCAACAAGTCTTGAAGGTCACGAATGTGCAACAGTTCTTTCATTTCAAACGGAAAGTTACGCATCTGGGACAAAGGCTTTATCGACTGCATACGAAATCGACAGTAAAAGTCATCAGGCTATGGTTTCGATGGGTTTTCGCCGGACATACGGGCCAGAAGAAGTTGCAAACTCCGAAAAGAGTTTCAAACGAATCATAAGCCGGTACAGCAGAATTTACACCGGGCAATTATTGGAAGCGTAACAGCTTCTATTTTTTATACCAAAAAAAGAAAGGAGAGTGTCCTATGAGTAAAGATAAATTACAATGGCTGAAAGCTGCGGGAATCAGAGCTGTTAAGACAATTGCTCAGACAGCAGTTGCGACAATCGGAACCGCAACAGTCCTTGGAAGCGTTGACTGGAAGATGGTCGTATCTGCATCCATTCTTTCCGGCGTTTTATCCTTGCTTACATCTGTAGCAGGGCTTCCGGAACTGAAAACAGGCACAGATGAATAGAAAGGACGGTGATCCTTTTATCTCCCGGGCACAGGGTTACGTGTCAGAGCCATGTGGCTCTTTTTTATTGTGATTTTATAGCTGAAAAAGCAGAAAGGAGCCGAATATGGCAGCAAAACCAGCGATTGACCTCAGTACCATTGGTATGAAGGTCGCAATTGCATTTGAAACTATTGCGGGTACACGCCCAACAGACAAATATTACAATTTGCAGAAACCAAAATCCATCCCGGATATGAACCCGGAGCCTGACACTATCGACACCACATCTCTGAACGATACTAAATATAAGACATCCGTTCCGGGACTTCTCGATTTATCAGGAGCCATGGGATTTACGTTTGGTATGTCTCAGGTCTTCATTGATACTTGGGACAATATCTGTAATACATGGGACAAGAACAAAGCAGAAGGAAAAAGACCTTGGCTGGAAATTTATCATCCAGACCTTACAAAGGCTTGGTTTATTCCGATTGTGCCGTCAAGGCTCGGAGTTCCATCTGCCGAAGTAAATGCAGCATGGGAAGCTACTGCAAACGTTACAATTTCGGACGAAATTAAGATCGAAGAAAAGATCGAGCCATCTGATGAAGATTTTCCATCTCCACTTGGAGGTTGACAAACATCCCGCCATTGAGTCAAATCTTTGGCGGGAATTTCTATTTTAATTTGGGAGGACATATGATATGACAAAATTAACAATTAATGGAACTGATTATATTATTAAATTTGGTTACAACGCGTTTTGCGATACAGATCTTATGGAAAGAGTTCAGGACTTGGCAAAGCTTTTTAAGTCAGCAGAAATCGAAACAGATGGAGACGTTTCCGGAATTGGAAGAATCAAAGACTTATTCTGCGTAGTCAGAGAACTTCTTTTTGTTGGATTTAAAAAATACAATCCGGCAGAATCGCTGCAAGAGATCGGAAATTTACTGGATGACTACAAAGACGAAGAAACCAATGAACCAAGAGGACTTTTGCAGTTGTTCGGTATTCTTGCCGATGAGCTTATGAACGCGGGTTTTTTAAACGATATTCTTCAGAATCCGAATCCGGAGATGGAGAATGGAGTGAAAGCACCACAGGATCACAAGAAGCCAGTCAAAAAGTAAAGAAAATCCAAAAGCCATTTAGCCGATATATTATGGAAGATTTACTTCCGTTCTATATTTATAACGGAGTTTCTAAAGCGGAGTTTATGGATTCTGAACCAAGAGAGTTGGAATGCTACGATTTAGCATATAAGTTTTCTGAGAATCGAAAGAATTTCCATGAACATATGCAGGGCGCGTATATCACAGAAGCCCTTAAAGCTACCGTGTGCAATATGTTCAGAAAAAACGGTCAATCACCATATGAGTATCCGGCAGAACCATTCCGAATCTTCCCACTCACCTTAGAGGAGGAAGGAGAAAAGAGAGGAAAAGAACTGCAAAGAGCGGTTAATTTTTTCGATGCGCTTGCTGCGGATTCTAAAAAATATAAGAAAAAATAAAAAACGGGACAATTATGTTTTCCGATTTAAAATCGGGAAATTCAAAGTGCAGAAAACCAGATGGAGGGGACATTTTTTGTCCCCTCTTTTTTACTATAAATATTTTTTTTGAGAAGGGAGTGAGAATATGGCTGACAATACGATTGATACCTTGGCGATACAAGTCAGCAGTGACGTTTCCAGTGCGTCAAGATCAATCAATGATTTGTGCAATAAATTCGACCGATTAGATAGCTTAATGTCCAAAAGCGTAGGACTGATGAGAAATTTTTCTAAATCTATCGGTACTCTCGGTTATGCCGTGCAATCTATCAAAAGTATTGACACAAGTAAGCTGAATAGCATGGCGGCACAGCTCGAACGTCTCAGCAAGATTGATTTGAGCAACCTTGAAAATAAGAATCTCAAAGTAAATGTAGAGATTAATTCAGCAGATATGTCCGAAAAATTGAAATATTCTGTTGAGAAATCTTTGGAGACTACCAGAATAGACGCATCTGCATTGTCTAAGCAACTCGCAAGTGCATTTGAATTAAAAGGCGGTGCCGCTTCCAAACTTCAGAAGCAGATAGATTTATTGGCGCAACAGCTTACAAATTCATTTGACGGGCAGAACTTCACAGCCGGTGACTGGGGAAAGACTCTGGATGATATTGCCAAAAGCATTGAGCAGAGCGGAAAAGTCGTAAAATCCAACCTCGGAAATTATCTTGGCGGTGCAGAGCAGGAATGGCAAGATTTTTACGACTACTTTAAAAACAAAAGAATCTATGTTTCCGATATGCTTAAATTCGACATCGGAAAAAGCGAATTTAAAGAATTACTGCATCAGAATCTTGGGAACATCGTATCTGACGCAACAAAAGGAATTAACCTGGATTCTGCATGGGGAGAGCTAACAGAAAGGTTCCCCACATTAATTCCAAAAGACACTATAAATGCAGCAGATCAGCTGATAACTGTTCTGGAAAACCTTAAAAAAGTCAGAGATTCTATTAAACCAGTGTCTATTCAATCCCTCATGGGTTCAGAGTCAGATTTAGCATCTACGCAAGTATACGAATCTGTCTCTGAGATGGGAAAACAGCTCGGAGTTGCAATTCAGAAGAACATCTCATCTGCCATGGAGTCTGCAAACGGTCAGATTTCAATTGACGTAAAGATTAATGAGGATAAAATTGCCAGAGACATTCGAAATGCCATTAATAAGGCATCTACACTTACTTATGACCCGGTAAAAGTAAATCTGTCAGTAAATACAGATGATATAAAGAGCAATATTGAATCCAAACTGAATGGGCTGGATTTATCAATCGTCAATGACCAGTTAAATCAATTCACTCAGTCGTTGAAGACACTCGGCAGTCTGAATCTGAAAGATAGTGGATTAAATTCATTTACAAACGCCATTCGCAGATTGAATGAATCGTTGAGTGAGAATAATGGAATGTCCAAAGAAATCTACGAAATGATTTCTGCGCTTAGCACGCTGGGTAATATTCCAGATGTATCAAACAATGTGAACCGGTTCATTTCTTCTCTGGCAAGACTGGCAAATTCTGGCGGTTCCATTGATGCAGTTGTATCCAAGCTTCCAAACCTCGGCAAAGAGCTTAGAAAAATCACAGCTTCATTCTCTAAAATAGGGGACGTTTCTCAGCCTATTAATACGTTTGTTCAGTCAATATCTCAGCTGGCAAACGCAGGCGATAAAACTGGAAAGACAGCAGAGCATCTTGAAGATTTAGCGAATAGTCTCAAATCATTCTTCCAGACAATGAGCACCGCCCCTAAAATCAGCCGGAACACAATACAGATGACACAGGCTATTGCTCAATTATCAAACGCAGGCGGAAACGCTGGCAGGGCGGCACGGTCTACATCAAATGTGTTTAGCCGATTAGGGCAAGGAGCTGCCGGGGCAGTACGAAAGGTTAATAGCCTTGGAAATGCTATTGGCAATGTTGGCTCAAAAGCAAAGAAAAGTACTCCGAGCATTATGTCTCTGATCGCTAAATTCTGGACTTTGAAAACGGCAGCTACGAAAATTACAAGTGCAGTCAAAAGTTCCGCGGATTTCCTTGAAGATTGGGACTATTTCAAAAATGCCTTTCAACAGGTGGCTGATAGTTCGAAAACCTCATGGAAAGAAGCCGGGTATGATTCCGCTGAAGAATACGCAAATTCTTTTAGCGAACGAGCCAGAGAACTAACTTCAAAGATGTCCGGGTATGATATTTCAAGTGAGGGATTGCTTTCTGAAAACACAACAGGAAAATCTCTTGGAATGAGCCCAAGTTTACTGCTGAATTATCAAGCTACATTTGCGCAGATTTCTTCATCAATGGGCGCAACATCAGACCAAGCCGAAAAACTTTCTAAAGCCTTAACAATGATCGGAGCCGACCTTGCTTCAATCAGAAACGAAGATTTTAACAAAGTTTATGACAACATGACTTCTGGACTTGTTGGAATGAGCCGTGCTGTAGATAAATACGGAATTAATATCCGTAATGCAAATTTACAGCAAGTAGCAAGCAACCTCGGAATACAAACCGCTGTTTCTAAGATGGATCAGGCAAGCAAGGCAATGTTGAGAACAATAGTAATTTTGGATTCCTCACGCCATGCGTGGGCTAACTTAGCTATTACAATCAACAGTCCCGCCAACCAAGCTAGAATTTTAAGACAAAATTTAGCTCTGTTATCTCAAACAATTGGAAGCATTTTTCTTCCAATGGTTGCAAGCGCCCTTCCGTATTTAAACGGTTTGGTAATTGCGTTCCAAAGATTAGCGAACCACATTATAGACATTTTCGGAATTAAAGACAAATTAAAACAATGGAATTTTGGAACGTCCACAGGAAATAACGTAGATGCACTGTCAGAAGCCTTGGATTCCATAGATGATTCTGGAATTTCAGATGTAGACAACTCTGCAAAAGACACCAGTAACAGTCTGAAAGACGCAACCAAAAACGCTAAAAAATTAAAACAGTTCCTTGCATCCTATGATGAATTAGAGGTTATGAGCAAAGACGACAGTTCTCTGTCAGACCTTGCAAATTCCAAAATTAAGACACCAGCCCTTGACACATCCGCTCTTGACACAGGAATCCTTAATAGCGCGTTAAATAGCCTGTTAGACGAATATCAGAAGCAGTGGGATGCCGCCTACAATTCCATGGAAAACAAGGCTATGGCATTCGCGAATAAGGTTACGGAAATATTCGGTAAGCTTGCAGAAACCGCAAAGCCTACAACGAGAGCACTGAAAAATCTGTGGAACAACGGGCTGAAACAGTTCCGAAATTTCACATGGACTGCATTAAAGGATTTCTGGAAACACTTCTTAGTTCCGCTCGGCAAGTGGACACTGGGAGAAAAGGGATTACCGCGATTAATCAATGCTTTTAATGATTTCCTTGTGAAAATCAACTGGGATAAAATCAATGCTTCCCTTGTAAAACTGTGGGATGCATTAGAGCCATTTGCTGAGAATATTGGAACTGGCTTACTTGATTTCTTCGATGATTTCTTTGACAAGGCGGCAGATGGAATCAATAAACTTCCGGGAATGATTGACAAAATAACTGCTTTCATCAAAGGAATTAGCCCCGAACAGGCGCAGGATATCGGATATAAGTTGGGACAGCTTTTTAGTGTTTTGGGCGGTATTAAGCTCTTAAAAGGAACCATAGGCATTCTTGACAAATTAGGAGTTGGGAAATTCCTTACCATGCTTGCGTCACATCCGCTTCTCGCCCTTGCCGGAGGACTTGGAGCAATCCTTTTAAAACTTGATTCTATGGGTAAAATTCACATTCCGTGGGATTCTATTGAAAAGGGATTTGAAACCTTAAAAGAAAAAATTATGGAACTGGCTGAAAAAATCCCATGGGATGATCTTGACGAAATGTTTTCAAATTTTGTCGAATCAATAAAACCTATTGGTGAGGGTGCGCTAGAGGGGCTTGGAGATGTTTTAAAAGGCATCGGAAGCGGAATTAAAGCACTATATGGCAAGCTCAAAGATATGACCCCCGATGAACTCAAAAACATTGGGAAAGCTCTTGGAACTATTATCGGAATCAAAATAGCTGCTGATTTAGCGGAAAAAATTACGGGTTTAGGAAGCGCATATTCCTCTCTTGGAAAAGGCTTATCAGTGTTAAAAACTGGTCTTGTTGGAATTATTGCTCTTAAAGGATTTAAAGGCGGAGAATGGTTAAGCAAAAATATTTTTGGAGCAGACAAAGACTGGTCAATACAGGATTTTGTAAATGACATTATCGGATATGAGTCAGGAGATGTGAGCAATGCTATTAATGCATGGATTGATGATGTTATCAAAAAAATCCATCCCAATAAAGTAACCAGTGAAGACGTGAAACTTTTCGATGATTGGACAACAGCCGCTCTCGAAATGGTTAAAGCAGGGGATATTACAGCAAGTCAGGGGCAAGCATTATCTAAATGCATTTCTGAAATCGAAAGCAGTAGCGGAACTGGCAAAATTGCGTTATATGATTTGCAAAACGAAATGATCAATCTTGGAATATCCTTTGATGCGTTCGAGCAAACCCTTGACGGAACAAGAAAAATCGTTGATGAAACAGTAGATTCAACCAAAACATCAGCCGAAAAAGCCAAAGAATCTGCGGATAAAATTAACAGTATTTCATTTTCGAACATTGAAAAGCATTTTGATAGTTTGAAAGACAGAACAGATCGTGTTGATTATGCACAATTAGTTGTAAAAACGGCAAATGCAATTGACGAGATGGGCGGTATCTGGGAAAACGGAAAGCAGATTCTTGGTGAAAAAGCATTACAGATTTATCAGGCAATCGCAAAAGGGCTTGAACCAGACGAAAATGGATTTTACACAATAGGTGAAAACCAGATGGTTCAGTTTGGAAATGGAATATCGGATTATAAAGAAACTCTTAAATCAAAGACCAAAAGCACACTCGATGAATCACTAAAAAGCACTATAGAAGATAATGTTCCTGTAGGATACACTCTTGGGGAAAGCGCGGCCGGATATTATATAGATGGTCTTTCTGGAAGCATTGTGGCACTTAGCCCAGAAGTACAGTCGGCGTTCAACGCCATGTACAAAGGGGTTTCTATGGATGATATTAAGAGTAGCGCCGAAACAAGTGGAAAGGAAATTGGGAAAGCTTCTGGAAACGGGTTCAAGAAAGGAATGGAAGAAAATTCCCAAACCGTCAAAGACGCCACAAACAAGATGGTTGATGACGGCATAAAGACTCCGGCACAAGATTCTCTCGGCATTCATTCCCCGTCCAAGTGGTTCGAGGAACTTGCTAAATTCTGCGGTAGAGGATTCAGGGAGGGACTTGATACAGGATTCGCCAGCGCACTTCACTGGTTCACAAAACTGAATGTAAGAATCAGTAACAGCATAGGTTCCTTATACAGTGTCGGAAGAAATGCAATTATCGGGCTGAACAACGGATTTGTAAATACTGCAAATAACACTTTGTTTAAAAACATTCAAAACATAGCAAGCAGTATATCTAACACATTCCGAAAAGTTCTCAAAATTCACAGCCCATCTCAGGTATTCGAAGAACTTGGCGACTACACCATGCAGGGCTTTCAGATAGGTATGCAGAACATGATTCCAGCATTACAGTCTACAATCGGAGATATAAGCACATCTATACAGGGCATTCAACTCCCACAGATGGAAGCAAATATAAAGGCTGTTCCGACTGCCAAAATGTACCAGAAACCAGTATCTGCAAACGGCACTTTTGGTGACGACATCAGGCGTGAAGTAATTGCAATCAGCAACAACACATTCGACAACAATCAGAATATTGCGCAGGTCATCCGGGAAGCTGTCAAAGGCATGGCGATTTACGCAGATGGTCATTTAGTCGGATATTTGCAGGAAGAAAATGAACAATTCAGAAACCGCAATGGATTCGGATTATTTGAAAGGTAGGTGAGGTAAATGAGTGATTTTATTGCAGGTAGCAGTTTTGATGGATGGCTCTTGAAGTATGGAAGCAAAATTGTTCCAAACAAATACCTCGCCTACGATGATTACACTGCAACTCCAAACCAGAGAACAGAGATAGAAGCATACAGGGACTTGAATAATCTCTTGCATAGGGACACAAGCCCGAATTTTAAGACAAAAATTGATTTTAACACCAGACCACTTTATCTGTCAGAAAAGATGGATTTGCAGTCTGTCTTTGATTCTGGACTGGTTAACAGAGCGCAACGAAAGTACAAGGTTACATATTGGGACGATGAACAAAACACCTACAAAACAGGTGTTTTTTATATGCCCGATGTGGATTACAAAATCATCAATGTGGACGAAGAAACTAAGAATATTCTTTATAACAAGATGCGATTCGCACTGATCGAATACTAACAACCAGAGTGCATGGGTGTCACAGCTCATGTGCTCTTTTATTTTAGATATACGGGAGGATGATTATGGCAGATACAGTATCTTTTGACAGTTTATTGAATACGACAACCGGGATGACTGCTATTGTCAGCAACACGAAGCACGATGATGATGTAGTTAGCGTCTCAGGTGTTGATTGGTTTACCTACGCAGGAAAGACCGCCAGTACCATATATGTTTCTGGTAACAATTTCATCGGATTCGGGCAGAACGCCGAACAACTCAAAATCTGGCGTAGGGATGGTGCGATTTATTATGTTTACCGTCAAGAGGGGACGCTCACATCAGGAAAAAGATTCCTTAAAATCAGGGTTGAGGGATATGTATATTATTCAAGTACATCTTCATCATATGCGCTGAAATACGAATTATTCTTGATAGAGGGACAGACATTATTTATCAATGTTGTCCAGAGACCTACAAGCAGCTCATACACTGGTACTTCATCAATCACTGACGGCAAAACTACAGCAAACCTGAACATTTCTGTATCTTCTACGGTTCCGATTTCAATTCTGGCCAAAAATGCAGGCGTATCTCAGGAGATTACTTATGAAAAATATTCTGATTTAGTAATCGCTAGCATAACTGTTTCCAAAATGCCAGATAAGACCACATATTATCAGAAAGAGCTGTTTGATAAAACTGGACTTGCAATATCTGGAACAACAAGCACAGGAGAAACAGTCAGTGTCACAGATTACGAATTATCGGGCTTTGACAGCAGTTCCGCAGGCACAAAGACCATAACCGTTACTGCATCCGGCAAGACGACAACATTTGAGATTTCTGTCTCAGAAGCTTCCATTATCGCCATATCAGTAACGACTATGCCGACCAAGACAAATTACCATATAGGAAAAAAATTTGATTCTACAGGCATTGTGGTTACTGCAACGGCAAGTGATGGAAATACTATAGATGTCACAAAAGACTGCACGTATTCTGGGTTTGACAGCAGTTCTCCAAAAACAAATACGATAACAGTAACCTATGGAATATTAACAACTACGTTCGATGTTACAATTATGCAACCATTGAGTATAACTGGCGGAAACTATTCATCAGACACATACTTTGTTGGAGAAACTACAGATATATCCGTATATAGCATAACTGTTTCATATTCGGACGGCTTCGAGTATGTAACAAGTGGATATACAGTTAATAATGTAGTGGCCGCAGAACCGGGCTCGTTACTGATAACGGTTGAGTATTTTGGAGTGTCAACGACCGTTTCAACAAAAGTTTTAGATTCCTTTTCGGTGAAAATCGGAACGCCTACTAAAGATGATGTAACTGCAATATTCGATCTCGAAACAAATATATTGAGTATTTCGGGAACCGGCGAATTTAATAATAACTTATCTGACAATGCAGAAGGTATAGCCTGCCCAAATTCATTATACACAAGATGTAAGCAGATTGTATTTAGCGACGGTATTACTAAGATTCCGAGTAATTTCGGTAGTAGATTTTCAAGCTTAGAAAATCTTGTATTTGGAAATGATATATCCGAAATTGGTGTCGGTAACTTCAATAAATATCTAGGGACATCTTTATCTTTTTCAGAATCTTTTGTAAAAATTTCAAGTGGTTGCTTTAACGACTGTCCGAATCTGTCAGAATTGACATTTCACGAAGGACTCGAAGAAATTGGGAGAAGTACATTCTGTGGTTGTTCTTCGCTGAAAAATTTGATTCTTCCATCGACACTCAAGAGTATGTCATATTGTTTCCAAGGGGGCACTCTTGAAAACTTGGAAATAGGAGGCAACGATGCAATATTTGCATCGTCTGGCGAAGGGGGCACTATATATAATATTTCTGCAAAAAATCTAGTTATTCGCGGAGGTACTATTTATAGTAATGTTTTTAACAGGAAGAACATCGAAACGTTGGCTTTAAACGGGACTGTAAAATGGAATGGCACTGGTCAATTTGCTACATGTTCAGAATTAAGATCTATATCAATAGGGAAAGGTATATCAAGTATTCCTGTTTCCTGCTTTGCCAGTTGCGGTCTTCTGAACAATGTTGTTATTCCGGATAGTGTTACGGAAATTGGTGTAAATGCTTTTAGCGAATGTACCTCACTAAATTCGATAGAATTATCTAATAAGATTAAAAAAATTCCAGATTATTGTTTTAGTAAATGCGGCTTTGAAACGTTTACGATTTCAGATGACTTGTCAATAGAAGAACTCGGAAACGCACTATTCCAAGCTTGCTCCAAATTAAAAACAGTATATATTGGAAAAAATGTAAAAACTATTGCTAGTGGTGCTTTCGATGGTAATTCTGGTATAACGATTAAAATTAACCAAACAAAAGATTCCATATCTGGTTCTCCTTGGTCAGCCTCAAACGCAACAGTTGAATGGGTGGAAGTTCAACTTGTCAAAATTGAGATTAGTTCATTGCCGCATAAGCTGAAATACAAAAAAGGGGAAAAATTTGATAGCTCTGGATTGATTGTAAACGCAACTTATGACGATGGAAGAGTAGAAGAAACAACAAGCTATACATTATCAAATCCAGATATGTCAACCGCTGGAGTTAAGACTGTTAATGTAGCTTACGAAACACAATCCACTACCTTTGATATTGTAGTCATAGAGATCATCAAAATAGAAATCACGGCTTTGCCAACTAAAGTAGAATATTCCAAAGGAGATACACTAGACACTTCTGGGATGCTAATTTCGACAGTCTGGACAGATGGCTCAAAAGAAGTTTTGACAGACGGATATACTGTGTCTGATTTGGATAGTAGTGAAGCAGGAGAAAAGACTATTACAGTTACATATCAGTCGTTTACTGCAATGTTTACCGTTGAAGTAGTTCCTGATGCTGTCGGAATCCGTATTTCTCATTACCCAAATAAGATTTATTATAGAATTGGGGAATCGTTCGACCCAACCGGGTTAACTGTAGCGGCAGTAAGACAGGACGGAACCGAGAAAGAAATTACAGATTATGATATTTCTGGTTTTGACAGTTCTAAAGCCGGAACAAAAACCATCACAGTGTCTTATCAAACTGAAATTAACGGCATAGAAACGTTTATTGGATATGATGAATTTGAAATCAAAGTAACCAAGGATGGAACGAATCCATTCGAAGATAATACCGACCCAATCAACGTAAAAGTGCATTGGATAAATGGTGAATTTGAGGACTTAACAAATGAACATATCCAGTCCAATTCCTTGTCATTACAGGAGTCATTGTGCAATAAAGCATACTTCATTTTTGGTGGCTGCATATCCAATCAAATCACGTTCAAGTGTTATCATCAACAGTTTATCGGGACAGATGAATCCACTTATCCGTCTGGAAAAATTGAAGTTTATCTTGAATGCAGGGGCACAGAAATCAAGATTTTCACGGGCGAAATTGCGACAGGAGAACGTGATGCAAATTCGTTTGTTCGAACCATTGTTGCGTATGATTATCTGTATAAATTGCGCAATACCGATATTGCGTGGTGGTATAAGAACAACACAAAAGACAAACAAATGGTGTTTACACAGAAGCAGTTCAGAGATGCTTTATTTAAGTATCTTGGTATTGAACAAGTCGATGCAAAACTCAAATACGATAATGCATATGTGCCAAATACTGCCAACTCTTCTGAGATGAATGCGGCAAATATACTGGAAGATTTATGCCTGCAAAACAATGTTTTTGGCTGGATGAACAGGGATGGAAAATTTGAGTATAAAAAGCTTAAAAAGAACTGTAAACACCGTGGCACGACAGTTTCTGGCGTTGAAACATTTGACTTTTACGAGCCCGAAGTACATCTCGACAGATTTAAAAGTTTCAAGGCAACAGAGGGAAGAGTGTGGTATTTTAACTATGTTTACACCGACCCAGACCCATCTGGTGAAATATTCACATCCGGTGAACCAACCGCACAGGACGCATACGAAAGAAACGTTTTCTACAACCGTAACAGCTTTTTCGTAGGAAATCAAGACTGGCTGAATTACGCCTACGATGCGAACGAGTACGGGGATTACACCCGAACAAAACCGAAATATAAAATTTGTTACGGAACTGTCGCAGAGAATATTATCAAAAAGCAGTATTATCGGGCACAGGGATATTCTGTGGAAGTACAAGGAAATCCGTTCAATATGGTTGGTCAAACCGTGGAAATGACACATTCCAAACTTTCTGAGGACGGTTCTGCAATACAGTGGGTGATTCACAGTTATATTATGAGCAGAACACTTAAATTAGGAATTACAGGGCTTATTGACACATACACTGCCAACAATTCACCGTATAACGGAAACAATCAGCAATTAGGCAAGAACACGCCAGAAATCACATCTACGATCAACAGAACAAGGTCTGAAATGCCGACTATTAGTTATGCAGAATTTACAGACGGTTCGGATTCTGAATTTTCACCGGCGATGATTGATGATTTTACGGATGGTTCTGGAAGTGCTTCTGAGCAATTAAAAAAGGCACAATTAAGGTGCGTAAAACGAATAAAAAAAGCTGATTATGATGCTCTGGTAGCCGCAGGAACTGACCGCACAGATACATTATATTTCACATTCGAGGAGGGCTAATTGGATGATATATAAGGCGTTTTTGAACAGACAGGAAATCACTGGATTTCCTGTCAATGGGATAGAAACAACCGAAATTTATGGTGGCGACACGCTTTTGTGGAGAAAGGAAAAAGAAGAAATTGAATTAGACCAGTGGTGGGATGTATACGAACTTTACGCTAGATTTAAAGACCCTACGCCATACAAGAGAGCAGAAGTGGGATTTGCAATACGAACAGCACACGGCTATCTTAAAGGCAGAATGGCGTTTGGATTTTGCACACGGGTAGTAAATGGAAAATATATGGTTACAGCCGCCGCCGTAGATGATTATTTAGAGTCCGGGATTTATAGCACTGAAGCATCAGTGCTTCCAGCGTGCCGGTATAGTATGACAGCAAATACCGGATACGACCGGGAGATCAGATTTCCTTCTGATTCACCGGGAGGGTCGGATCAGTTCGAGTGGGATCTCTGGAAAAAATATCGTCTTTACACAAAAACATCATCCGAGCCAATTTACTCATGGGGCGGAGCATTTGAAGAGAAACCGTTCTGGTTTAAAGACAGTGACAAACAGGTGGGAGTATTTGATATAAGCGCACCACAGGTATCCGTTGATGAGGAAAAAGGTAAATATTATTACTATCCAGCCAGACTTTTCAGTAACGTAAGAGATATGAAAGATTGGTTGCTTGTCATGCGGAATAATCCAGATAAATGGTGGACAGACAAATAGAGCCGCAACAGGTTCTTTTGCTTATTTCAGTGCTAATTTTATCAAATAAGAACCCCAAAACCGCAAATAAGAGCGCATTTTCCAGAAAAACTGAAATAAGCCCTTATTTGTCAAAATAACCTCAAATCCTCAGCCCTGACCGTACTAAAATGTAACTATATTAAAAATAAAAAATGAATAATTTGTAAACGTAAATTTTGCTTGTTTTCAGAATAAATCAATCATCTTAGAAATTATAAAAAATCAGATGAAAGTTTTCTGTCAACAAGCAATTTTCGTTTACATAATATCTCAATGTAACGTTACAATAACGTTACCAGTAACGCAATGTAACGCAATAGAATAAGAATAAGAAATAGAATAAGAATATATATTAATATATATACAAGATATATATTAATCGTCAAATTAGGCTAATTTGACCCTGACATTCTTAGTTCGTTTCAACCCAAGGCAAACCATTTCCATTAGCAACCTCGTATTTGACTCATATAACGATTTTGTATGCGATTCGAAAATCCTCGAATGACATATAAAAATTGATTCTAGGGGTAAATACGGAGATTACAAGGCACATTTAACAGAAAGGAGCAACGTGCATGAATAAATATGACAGGAACATCTCAGAATCAGGAACAATCGTAAGGCATTTCAAACGGGAAACAATCAGGAATCCGGGAATAAATGACTATCTGTATGAAATTGTTGGATTGGCTGAACATACGGAAAGTAAAGAAAACATGATGATTTACAGGGCGTTGTATGGAAACAGGAAATTATACGCCAGACCGCTTGACATGTTTATGAGCGAAGTTGATCGCAATAAATATCCGAGCATTCAACAAAAATACAGATTCGAAAACAATGAAAGGAGCAACGTGATATGACAAACGAACAGAAAACAGTTCTCAGGAAGATTATTTATGCGGCCGAAACCGGCGGACAGGTTTATGGACAGCAGGATTATTCAGACTTCACGGAAGCCTACACAAACAGCTCTGAAGAACACGCAATTACAATCGGGGCAGGGCAGTGGTACGGAACCGAAGCCCAGACGCTTCTGAAGCGGATTCATGATGCCGGCTCGGGAACATGGAACCGACTGGACAACATTGGATTATGGGAACAAGTGCAGAACGAAGATTGGAGTTGCTACAACATTTCTTCCAGAAGCCAGTTCGCCACACTCATAACACAGCTCATATCGTCCAAAATAGGCGTTAAATGCCAAGATAGCCTTATGGATGAACAATTAGCCACCTACGCAGATGAAGCCCTTAAACATGGCGTTACGGACGCTAGAGCGCAAGCTATGTGCGTGAACTTTAGACACCAAGGCGGGCAAGGGGCAGTAACACGGATTCTGGCAAAGACTCAGAAACCATACACACTCGACAATCTCTATGCAGCCTGCCAGACAGATACAGGGAACCAAGTCGGGGCATATAAGGACAGGCAGAGATTTGTTTATAATGCATTAAAAACATATTTTCCAGAAAGCGAGGTACAACAAATGGCAACAGTAAAAATTAGTAATTGCGGGCATGATGAGAACGGCAGATATGCAGGCGGAAAAGCCGGCGACCAGACAGGAACAGAGTATCAGATCATGAATTGGTACAGCAGACCATGGCTCTGCGTTCTGAGATTTGAAGATAAAACAATTGCCGATATGATTGCAGATATGGCAACAAAAGCAGCTCAAAACAACCATATTGGTTACGATATGGGAACCGTAGGGAACAGCAATGACAGATACACATTTTGGCAACAGCTCAAAGCTAACGGATATGACCCTGCTAAAATAAAAAAGGATTGTGAGAGTGATTGCAGTGCCAGTACAGCGGCTATCATAAAAGGTGCAGGATACCGTCTGGACAACGCAAAACTGAAAGCAGTTAGCATTTATTTGACCACTTACGATATGCGTCAGGCGTTGAAAGAGACAGGTGCAAAAGTCCTGACAGACCCAAAATATTTGAAATCTGGTGATTACATTAAGGCAGGAGATATTCTTCTGAATGACAACCATCATGTAGCAATTGCAGTTACCAGTGGTTCGCTATCCGGAGATACTACGACACCAAACCAGAACTCAAAGATGAACACCAGAGCCTACATTGCACAGATAAAAAAAGACACAAAATGTTATACAAAATCAAATAAAAACAGTCCGTCAAAACTGTTTCCGAAGCTGAAAAAAGGTGCAGTTGTAGAGGTAATGAAGTATGTGGAAACCGACAGTAATGGATTGAGATGGTACTTCATCCGCATCCCGTATCCGAATGATGAGGGATTTGTTTTTGAGTTTATCCCGAAAGGAACATTCAAAAGAATCACAGAAATTTCTAAATGACAGTTGTAATATAACAGGCAAAATGATATAATAAATTTGTTCCATACATTCACCCTTTGTGAGCAGAAACCGCCAGTAAGCCCGGTTGATTCCCTCCGGACGCTGGCGGTTTTTATTTATCTCATTATGTAATTTTCATATTTTTCTTTGATTTCCCTTGCCCCATTTTTTCTTATCTGAACAATATCGCCAGAATCCATGATGAAATTATCGCCCGCCGACTGAATGTGATCCATGTTTGCCAGATAGCTCTGATGGCAGCGCAAAAATCGCTTATCAGACAGCTTTTCTTCCAGATCATTCAGCTTGCAAGTGGTCACAAAACATCGGTTATCTGTTGCAAAAATATGACAAACCCTTGCCCGGCTTTCAATGTACTCGATTTCATCATATTTGAGCCGATTAATCTGTCCGCGGAATTTGAACGTTAATGTTTCATCCTTCATTTGTGACAGAATCTCGTCAATAGCTCGGTATATTCTGCCGTATTCCTTGCCCTTGACCACATACTGCATAGCGCCGACATCGAACGCTTCTTGCAGATGAGAATCATCGGCTGTCCAGAAGATAATCTTTCCATCATATCCAATATCCCGGAGCTGGTTCGCAATCTCCAGACCGTTCTCATTTTCCAGAACCATATCCAGTACAATTACATCGTACCATTTCCCTTCTTTTACATCTTCAACAAGTGGATAACCTGCCGAATACTCACTAATTTCATACCGGTAATCTCCTTTGCGCCGCAAGAATCCCGATATGTGCTCTTTAAACAAGTCAACTTCAATTTGATTGTCGTCACATATGGCTATTCTCATATGCGCACCCTCCTTTCGTAGTCTCAATTTTGTCAAAATACGCAATGATTTTGACAGCACACACATTTTTCTTCCTGTTCGTGGTATTATTGTCCCACAAACAAAGTGTAGCACTTAAAATTGTTAGTGTAAAGCGCTAAAGTTTGACATAATTCGCAAAATATGGTTTCTGTGTCCGGGAGGATGTGTGGATAGAGAGACTGCCTGCGAGAACGACAGGCAAAGAGAAAGAGGGGCGCTTGCCCCTCTTGTTTATTTCGCTAAATACAGAACTGAAACAGTATCTATTTTTACGCACATTCCATTTTCTAACGGTAGATTTCCAATTTCGCTGGAATATAAAGAATTAATGCTTTCTAAGTCAGAGTCAAGACTTTCTTTATATTTTTTTGAAGCAACAGGATATTCTTCTGAATGTTCATAATTATCATTTTTATAATCGTCATAACTATCATATACGCTGATAACTCCTACTCCGTCAGTTATTGTAAAAGCATATTTCCCAGCAGGAATATCTTCACCGACAACATAAACACCTGGATTTAGCCTGCCGGTATCATCAAGAGAATCATTTTCCTGAGAATTAGAATTTTCGCTTTCCACGTCTTTTAAAACAGCTTCTTTTAATTTAGTTCCGTCTGAAAGACGCGTGATTGATAGCGAATCATCCCAAATTGAGCAAGCCAGAGTATCATTTTTGAAATTCCAAACGTTTGTTAGAACTACTCCATCATAACCGCTCTTATAGAAATCATCGGTAACATAATCATAATCATACCAATCCTGCTGAGATGCTTCCGATAATACACCGGAAACCTTTGAAGCAAATGTGCCAACTTCATCATCTGGCACGTTCTCACTTATAACGACGCTTAGATGCAAGGATTTAGTGTTTTTGTCAATCACACATTCAGATGCTTCGACAAACCCATCTTCACCATTGATCTTATTAAGCATTTCATTAATGTTGTCAAAGGAAGTAGCACTGGCATTGACAGGCGAAATGCATAAAAAAGCACACATCGTTATAATTCCGCAAACTCTCTTTTTCATAAAACCCTCTTTTCTGCTAAAGAAATCTCATATACTGTATTACAGCAAAATCATCATAACAATTTCGCTTCTCATAATAATTTTTAAAACTATCTCTATATTTGCCGGTAGTCGTTTAAAATGTTCTCCAATCCATTCCAGAGTGAATCTTGATATATTCATTCTTCAAATTTTCGACATTGTTCATCATATCCATTTTGAATATCTTTCCGGCACAAGTAATTGTGACCGTTTGGTAATTAAATAGACTGCCTAAAAGCCCTTGGTCGTTACTTATGGATGATACCTGGCTTAAAGGAATATCTGCATTGTGAGTAAAGAAAAAGCCTTTGCGTATATAGACTGCCTTATTGGTTAAAGTGATTGATTTTGAGTAAAAAGTAAGAAACGAACCAATAGCGATCAGCGCAAATATAATTGTCCAAATATTAATTCCATTGTTCATAAAATAATACCCAATGGAGAAAAATATCATAATCCCAACAAATACATAAGAAAACCAATGTGCATTGCTATAACACAAGTTCTTTTCCGGTACTTGTTTAATCTGCGCTTGGTGAAGCGGATGGCCGCAATGAATACATCTGCCAGCATCAGAACTTATCTCTTTTCCGCATACAGGACACTTTATCAGTCCCATACAATCCCCTCCCTTGTTAAAATTTTACAATATTATACCACTTCATACAAACTATGCATAGTAAAATATAAAAAAAGCAGGATATTTTTGCATAAAAACTCCACGATTTTGCACTTTCCGGAAAAACCACATAAGCTTGTGCTATAATGCGTGATATATTTTTTAGAAAGAGTTGGTAGTAATGGAGAAGAACAGATACAGGATAGTCGTACTCATCTTGATATTTTACGAAATATTCTGTCTGGCGTGTATACCGTCACATGATATAGCAGAGCACCGCCACAGGGATGCGCAGATCACAAATGAAGCTACGGAACAAACTTATTCCGCCCAGATGCAGGAGTTGAACGAGATCAAGAAAATTTGCAATGTCAGATGTTATATTCGCCAAAGCATAATTTTCTTTGAAATTGCGAAGTTCGCCTACGAAATAACAAAAGTCCATGTGTATATTTGGCAGTTGCCAAGAGGGAACATAGGTGGTATAATGATAAAAACGAACTGATGTTCGGTTCTATTTCCCACAAGCCGCGCATATATTATGGTGTAGGTGGTGGTTGTGACAGGGAGGGCTATTTATGGATTATAAGAAAGAGATTATTGGGATGATAAATGGAATAAAAAAGACAGGTACATTAGAGTACCTGTACACATTCATAAAGTTATTTTTGGAGAAGTGGGGCAATTAAGCCCCACTTTTTCATTGATTAGAAAGCATGGAATCAATTAGACTTAAAACAATTTTCTGGTCACGTTCACTTAATAATGAGAATTTTGAAATCAGATTAAAATCTTCTTTTGCCTGATTAGATGTGTCTTTTCTGGCACGTCCTACATTAAATCCCATTAACCACGACTCTGAAACATTTAACGCCATTCCTAAGACAACCAGTTTTTCTTGACTGGGTTCTGTCTTTCCAGAAACGTACTGACTAATATCTGACTTATTCATTTTCACATTGTATTTCTCACAATATGGACGAACAAGATTTAGAATATCAACCTGTCTCAGATTGCGTTCGTCCATCAAAGTCTTAAATCTTTCTGATGAACTAACTTTTTCCATTTTATTATACTCCTTTCGCTTTCTAACGATAATATATCATATATGAAACAAAAGTTCAAGCCTTAAAACAAAAAAGTTAAAAATATTGAAAAAATGTATTGACACAGCGTGCGAGTGGTGCTATATTATAGCCAGTTCAAAATATTGAACCAGAAAGGAGAGTGGAATATGGCATTTGATTATAGTAAGCTCAAAGGAAGAATTATTGAAAAATATGATAGCCAGGCTTCCTTTGCAAACGCTATGAAATGGTCAGAACGTACATTATCACTGAAGCTCAATGGAAAACTGTTTTGGAAACAGTCAGATATTTGCAAAGCAGTCAATCTGTTGGAGCTTTCCGCCGATGATATACAGGACTATTTTTTTAAAGAAAAAGTTCAAAACACTTAACCAGAAAGGAGGCAATGAATTGCTTAATAATTTAAAAAGTGTTCTTGACGATAAAGGAATTACAATCAGAGCATTTGCAAAAGTTCTGGAAGTTGATGAGAGAACGGTACAGAACAAAATAAAAGGAAAAACGCCTTTTACGTTTCCAGAAGCGATAACTGCAAAAAAAGAACTTTTTCCAGAGTACGATATAGAATACCTGTTCAGAAATGAATAGCAAAAAAGCTGACAGGAGTGCCATCCTACCAGCTTTTGCCCGAATTTGTTTACCCTATGTGTTTTGCAGATCAATAGCAATTTTGCCTTCAATCACATCTGTGGCACCAAATGTTTCTTGAAACACTTCGCCACTTACGCAGTTTTGGTTCTGCGATTAAGTAAAAAAAGTTTAGCTGCCCATTAGTTGACGAATGTAGGAATTTTGTTCAATGAGGTGAACAAAATTGCTTAACGTACTTTGGTAACGCAGTTTACTCTGCTTGCGGCCTACAATAAGGAACAGGGCAAATTCAAAAGTTTGGTCAAAATACACCGCTCCTTTCATTGCCCGTTATCAGGGAATGAAATAATTTTAACACATAGGAAAAATATTTTCAATAAATAAAAAGCAGAAAGGAGAAATATGAACAATTTAACAGTAACAGAGTATAAGAACATTCGAGTTCTCACTACACAGCAGATCGCAGAAGCATATGAAACCGATGCAAGAATTATTTCAAACAATTTCAATAGAAACAAAGAAAGATATGTCGAAGGAAAACATTTTGTATGTCTTGATGGTGAAGAATTAAAGGAATTTAAAACGAATCATCATTTTGATGAATCGTCAAGAATCAATAAACTCTACCTCTGGACAGAAAAAGGAGCATTCCTCCACGCAAAGTCGCTGAACACTGACAAGGCATGGGAAGTGTATGACAGACTGGTTGATGAATATTTTGATAAGCCGAAATTACCATTGTGGACTATGGATGACAAAATCCAGATTCTTGCACAGGGAAACATCGAACTTAAAGAAAAGATTGAAGCCGTCAACGAAGATTTACAGGAGTTCAAAAGAGATATGCCATTGCTGGCACTTGAATGTCAGAAAATCACAAAGGCAAAGAATCAGAAAGTTGTTCCTATGTTGGGCGGCAAGGATTCTCCGGCATACAAGGATAATTCCATTCGTCAGCAAGTTTACAGTGACATTGATGCGCAGCTTCGCAGAGAGTTTGGCGTGAATACCTACAAGGCAATCAAGAGAAATCAGTGTGATGTGGCAATAAAAATCATAAAAGAATATGAGTTGCCGATGTACTTGAAAGACCGCATTGATAATGAGAATGCGCAGGGGAGTTTCTTATAAGAAAGGAGACGTATGAACGAATTACAGATTTTTAATTCAGAAGAGTTTGGAGATATCCGAACAACAGAAATTGACGGCAAGCCGTACTTTGTTGGAACTGATGTTGCGAAAGCTCTTGGATATAACAATCCCAGAGATGCTGTATCAAGGCATTGTAAGGGAGTCGTGAAACACGACACCCCTACATCTAGTGGTGTTCAATCAATGTCATACATAAATGAGGGAGATTTGTACCGCCTGATTATGAAATCAAAACTTCCATCGGCAGAGAAATTCGAAGCGTGGGTTATGGATGAAGTTCTCCCGGCAATCCGCAAGACGGGTTCATACCAGAAACCAATGACCATAGCCGAGCAGATTCAGTTGTTGGCTCAGGGGAATCAAGACCATGAGGAACGAATCGAGAAACTTGAGAACACAATGACCATCGACTACGGACAGCAGAAATATCTTGGAGATTTAGTTTCCAGAGTAGTAATCGAAGTGCTAGGTGGCAAGAAATCCAATGCTTATGATGAAATTGGAAAGAAAGTATTTGCAGAATGCAACCGGGATGTCAAAACTTACTTTGATGTAAATGCCCGGAATAACATTCCAAAACTGAGGTATCAGGAAGCAGTTGAATATATCAAGGAATGGGAACCTTGCACGAATACCAAAATGCTAATTCGTGATTGCAACGCGCAAGAAAGATTAGCTGAGTAGGAGGAAAACAAATGAAAAATATTGATAGCCGATTACACATACCTGGTGACAATGATGAAATCTTTCATTCTATTATCGGTTTTAAACTTGTCGATATATCAGCAAGCATAAGTGGAAGTCCAGAAGAACCGACACTTTCATTGAAGTTTACGAATGAACACCATGTTGAGATTGATGTCATCATTCAAGAATCTGGCGTGTTTGTCACTGAACCATTTGCGGTCAGGGAGGACTTAAGCATTGTTGATGATTGAGAAGGAGGATGCAAGTTGAAAGTAGACAATGAAACAATAATCTGTTTTAAAAACGGTCGCATATTGTATTTACCATATGAAGCGTACGATGAAATAACTTTTGACGACGCAGGAGTTGTAGAACTTCGATGGAATATCGAAAAAGTCCAGTTTGAAATCCAGTTCAAACATGAAGATGTGCTCTACATCGGTAGAACAACGCAGAACACATCTGAGTAAAAATTAGAATGGACGCTTGAAAGCTTTTACCTCTGCATGATTGTCAGACTGCTTTTCAAGATTCTTAATAGCTTCGGAATAGTATTGGTCGTACATAATTTTGAAATTATTAAAAGAACCAGAAAATCCGCAGTTTTTAGCAAGTGCATAAACAGAAGCGATCTGAGCATTATCCATATTGTACACCTCCCTTCTGGGGAAATTATACCACAAAAGGGAATGAATAGCATAGGAGGTGAGAAAGTGACAGAATTAAAAATTGTCAGAAATCTTAAATCGGGAAAACTGATGCGTGGAGATAACGAACTCGGAAATGCAAAGTATTTCGTCCGAAAGGAAAATGGTGAAGAAGTGTATCTGGAAGATATAATCGCAAGCCTGGCATTCAGCCTTGGAGAACAGGTGGAAGAAAATATTAAAAAGGGCATAGATGAACCATATCTTGCCTATGCCCTTGATGTTTTGTCTAACGCACGCAGATTAGGCATTTGAAACACTGGATGAACATTTTATTTCTTTCCCAAATTTAAGAAAAAGTGTTCATCGTGTGTTTCCAGAAGTTCAGAGAACTCTTTGCGAATTTGAAAATACTTTTGGCAAATATGAGCATCGTCAAAATAAGCATGTTCCAATTCACGACTTAAAAAAATCGGAGGGACACAAAAATGGCAAAATCATTAATCCTGTCAGCTCTGATCGGCGGTATGTCACCGTACCTGCCGTTCTGGAGATTTGACAGCGCATCACAGCCGGTTGCAGTAGCAATCGTAATATTCATTTTAACATTCGTAGTTATTTACCCGGATGAAATTAAAAGAATCGGAGGAAAAGAAAGATGATTGAGACAAAAATGGGAGAAATCACACTTAAAGGCAGTAAAGCAGAATTAATAGCTGACTTATCTGTTGCCGTTCGAGGAATCAAAGAAACCATTATGGAAGGTGGCAAAGAAACAGAGGAATCTGTGAAGCAGGAGATTGACGAAGCGGTCAAAATCGGACTGATGAACGAAGAAGAATTTAAAACTATTCAAAAAGAAAAAATCAAAGAAGTTGTAAAAACATTATTTGATGATTTACTTGGAGGGCTTTTCGATGAAGATAAATGATTTTGATAAGACAGTAGATGAACTGTACCAGTTATGCCGGAGAGTTCAGAAAGAAACCGGCAGAACGGTAGCATTTCATTTCGCAAACTACAAGATCGGATGCAGCTTGCACATCAACATATATAAGAAAGAATCCTTAAGAGAGTTTGATATGTACAGCATTGCAGAGGGCGGTTATCAGCAGGAAGAGAATGTAAAGAAAGTAACTGACCATTTAAACAAAATTTTGATGGACAACAAATGTCCGTATTGTGAGGGGGATTGCGATGGAGAAAGAAAATAAGATGGATTTCAGAGCAGAGACCGTAGCCGAAGAGTATGCAGAGCTGGTAGGCAGATTAAAGTCATTTGAAGCGTACCTGAACACAACCGAAGCAAATACGTATTTAAAGAAAGAAGTTTGCGCAGCTATACTCGGACTAAATTTGGAGGACAAGGAAAAATGAAATGCTATAAGGGGTTTGACAAAGACTTAAAATGCCGTGATTTTCAGTATGAAATCGGCAAGGAGTACGAAGAAAAAAGAGCCGAGATTTGCGATACTGGATTTCATGCTTGTGAGAATCCGTTGGATGTATTTGGATATTATGCACCGGCTAATTCCAGATATTGCGAAGTCGAGTTGGATGCAAACGATCAGAAATTTAACGACAGTAAGAGAGTAGGAAAGAAGATTTCGATTAAAGCAGAAATCGGAATTGCCGGAATTATTAAAGCCGGTCTGGAGTACATCAAAGATCAGGTTAACTGGGACGATGATAAAAAGTCCAACACCGGATACTACTCAGCGGCAACCAACACCGGAGACTGTTCAGCGGCAACCAACACCGGAGACTGTTCAGCGGCAACCAACACCGGA
>ERZ1034882.195-NODE-195-length-34870-cov-11.536177_pt1 | contig 34870 bp, 25 predicted proteins | sample MGYA00520606_ERZ1034882 | MGnify/ENA primary metagenome ERZ1034882 (study PRJEB33766, sample SAMN09781726) | gut metagenome | biome: gut microbiome | host: Homo sapiens | place: Madagascar | study: EMG produced TPA metagenomics assembly of the PRJNA485056 data...
AACTGCTTCACCGTTCCATTGTCTGTCGATAATAGCGCATATCTCAGCCAACTATCCAAAATCGTTGGTGAAGTTAACTTGCAAATTTTCCTGAACAAAATAATCGTATGGTTCGATGCCGTAACTCTGAAAAAACTCTAATCATTGAAATCATTCCAAGTCTGTCAAGTTCGAACAAACCACTGCTAATTTTCGTCGATTACTATATATCCGGTATCGTCCGTTTGAGATTAAATCTGAGCGCGGCAAACCCGAATTTAGCGTGCCACAGCTTCGACAATTTCGCCGACATACATAGTATGCATATCATGATCCCCATACCACTTTGACATAATTTCATCATCGACGAACGTATCTTCGGTGATCGGTACAGCAGCCATCTTGCGGCATAGGAAGACGAGATTGGCTTCGTCCGGGAATGGAATATCGTGGCGGAAAGCAGCGGTAAGACCGGATCCGGCAAATTTGTCACCATTTCGTCCGCTTTCTTTGCCACAGTAGCTTAAAGCTTCGCGGTACTGCTCGCCGAGGAAGGAGAGGGAGAAGAATTCTCCGTTGTCCAAAAATTCTTTTGTGTAGCGGGAATCGCGGATGAAGATGTAGACAACATTTTTGCCCCAAAGTACGCCGACCCCGCCCCAGCTGACGGTCATGGTGTTACATTTATTCTTGTTTCCGGCAGAGACGAGTGCCCACTCCTTGCCGATTTTTGTGAAAGGGTTCATATCTAATAAATCCATTGGATATGGTTGAAAAGTATGCATTATAAATCCTCCTAATAAATTCAGTATGATTAATATATGTATTATAACAAAGACCTGTGACTCTTTTCAAGATTTTGTCTTAGCTTGTGAAGATTCTGAAAAATGTTTTTTTAGGAACCGGTCATGTCATACCGGAATAGAATAGGTAACGAGAGAACTAGAAAGGATCTTGTATGGATCTTCAGCCAAACAGAAATGAGAATGTGGATACAGGAACTTTACGGATCCAACTGACGAACCGATCCAATGGAATTCCGGTCGAGGGAGCTAAGATTTCTGTGTCTTACACAGGAAATCCTTCACAGATCATTGAGGAGGTGAGATCGGATGATTCCGGTAATACCGAAACGCTTACGCTTGATGCTCCTCCGCTCGAATACTCGATGCAGCCGTCGGAGCAGCAGCCATATTCGGAATATACCATACAAATTACAGCCCCGGGATATCGGGGTATTACGGTTTCGGCGATTGACATCCTTCCGGGTGAAGCTGCCATTCAAAATGTGACGATGGACAGAGAGGATGCACCGGGAAATCCGATTGATACGATCGTGATCCCGGCGCATACATTATACGGTGATTATCCGCCGAAGATTCCGGAGGATGAGATTAAGGCAATGGACGAAAGCGGAGAGATTGTCTTAAGCCGCGTAGTGATTCCGGAATACGTGGTTGTCCATGATGGGGCGCCGTCCGATTCCACAGCAAATGATTATTATGTGCGCTACCGTGATTATATTAAGAACGTTGCATCAAGTGAAATCTACGCGACCTGGCCCGCTGCAACGATCAGAGCCAACGTACTTGCCATCATGTCGTTTACTTTAAACCGTGTTTATACGGAGTGGTATCGTGGAAAAGGCTATAATTTTACAATCACATCCTCGACCGCATATGATCATAAGTTTATGTATGGAAGAAATATTTTCCAAAGCATAGCAACGATCGTGGATGAAATTTTTGAAAATTATCTGTCACGACCGAATGTAAGGCAGCCGATCCTGACACAGTATTGTGACGGACAGAGAGTAACCTGCCCGAACTGGATGACGCAGTGGGGTAGCAAATATCTTGGGGATCAGGGATATTCTGCAATTGAGATTCTGCGTAATTACTATGGAAGCGACATCTACATCAACACAGCACAAGGCATCTCGGGCATTCCGGCATCGTGGCCGGGGTATGATCTGACGGTCGGTTCAAGTGGGGAAAAAGTGCGCCAGTTGCAGGAACAGCTGCAACGTATTTCAAGAGCTTATCCTGCAATTCCGTCGATTACGCCGGATGGTGTGTACGGTAAGCGGACAAAGGAAGCGGTACAGAAATTCCAATCTGTGTTCGGACTTCCCGTGACAGGAGTCGTGGATTACCCAACCTGGTACAAGATTTCGGATATCTATGTAGCGGTATCGCGAATTGCGGAATTGCGATAGACACATAGGAATATCAGGGCAAGGTTTTTCGGTCTTTTGACGGAGCGGATAAACACATGATATAATGAAGCCAGCTGATGCTGGCGTAGGTCATCATGCTACGCATGGTGACATGATATAATGTACGCGGAGGAAAAACAGAGAGAAAAGAGTATGAAGAATTACAAAATTACAGTTCAATATGACGGAACAAGATATAAAGGCTGGCAGGTGCAGAAGGCAACGGAAGCAACGATACAAGGGAAGCTTCAGAATGTCCTATCGAAACTTGCCGGTCATCCGGTGGAAGTGATCGGTTCGGGAAGGACGGATGCAGGGGTGCATGCTGCCGGTCAGGTGGCGAATTTTCACATGGATGAGCATTTCTCTGTGGAAGAAATTTATGAGAATCTGAATGAATTCATTCCGGAGGACATTGCGGTCACAACGATCGAAGAGGTGAATGAGCGTTTTCACAGCCGTTACAATGCCGTGTCCAAAACATACAGTTACCGGATCAGGACAAGCCCGGTAGCGGATGTGTTTGAGAGGCGTTTTGTCTATCATTATGGAAAGCCACTGGATGTTGGAAGAATGAAAGCTGCGGCAGAATTACTGAAAGGAACGCACGATTTTGCATCCTTTTGCGGAAATAAGAAGATGAAGAAATCGACGGTCCGCACAATTATGGATATCACTTTCGCGGAGAAGGACGGAGAGATCGAGATCCGTTATACCGGAGATGGATTCTTACAGAACATGATACGGATTCTGACGGGAACGCTGATCGAGGTCGGCAGAGGCGAACGGGATATTGAGAGTATGACAGCAATCCTTGCGGCGAAGAACAGGGAGGCGGCAGGCTATACTGCGCCGCCGCAGGGCTTACGATTGGAGAAGGTAGAATATGCAACAGTGGGTAGTGACAAGTAAGAGAGCGGATTTTAAGGAGATCGGGAGCCGGTTTGGTATTGATCAGGTGACGGCGCGCATTATCAGAAACCGCGACGTTGTGGGCGAGGATGCAATCGAACAGTATTTACACGGAACGTTAACAGATCTGGCGGATGCACACCGGATGAAGGATGCGATGCAGCTTGTGGAGATCCTGATCCGGAAAATGCAGGAGAAAAAGAAAATCCGGATCATTGGTGATTATGATATTGATGGCGTGATGTCCTCCTATATATTGTACCGGGCGCTCACGCGGTGTAAGGCAGACGTTGATGTTGCGATTCCGAACCGGATTACGGATGGTTACGGTCTGAACCTTCATCTGATCGAGGATGCGATCGAGGCAGGTGTTGATACGATTGTGACCTGCGACAACGGAATCGCAGCGATCGAAGAGATTGCGTGTGCAAAGCAGCAGGGGATGACGGTGCTTGTCACGGATCATCATGAGATTCCATATGAGGAGATTGACGGTAAGAAGCATTATCTGCAGAGTGCAGCGGATGCGATCGTTAATCCTCACCAGCAGGAGTGTGATTATCCGTACAAGGATCTGTGCGGGGCAGGCGTCGCCTGGAATGTGATCCGGATTCTGTACGAGAAGATGCAGCTTAAGGAAGAGGAGGCATACGAACTGCTGGAGTTCGTTGGTTTTGCAACGGTGGGTGACGTGATGCCGCTCACCGGAGAGAACCGTATTCTGGTCCGTGAGGGATTAAAACGGATCCATCACACGAAAAATACCGGAATGAAGGCATTGATCGCGCAATGCGGATTGATGCCGGAACAGATCGAGAGTTATCATTTGGGCTTTGTTTTAGGTCCATGTATTAATGCGGCGGGCCGTCTGGATACGGCCAAGAGAGCGCTTGCGCTTTTTCAGACGCAGGATGCGTGTGTGGCGGTGCAGCTTGCCAATGAGCTGGTCGTGCTCAACGAGGAGCGTAAGACCATGACTGCGGATGGTGTGCAAAAGGCGAAGCAGCTTTGCGAGGAGAACGGATACGAGAAGGATCCGGTGCTTGTCATCTTTCTTCCGGAGGTGCATGAGAGCATTGCAGGAATTATTGCGGGAAGAATCCGCGAGCATTTCGGCAGACCAACTTTCGTTCTGACCAGAGGCGAGGAAGGCATCAAAGGAAGCGGACGGTCGGTGGAAGGATATTCCATGTACGAGGAAATGTGCCGGTGCAGCAGCCTTTTTACGAAGTTTGGCGGACATCCGATGGCAGCGGGGCTCTCGCTGCCGGAAGAAAATATTGATGCGTTCCGGGAACAGATGAACCGGAACTGTCCACTTACGGTGGAGCAGCTGCAGCCGAAGGTACATATTGATGTGCCGATGCCGGTGGATTATGTGACGAATGCGCTGGTGGAGGAATTTCATATCTTAGCGCCTTTTGGCAAGGACAATCCCAAGCCGGTGTTTGCGGACCGGAATCTGCGCATCAGCAGAATGTGGGTGGTCGGGAAGAATCAGAATGTGTTACGACTAAGCCTTGTGTCGGAACAGGGAATGCCAGCGTCCGGCATCTATTTTGGTGATATTGCAGCATTTGAAGATTATCTGGCGGAGCAGTTCGGCACAGAGGAGCTGGAGAAGGCAAGACGCGGAAGAGAGAATGCAATCCGGATTTCTGCCGTGTATTATCCGAAGATCAACCGTTACCGCGACAGTGAAAGTCTGCAGTTTGAAATCCAATATTATCGTTGAAAAAAGGCGCCTGACATTGTAAAATAGAGGCAGTGATGTTGTGTAATTTGGAGGAATCGGGATGTTTGGCAAGAATAAAGTCAGCCAGGAGGATATTGAGAGATTAAAACGAACGGTAGAGATTGATGATCAGTTCTTTGCGGATACCGGAAGCAAGGGAGAGATGTTCCATGCGACGATGGCGGAAATCCAGGAATCCCACAGACAGGTGGAGGCGGATGTTGCACAGGTGAAAGATAATGTGCAGAATGCGGCGGTACTTGCGGCGGGCAATGTTGAGATCGAGGCTGGACTTGGACACGCGATCGGGGAGTGCAGAGATGCGATGCTTGTGCAGGAAGAGAAGCAGAAAAAACTGGTTCTTGATGTGCATCAGCTGTATGAAGATTCGACGAAGCTTGTGGATGACAACAAGCATTTCACAACTCCATCGAAATATTTGAGTGAGTTCCCGGGAACGCTTAAATCAGCCAACCAGCAGTTTTCTGAGAAGCTGGATCGTATGCAGGAATATGGTAAGCAGATGGGGGTGTTAGCACTGAATGCGGCAATCGAGGCCGGAAGGCTCGGAGAGAGCGGCAAGCAGTTTGTGACTGCCGCGGAAGACATCCGTTCCTATGCGGCAAACTATGATGCAATCATCGCGGAGAGCCGCACGCAGCTGGCAGAATCGAAGCAGCAGATCGCGGAGCTGGAAGAACAGATGCATCATCTGATCGGATTGTTGAAGGAGAACAATATCGCGACAGCACGCCTGATGAAGTCCTGTGCGGAGGTGACGCGAGGGGCAGATGCGGTGAATGAAGCAGCGCTGTCGGAGGCATTATCCTCTGTTGTAAATGACATTGTCGGTCTTCGGAATGCGGATGAGGAGATCGTAAAGTCCGAGGAGCGCAACCGGATGCAGCTTGAGGATCTTGCGGAGGAATTTCATTCCCAGCAGAAGAATCAGCAGGAGATCGGACAGATGGTTGACCCATTGTATCGTCACGTGATCGAGCGGAAAGCCGGAGAATAGAATACAAAACGAAGATAAAAAGGGACATGCGTGCTGCGTGTCCCTTTTGTCGTTCTTAGATCTGTTTGTCAGAAAATAAATGTTTCCGTTCTTTGGCGCGGGCAGCAAGTGTTGATTTGCTCCAATCGTGCCGATATACGATCCGGTACATGATATAAGCCAGCACCAAAGCGGTACTTACATCAAATACGGAATGCTGCTTGATGAACATGGTCGCAAGAATGATACATGTCATCAGTACGAAGGAGATCAGCTGCACCGTCTTGTTTTTCTTCAGCTGCTCGTTGCGCGAGACTGCAAGATGGATGCCGATCGAGTTATATACGTGGATACTCGGGAACAGATTCGTCGGAGTATCCGTCTCGTACAACATTTCACAAAGCTGCGTGAAGATGTTGTGATGCGTGAAATAGTATGGACGCAGATAGTGTCCGTTCGGATAGACCGTTGAGATCAGCAGAAAAAGCGTCATACCCGTAAAAAGGAAGGTGCACAGTCTGTAGTAATCCGACTTGTTATGTAGTGCCATATAAGCGATACCCCATGCGACATAACCGAACCAGAGAAGGTAAGGAATGACAAAATATTCACAAAACGGTATGTAGTCGTCCAAAGGCACATGGACAACATGAAAATGCGTCTTGATATTCTTCTCCACATAGGAAAACCATGCCATATATACAACAAAGTAAAGCAGAATCAGAAGATGCTTGTATTTGTGGTATAGGCCGACAAGCCTGCTTTTGACGGATGTCTTTGGTAATGTCATAAATAACCCCTGTTACTTGAAACTTGAAACATTTCAGATATGGCTAGATTATAGCACTGCTTCTTAGGAGCGACAATAGAAATCAAACATTGTTAATAAATATTTGTGAAATCTTCATAAATTGGTTATAATAGTACGGATTGAGTAGAACAAGAGAGGAAAATAAAGTGAAAAAACGAAAGATTATAGCAGGATCTGTTTTAGGTGTTCTTCTGGTAATCTATGTGGGAGTGAGCATTTATTTTACGAATCGATTCCTTCCGGGAACAAAGCTGAATGACCGTAAGGTCGCAGGATATACTGCCGGGAAAATAAAAAGTGAGATCACCGACGAGATCCATTCTTATGTGTTAACCATCAAGGAACGTGAAAAAAAGGAGGAGATGATCGCCGGATCCGATATCGACCTTGAACCACAGTGGGGCAGCGAGATCGAGGACATGATCGATGCGCAGAGCGGTTTTGCATGGCCGGTCAAGCTTTTTGCCCATGACACGTTAGAGAGTGAGACACTGGTCAGCTACGATGCGAACAAACTGGCTGAGAAGATCGATGCACTTGACTGCATGCAGGAGGAGAATCAGATCGCACCGGAAAATGCGACGGTTGCACCTTATGATAAGGAGAATGGATTTGCTCTGCAGCCTTGTGTGATGGGCACGACGATCGACCGTGATCAATTTGTGGCAGCGGCGGATGAAGCAATTGAGCAGCTTCAGGATTCCCTTTCGCTGGAAAAGGCAGATGTATATGTGAATCCTACCGTTTACGATGATGATGAAACCCTGGCGGCAGCCATCGAGACGATGAACGGGTATGCCGGTACGACCATCAACTACCAGATCGGTGAGAGTGCCGAGGTGCTGGATGCGACGACATTCGGGGAGTGGATTTCCATCAATAAGAAGGAAAAACCGGTTATCTCGAAGAAGAAGGTCGAAGAATATGTTGCCGGGCTGGCAAAGAAGTACAACACATGCTACACCGCCAAGAAGTTGAAGACCTCATACGGCAAGACGGTTACGATCGCGCGTAGCTGTTATGGCTGGAAGGTGGATAACGATGCAGAGACGAAGGAGATCATAGGGGAGATTAAGGCAGGGAAACCGGTCACAAGAGATCTCAATTACTCGATGACCGCGAACTGTCATGAGGGAAATGATTACGGAGATTCCTATGTGGAGATCAATCTGACCGCGCAGCATCTGTTCTTATATAAAGAAGGCAAGCTTGTGATCGAATCCGATTTCGTATCCGGTAATGTGGCGCGTGACTTTGATACGCCGACCGGCGCGTACGGAATTACATATACACAGAAGGATGCTACCTTAAGGGGTGAGAATTACGAGACTCCGGTCAGCTACTGGATGCCGTTTGCGGGCAATGTCGGTATGCATGATGCCTATTGGAGAAGCAGCTTCGGAGGAAGCATCTACAAGACGGCCGGTTCGCACGGATGCATCAATCTTCCACCAAGTGCAGCGAAGGTGATCTTCGAGAATGTGAGCAAGAACTATCCGGTGCTCGTGTACGAGCTTCCGGGTACGGAGAGTACTGCCGCCACGGATCAGGCATCTGCAGCGGAGGTGGATAAGCTGATCGCTGCAATCGGCAAAGTGACAAAGGATTCGAAAGACAAGATCGATAAGGCACAGAGTGCATATGACAAGTTGAACGCGAATGCCAGGACGTATGTGAAGACTTATGCGACACTGGAAAAGGCACAGAAGGATTATAAGGAACTGAGCAAGGCAAAGGACAAAGAAGGAAAGAAAGACGACAAGAAGAAAACAGAGTAAAACATACACTTTTGTTGTATGTGTTCTCGGGAATGTTGCAATTTGAAGAAAGCGTATTGCATTTGTTTGTTGACCGGATATAATGAATTTATCAGAGAAACAAACGTGAATGTAATACGCTTACTTTTTATTAAAAACGTTGCAGAAAAGGAGAAGGACAAATGGTCGAAAAGTTACAGAACAAATTTGCAGAAGTATTTGGAACAGAGGGCGAGGCTCATGTATATTTTGCGCCGGGACGTGTGAACATGATCGGTGAGCATACCGATTACAACGGCGGACATGTATTCCCATGTGCACTCACCATTGGAACCTACGGAGTTGTCCGCAAGAGAGAGGACAATAAGCTTCGTTTCTATTCTATGAACTTTGAGCAGCTTGGCGTATTAGAGTCTTCACTGGAAGACCTTGTACCGAGCAAGGAAGCAGACTGGACCAATTATCCGAAGGGAGTCATCTGGGCATTCAAGGAGAGAGGCATGGAAGTAACGGAAGGGTTTGATCTGTTACTGTTTGGAAATATCCCGAACGGATCAGGACTTTCTTCCTCCGCTTCCGTAGAGGTATTGACCGGATACATCTTAAAGGATCTCTATGGATTTGACGTAACGAATCAGGATCTGGCTTTGATCGGACAGTATTCCGAGAACCACTTTAACGGTGTCAACTGCGGAATCATGGATCAGTTCGCAATCGCTATGGGTAAGGAAGATCATGCAATCTTCCTTGATACCAACACTCTGGATTACACTTATGTACCGCTCAAGCTGGAAGGTGCCAAGATTGTAATTGCATGCAGCAACAAGAAGCGTGGACTTGGCGATTCCAAGTACAATGAGAGAAGAAGCGAGTGCGAGACTGCTTTGGCTGAGCTTCAGAAGGTAGTTGATATCAAGTCACTCGGTGAGCTTACTGAGGAGCAGTTCGAGCAGAACAAGGATGCCATCAAGGATGAGGTCCGTGTCCGCAGAGCACACCACGCAGTCTACGAGAACCAGAGAACCATCCAGGCGGTAGATGCACTTCAGAAGCAGGATTTAAAGCGTTTCGGAGAGCTGATGAATGCGTCTCACGTATCACTTCGTGATGATTACGAGGTAACCGGTATCGAGCTTGATACATTGGTTGAGGAAGCATGGAAGGTGGAAGGCGTGATCGGATCACGTATGACCGGTGCAGGCTTCGGCGGATGTACCGTCAGCATCGTAGAGGATGCAGCAGTGGATCGTTTCATTGAGAGTGTAGGAGCTGCTTACAAGGATAAGATCGGTTATGCAGCAGACTTCTATGTTGTACAGGTCGGATCTGGTCCATGCAGACTGGATGCATAAGAATTTAAGAGGGAAGATAAAGAATTCATAAGAGGGTAACAGGAGTAGAGAGGATAAACAGATGGTACAGGATCGAATTTTACAATTAGCAGATTACGGAGTAGCAACAGGACTTGTTCCACAGAGTGATTACGTGTATACCGTGAACCGGTTGCTTGAGACACTTGGACTGGATGAGATCAGTGATGAGGTCTGGAAGGAGCATAAGCAGATTGTAACGCAGGAGGATGCGGAGGCAGCCTTAGAGGATATCCTTGCAGAGCTTTTAGATGATGCCTATGAGAGAGGCATGTTCGAGAACAACAGTGTCGTATATCGTGATCTGTTCGACACGAAGCTGATGGGATGTCTCGTTGCTCGCCCGAGCGAGGTACAGGGCAGATTCAAGGATCTGTATGAGAATACATCCGCACAGGCCGCAACGGATTATTTCTACAAATTAAGCTGTGACAGCAATTATATCCGCCGCGCACGTATCAAGAAGGATCGCAAGTGGACAACCGATACGGATTTCGGAACACTTGATATCACGATCAATCTTTCCAAGCCGGAGAAGGATCCAAAGGCGATCGCAGCAGCCAAGAATGCCAAGGCAAGCAGCTATCCAAAATGCCAGCTTTGCCGCGAAAATGAGGGATATGCAGGACGTGTGAACCATCCGGCAAGACAGAATCACCGTATTATTCCGGTAACGATCAACAATAGTGACTGGTTCTTCCAGTATTCTCCGTATGTATATTACAATGAGCACTGCATCGTATTTAACGGACAGCACACACCAATGAAGATCGAGCGTGCAACCTTCGGAAAGCTTCTGGACTTTGTCACACAGTTCCCGCATTACTTTGTAGGATCCAATGCGGATCTGCCGATCGTTGGAGGCTCCATCTTAAGTCACGATCATTTCCAGGGCGGACATTATACCTTCGCAATGGAGAAAGCTCCAATCGAGAAGGAGATCACTTTTGACGGATTTGAGGATGTGAAGGCAGGAATCGTAAAGTGGCCGATGTCTGTAATCCGTATTACCGGAAGCGATAAGAACCGTCTGATCGAGCTGGCAGATAAAATTCTTCTTGCATGGAGAGGTTATACCGATGAGGAGGCTGTCATCTTCGCTGAGACAGACGGAGAGCCGCACAATACGATCACACCGATCGCACGTAGAAGAGGCACGGACTATGAGCTGGATTTAGTACTGCGCAACAACCTTACGACAGAGGAGCATCCGCTGGGGGTCTATCATCCACATGCCGAACTTCATCACATCAAGAAGGAGAACATCGGTCTGATCGAGGTTATGGGACTTGCAGTCCTTCCTGCAAGACTGAAGGACGAGATGAAGGAGCTTGCACAGGCATTGGTTGAGAAATCGGATCTTCGTGCAACACCGACACTTGCTTCCCATGCTGACTGGGCAGAGATGATCATAAAAAAATATGACCAACTTACTCAGGAGAATGTAATGGATATTCTCCATGAGGAAATTGGTCTTGTGTTTGAACAGGTATTAAAAGATGCCGGTGTGTACAAATGCACCGAGGAAGGACGCGCTGCCTTCCAGAGATTTATAAGCAGAGTTAACGAGTCATAGCACTCTGCAGCTTCTTCCGACAGTGGAAGAAAGCCGGGATTAGGAAGCAGTCTGCGAAGATCCATGCCAATGGGCTGGCGAAGCAGGCTGCGATAAATCCGAAGATCGGAACAAAGACAAGTCCGACAAGTGCTCTTGCAACCATTTCAAATACTCCGGCGAATACTGCGAATCCGGAGAATCCCATTCCCTGAATAAGAAAACGAACAATATTGACAAGCGCCAGCATAAGATAGAAGGCTGCGTTGGTAACAAGAAACTGTTTCGCCTGTGCGATAACGGTTACTTCGGATGCATTCACAAACAGAAGAATCAGATCGCGTCCGAAGAAGATCAATACCACAAGGATCAGTGCAGAGTAGATTGCACCGAGTGTGACTGCGGAGCGAAGTCCTCTTCCAAGACGGTCGAGTCTTCCGGCTCCCACATTCTGACCACCGAAGGTTGCCATCGTAGATCCGAGCGCATCGAACGGACACACGACGAACATGGAGATCCTGCTTCCGGCTGTCATGGATGCCACAGCGGTAGAACCAAGCGTGTTGACCGATGACTGTAAGATGACGCTTCCAATTGCGGTAATGGAATACTGCAGTCCCATCGGAAGTCCCATGATCAGCAGGTATCTGGTATAATCCCAGTCGAGCTTCCAGTCATCCCGCTTCAGGTGTAAGATGTCGAATTTCTTTATAATCAGAATCAGACATAAGATTCCGGATACCGCCTGTGAGAGTACGGTTGCAAATGCGGCACCGAAGACACCCCACTTGAAAGTTACGATAAAAAGCAGATCGAGTCCGATGTTCAGTCCTGCGGAAATCACCAGGAAGATAACCGGTGTTACGGAATCTCCGAGGGAACGCAGATAGGCGGATAAGATGTTGTAAAGCATGATTGCCGGGATACCTGCAAAGATGACAACGATGTAATTGTAGGACAGATCAATGATATCGGAAGGTGTCTGCATCAGCTCAAGGATCGGGCGGCAGGCGATGACGGTGATGAGTGTGATCGCGCCACCGAAGATGATAGCAAGTACAGCAGAGTTACCGACATATTTGCGCAGTCCGCCATAATCCTTTGCGCCGAACCGCTGCGCCACAGGGAGTGCAAATCCGTTGCAGATTCCCTGACAGAAGCCGACGATCAGAAAGTTGATACTTCCGGTCGCACCGACCGCAGCAAGTGCCGATACGCCAAGGAAGCGTCCGACGATGATCGTGTCGACAAGACTGTACACCTGCTGAAAAAGCATACCCATCAGAAGCGGCACTGCAAAGCCTAAGATCAGCTTCATGGTGGAGCCGCTTGTCATATCCTTTGTTGTATTGTTTGCCATGTGATTACCTCTTTATATATGTTTTATAATGATTCAACATTACGTTGCATAAACGCGTTTTTTCTAAGCGATTCTTTTGCGCAATGTGAGTCTATCTTATCACGATTACAGAAATGTTCAAGAGGGTAAATATGATGAAAATAGCGCTTTTTGCAGGGAGGAATTCTTTACAATTTTGCCATAATGCGGTACAGTATTTGATATATGTAAAATTTAAAATCAAAACAATTAACGTATTTTAAGAAAGGACCCCTATATCGATGAAGAATTGGGAAGAAAATATACGTAAGGTTGTCCCGTATGTACCGGGCGAGCAGCCGAAGAAGCAGAATATTATTAAGCTGAATACGAATGAAAATCCGTATCCGCCGGCTCCGGGAGTAGCAGAAGCGGTAAAAAATGTGGATATCGACCGGCTACGCATGTATCCGGATCCGCTTGTGACGGATCTGGTAGAGGCGATCGCTTCTAATTATAAAGTGAAAAATGAGCAGGTGTTTGTCGGTGTCGGATCGGATGATGTGCTGGCGATGATCTTTATGACATTCTTTAATTCCAAAAAGCCGATTCTGTTCCCGGATATCACGTATTCGTTCTATGACGTGTGGGCAGATATGCTCCGCATTCCGTATGAGCAGATTCCGCTGGATGAGGATTTTAAGATCTACCCGAAGGATTACAGCAGAGAGAACGGCGGTGTGATCTTCCCGAATCCGAATGCACCGACCGGCGAGCTGATGGATCTTGCGCAGATCGAGGAGATCATTCAGGCGAATCCGGATGTCATTGTTGTCGTGGATGAGGCATATATTGATTTTGGAGGAGTGAGTGCGCTGCCACTTATTGACAAGTACGACAATGTGATCGTTGTGCAGACCTTCTCTAAGTCCCGCTCGATGGCCGGATCACGTATCGGCTTTGCAATCAGCAATCCGACGCTGATCAAGTATTTAAATGATGTAAAATACTCCTTTAATTCTTACACGATGGACACGATCACAATCGCTGCCGGTACTGCGGCAATGCGAGACCTGGCATATTTTGAGATGACAAGGGACAAAATCATTAAGACAAGAGAATGGACGAAGCAGGAATTAAAGCGCCTCGGATTCGTGTTTGGCGATTCGAAGAGCAACTTTATTTTTGCCATGCATCCGGATGTATCCGGTGTCGCTTTGTTTGAGGCACTTCGTGAGCATGATATCTTTGTGCGCCACTTCAGCAATCCAGCGCGCATCAACGAATATCTGCGAATCACGATCGGAACGGATGAACAGATGAAGACGTTTATCGCCTTCCTCGAGGATTATTTAAATAAGAATTAGGTTAAAGTGAGGATTTATTGTTATGATTGACTATCTGGTCGTATTTTTCGTATCTATGGTTCCGCTGATCGAGCTGCGTGGGGCAATCCCGATCTCGCAGATTAGGCATCTTCCGATCATCCAGTCGTATATTATCGCAATCATCGGTAATATGCTGCCGGTTCCGATCATCTATCTGTTCGCGCGCAAGGTGCTTGAGTGGGGGGCAGATAAGCCTTTGATCGGCGGTTTCTTCAGCTGGTGCCTCGAGAAAGGGGAGAAAGGCGGTAAGAAGCTGCAGCAGAAAGCGGGCAGAGGTCTGTTCTTAGCCCTCCTTCTTTTCGTCGGAATTCCGCTTCCGGGAACCGGCGCGTGGACGGGAACACTGGCAGCGAGCATTCTGGATATGGATTTTAAATCGACGGTGGTGGCTGTCATGCTTGGTGTCCTGCTTGCGGGTGTGATCATGATGGTACTCAGTTTTGCCGGAGTTAGTATTTTTTGATGAGAGAATAAACTATGAGTAAGAAACAACATAAAGCAAAGCCAATCCCGCGACAGATCCGGTGGGATAAGCTTGACAATACCGCACACCTCTTCCCGTCGATCGCGGGGGAGAGTATGACGAATGTGTACCGTATCAGTGTGGAACTGAACGAAGAAGTGCAGCGGGAGGCGCTGCAGCAGGCTTTGGACATTGTCCTTCCGAAGTTCGACGGATTTAACGTAAGACTTAGAACCGGTGTGTTCTGGTATTATTTTGAAGAGAATGGAAAGAAAGCGCCAAAGGTGACGGAGGAGGCGATGTTTCCGTGCCGCTATATCCGTCAGAACCGCAACCGGAATTATCTGTTCCGCGTGACCTATTACGGCTGCCGGATCAATCTGGAAGTGTTTCACGTACTGACGGACGGCATGGGGGGCATCAATTTCTTAAGGGAACTGACCTATCAGTATCTGCGCCTGGTGCATAAGGATCTGGCTGAGAAGGCGGGGGACAAGCTGAGCGTAGATACCTCGTTTTGCAGAGAGGACAGCTTTGTCCGCAATTATAAGAAGAGTAAGCCAAGCGGCTTCAATAAGGAGAAGGCGTATTTGATCAAGGGGGAGCATCTTCCAGCAGGCGAGTTTGGTGTCATGCACGGAAGTATGCCGGTTCGTCAGCTCAAGGAGGTTGCACATCAGTATGGTGCTTCTTTGAATGAGTACTTAGTTTCCGCATTTGTGTGGAGCGTCTATACGGAATTATTGCATGGGATGCCGGGCGGACGCCCGATCCGTGTGGCTGTTCCGGTAAATTTACGCCCTTATTTTGATTCGAATACAACGAAGAATTTCTTTGTCATGGTGTCTGCGGAGTTCCGTCCGACAAAGGATCAGTATACATTTGAAGAAGTCGTGCAGATTATAAAGGAAAGCCTGCATTCGCAGATCAACAAGGAGCATCTGGAAGATTTGTTCTCTTACAGTGTGTCCAACCAGATGAACAAGCTGATGCGTCCGGTACCGCTTTTCCTCAAGAAGATTGCGATGCGACTTGTTTATACGAAATCGGCGGTAGCCAATACAACGACGATCACGAATATCGGCAATATCAAGATGGACGAGCTCTATGCACCTTATGTCAAAGGCTTTAAGTCGTTTATTGCGATGTCAAAGGGACAGGCGATTAAGGGAACAATCTGTTCCTATCAGGATACGCTGGTATTTACGTTCAGCTCCGTATTCGCAGAGGCTCTAGTCCAGAAGGCGTTTTTCCGCAAGATCGCTGCGGATGGAATTGAGGTAGAGATTCAGACGAACGGGGTGTATTATGAGTAGATGCAAGAAATGTAATGTGATAATTTTGGATGATACGGATCGTTGTCCGCTTTGTAAAAATGTGCTGGATAGTACCGGAGAGCCGGGCGTAAATACGTATCCGAATGCGATCGGTGTCAACCGGAAGTTCCGCCTGTTAGAGAACCTGTTACTGTTTTTCTCCATCGTGGCGGGATGTCTGATGATTGCAATCAATCATATGCTTGATGCGGATATTGCGTGGAGTCTGGTGGTATGTCTGATCTTAATCTATGCCAATGCGGTTCTTCGTATGGCAATCATTGGTAAGTACGGCTATATGTTTAAGACACTAAGCCTTGTGATCCTTGCGGTACTGATGCTTCTTGGCATCGATTATCTGACCGGATACAAGGGATGGTCGCTCGATTATGTGCTGCCGCTTGGCGTGCTTCTCATTGATCTTGCGCTCCTGATCCTGACATTGGTGAACCGCAGAAACTGGCAGAGCTACATGATGGCGCAGATTCTGGCAATCCTGCTCAGCCTGATCCCGGTGGGACTCAGACTCGGCGGAATCATCAAGTTCCCGTATCTGGTGTGGATTGCCTTCGGAACATCGGTATTTTTATTCCTCGGAACGCTGATCATCGGTGACAGACGGGCCAGAACAGAATTGAAACGGAGATTTCATGTATGATAGAAAGTGAAGCAAGTGTTAAGGGACGCGTGATCGCGGATCTGTTGTCTTACCTGACGAACGATCTGCAGATCGGCAAGAAGATCAAAAGTGGCGAACTGAGAAAACGCATGAAGGAGCCACCGTGGATCGTGCCGGACTGCTTTAATATGACACACATCGAGATGGAGAATTTCTCGATGAAGTTATTGTCGCTTAAGGAGAATCCGAATCAGGATCATGTGATATTACAGTTGCACGGAGGCGGCTATATGGGCGCGGTGCGCAATGCCTACTACGTGTTTGCGGGACTTTACAATGAAGTCAGCCGTGGCTGCAATGTATTGACTCCGGATTATCGTGTGGCGCCGGAGCATCCGTATCCGGCGGCTTTGGAAGATGCAGTCGCTTCGTACCAGTGGCTGCTCGACAAAGGGTATTACGGTGAGCAGATCATTGTTGCAGGGGATTCGGCAGGCGGCGGTCTTGCGATGGCTCTGTGCATGTATTTGAAGGATCATAAGATGCCGATGCCGGGAGGCATCGTTGCAATGTCGCCTTGGACGGATCTGACTGCGAGCGGAGAGTCTTATGAGACGAATTATGAGAAGGACCCTCTGTTTGGAAATACAAGGGAGAGCCTGATCTATGTCAATGATTATGCGGGAGACCACGATAAGATGGATTGTTACATCTCGCCGCTTTTCGGAGATTTCAGAGGATTCCCGCCGATGCTCATACAGGTTGGCTCCCTGGAGATGCTTCTCAGCGATTCCGTATCGGTCGCTGCCAAAGCGAGAGAGCAGGGGATCCGTGTGCGTTTAAGCATTTACGAGGGAATGTTCCATGTGTTCCAGATGGCATATCTGAACATTCCGGAGTCGAAGAAGGCGTGGGCGGAAGTTGGCAAATTTATTGACGTGATACGAAACGATGAGCGGGTATCGTCGTAAGAATAGGTATTAAGGCAGGACAGAAGTCCTTTTGTCCTGCGTTAGATATGTTATATAAAAATTGAGAAGGAGAAGGATTTCAGATGAAAGATTACACATTAAACACGAAATGCGTACAGGCCGGTTATACACCGGGAAATGGAGAACCGAGACAGATCCCGATCGTCCAGTCGACAACCTTTAAGTACGACACGAGCGAGGACATGGGAAAACTGTTCGATCTTGAAGCAAGCGGATATTTCTACACAAGACTGCAGAATCCGACCAATGACTATGTCGCAGCCAAGATTGCTGCGTTAGAGGGTGGCACAGCAGCAATGCTGACTTCTTCCGGACAGGCAGCCAACTTCTTTGCACTGTTCAATATCTGTGAGGCAGGCAGCCATATTGTGGCATCTTCTTCCATCTATGGAGGAACGTTTAACCTGATTTCAGTGACGATGGCGAAGATGGGAATTTCAGTGACTTTTGTATCACCGGATTGCACCGAAGAAGAATTGAATGCAGCATTCAACGAAAATACACGTGCGGTATTCGGCGAGACGATCGCTAACCCGGCACTCACTGTACTTGATATCGAGAAATTTGCAAAAGCCGCACATGCACACGGCGTACCGCTGATCGTGGATAACACCTTCCCGACACCGGTCAACTGCCGGCCAATCGAGTGGGGCGCAGATATTGTGACACATTCTACCACAAAGTATATGGACGGACACGGAGCTGCTGTGGGCGGAGCAATCGTAGATTCCGGTAAGTTTGACTGGATGGCACATGCGGACAAGTATCCGGGACTTTGTACACCGGATGAGTCTTATCACGGAATTACATATGCCGAGAAGTTTGGCAAGGAAGGTGCTTTCATTACAAAATGTACTTCCCAGCTGATGCGTGATCTTGGATGTATCCAGTCTCCGCAGCATGCATTCATCCTAAATCTTGGATTAGAGTCGCTGCATGTGCGTATGCCGCGTCATGTGGAGAACGGACAGGCTGTCGCAGAATTCCTGGAGAAGCATCCGAAGGTTGAATTCGTAAATTATCCGGGACTGAAGAGCAACAAGTATTATGAGCTGGCACAGAAATATATGCCAAACGGAGGCTGCGGCGTTGTATCGTTTGAGATCAGGGGCGGACGCGAGGCGGCAGAAAAGTTTATGAAGAACTTAAAGCTTGCAGCCATCGAGACGCATGTAGCGGATGCGAGAACCTGTTGCTTAAATCCGGCAACCTCCACACATCGTCAGATGAATGATGAGCAGCTGCTTGAGGCAGGCATTCCGGCAGGTCTGGTTCGTATTTCCTGTGGATTGGAAGATAAGACAGATCTGATCGCAGACTTAGAGCAGGCACTTGCAACTGTTTCATAAGCGAAGAAGTATAGAGCAGAATAAAAAGAAGCCGCAGGCAAATTTGCCTGCGGCTTTTCGCTTGTATGATTAAGCGGTCTTACCAGTATAAAGCTGATAGTACTTACCCTTGGCTGCAAGCAGCTGCTCGTGGTTACCTCTCTCAATGACGCGTCCCTGTTCAAGAACGATGATGCAGTCACTGTTCTTGATTGTGGAGAGACGGTGGGCGATAACGAAGGTTGTACGTCCTGCCATCAGTTTATCCATACCATCCTGCACGATACGCTCCGTACGGGTATCGATCGAGCTTGTTGCCTCGTCGAGGATCAGTACCGGAGGATTGGCGATCGCTGCACGTGCGATGGAGAGCATCTGGCGCTGTCCCTGGCTGAGATTCGCACCATCTCCGGTGAGGATCGTGTTGTAACCGTCCGGAAGCTGGCGGATGAAGGTGTCTGCGTTCGCCAGTCTTGCAGCAGCGTAGACTTCCTCATCGGTTGCATCAAGTTTTCCGTAGCGGATGTTATCCATAACAGAAGCGGTAAACAGGTGGGTATCCTGTAAAACGATACCGAGCGAGTGACGCAGATCCGCTTTCTTGATCTTGTTGATATTGATGCCGTCGTAACGGATCTTACCATCCTGAATATCGTAGAAACGGTTGATCAGGTTCGTGATCGTTGTCTTTCCGGCTCCGGTCGATCCGACAAAGGCGATCTTCTGACCAGGAGTCGCATACAGATCCACGTTGTGCAGAACAATCTTATCCGGCACATATCCAAAGTCCACATCGTCGAAGACGACATCTCCGGTCAGACGCTTGTAATCTACCGTACCGTCTGCCTGATGTACATGCTTCCATGCCCAGATACCGGTCGTCTTATCGGTCTCTGTGAGCTGTCCGTTTTCTTCCTTCGCATTCACGAGTGTGACATAACCTTCGTCGGTCTCCGGTTCTTCATCGAGAAGCTTGAAGATACGCTCACTACCTGCCATCGCCATAACCACACTGTTGAGCTGCATGCTGACCTGTGAGATCGGCATATTAAAACTCTTGTTGAAGGTCAAGAAGCTGGCGAGCTTACCAAGTGTCAATCCGCTGAAACCGGCTAATGCCATCACGCCTCCGATCATAGCACAGAGTACATAGCTGATATTACCGATCTGCGCATTGACAGGCCCTAAGGCGTTCGAGTAACGGTTTGCATTATAGGCACTGTCATACAGCTGATCGTTGAGCTTGTTGAAAGCTTCGATGTTCTGCTGCTCGTGTGTGAATACCTTAACGACTTTCTGTCCGTTTAACATTTCCTCGATGAATCCGTTGACTTTACCGAGATCCTGTTGCTGTGCAAGGAAGTAGCGGCTGGAGAATCCGGCAAATTTGCCAGTGACAAATACCGTGATCGCAACCATCACAAGTGTGAGGATCGTCAGCGGAATGTTTAAGATCACCATATAGATAAATACATTGACGATCGTGATGATACTGTTCAAAAGCTGCGGGATACTCTGGCTGATCATCTGGCGGAGGGTATCGATATCGTTCGTGTAGACCGACATGATATCTCCGTGTGAATGTGTGTCAAAGTAGCGGATCGGCAGATCCTGCATGTGGGTGAACAGATCGTTTCGAAGGTTCATGATCGTTCCCTGCGAGATATAGATCAGCAGCTTGTTGTACATAAAGGTTGCAGCAACGCCCAGAGCGTAGAAGCCTGCAACTTTGCCGATCGCCTGAAGCAGCGGTGCATAATCTGAACTGTGATTGTTGATCATCGGCGTGATGTAATCATCGATCAGCTTCTGCATGAACATCGTTCCCTGCGTGTTGCACATAACGCTGGCAACAATTCCGATGATAACCAGTGCGTAGAGCGCACCATATTTCTTTAATACATAACCCATCAGGCGCTTCATCAGCTTACCTGGGTTCTCAATCTTTGGTTTTGGCCCTCTTGGTCCACGTGGTCCCGGCATTAAGAAGCACCTCCTTCATCAAAGTCTCCGCCGCCCTGTGTCTGCGATTCGTAGACATCGCGGTAGATCTCATTGCTTTGTAATAATTCTTCATGTGTTCCGAATCCGTTTAAGCGTCCGTCATCCAATACGATGATACGGTCAGCATCCATAACGGATGAGATACGCTGCGCGATGATCAGCTTGGTCGTTCCCGGAATCGCTTCGCGGAAAGCCTGGCGGATGCGCGCGTCGGTTGCAGTATCAACAGCGCTCGTACTGTCGTCGAGGATGAGGACCTTCGGCTTCTTTAATAAAGCACGTGCGATACACAGACGCTGCTTCTGACCACCGGATACGTTGGTTCCTCCCTGTTCGATGTAAGTATTGTACTTATCCGGGAATGTCTGGATAAACTCATCGGCACAGGCCTGTTTACAGACCTCTATGCATTCTTCTTCGGTTGCATCCGGATTACCCCAGCGGAGGTTATCAAGGATCGTACCGGAGAAAAGCACATTCTGCTGTAATACGACAGATACCTCATTTCGCAGTGTGTCAAGATCATATTCACGGACATCCCTGCCACCGACATAGACTGCTCCATCCTCCACATCGTAGAGACGGCTGATCAGATTGACGAGCGAAGATTTCGAACTTCCGGTTCCGCCGACGATACCGATAGTCTCACCGGAGTGGATATCAAGATTGATATCATCGAGCACCGGAACTTCGGCATTCTTCGAATACCGGAACGTCACATGGTCGAAGCGGATGCTTCCGTCTGCGATATCGTAGCAAGGATCGGCAGGGTTATGAAGCGTGCTTTCCTCATTGATGACCTCTGCGATACGTCTTGCGCTGGCAACACTCATGGAGATCATAACGAATACCATGGACAGCATCATCAGACTCATCAGAATGTTCATACAGTAGGTGAGCAGCGCGAGCAGATCACCGGTCTCAAGGGAACTTCCGACAACCATGTGTGCACCGAACCAGCTGATTAGAAGGATACAGGAGTATACCGTAAGCTGCATCAGTGGCGAGTTCCATACAACAACGGATTCTGCCTTAAAAAGCATATCGTAGATGTTGCGGCTGGCCTTGGTGAAACGCTTCTTCTCGTAATCGCCGCGGACATAAGCCTTCACAACGCGGATCGCGGATACGTTTTCCTGAACGCTCTCATTTAAGTCATCGTACTTGCGGAAGGCTTCCTGAAAGTAGCGCATTGCAAGAAAGACGATTAACGCAAGGCAGGAGCCGAGCAGGATGACCGCGATCAGATAGATGAGCGCCAGCCGAGGACTGATGAAGAACGATGCGATCATCGCAACGATCAGTGTGGAGACTGCACGCACGCACATACGCAGGATCATCTGGTAAGCGTTCTGAATGTTGGTAACATCGGTAGTCAGTCTTGTGACAAGACTGGCGGTATTAAATTTGTCAAGATTGGCAAAGGAATATGCCTGAATCTTTTCAAACATCGCTTTGCGCAGATTACGGCCGAGTCCCATGGAAGCAGAAGCTGCGTAGTTGGCAGCCAGACAACCGAATGTGAGGGAACAGATTGCCGTAACGACCATCCATGCACCGATAACATAGATGTGATGGGTGTCTCCAAGGTTGACACCCTTGTCGATGATCGAAGCCATAAGGAGCGGAATGATCATTTCCATAATTACTTCCGCAAAAGCAAAAAGCGGCGTAAGTATGGAGGCCTTCTTGAACTCCTTGACCTCGGCAAGCAGTGTTTTTAACATAAGTGAACCTCTCTTCATTAAAATAATGGAATTGCAAATTATGCTTGCAATTTAAAAGTTAGTGTGCTAACAATTAGATATGTTAGACTATGAATTTTTAATTGTCAACAAAAAGTTATGAAGAACAGAAAGAAATTATGAGGGAGAGTATGTGTAGTAAAGATGTTCACCAACATTTCGGTCATAAGTTTCGTATGATCCACAATATGATCGACAAATATTTTGAGAAACGGTGCGACGGATCCATTCATTATCTGACCCGGGTACAGTGTGCAACCTTACATTATTTATATGATCACCGGGATGAGGATGTGTTCCAGAAAGACATCGAGGCGGAATTTAGTATCTCCGGTGCGACAGCAACGAATATCTTAAAGGGACTTGAGAGGCAGGCGCTGATCACGCGTGAGCCGATGCCGGAGGATGCCCGCCTTAAGAAAATTGTCCTTACAGAAGAGGGCATCGACTGCAATGCACAGGCCACACAGAATATGCATCATATGGAAGAGACACTGACGGCAGGATTCTCAGAGGAAGAACTTGAAGAATTCCGCAATATGCTGGATCGCATGATTGCGAATCTTGAGGGACTGCAGGAGATCCGCTCGGAAAAAATGTAAAAAAGACCACATAATATTGTCAATCCTTATTGACAAAGGCACAAGATATAGTGTAATCTTGTTGTTGCAGACAAATAATACTATATATTGTGTCACGCGTCGTGACATTCAATGTTTTGGAGGATAGACAATGAAGATTATCAAACGAAGCGGCAGTGAAGCGGTATATGATTCGAACAAGATCATAGCTGCCGTACAGAAAGCCAATGCATCCGTCATTGACTACGAAAAACTTTCTGATGAACAGATCAGGGAGATCGCGGACAACGTAGAGACTGCGTGCGAGAATATGAAGCGTTCCCCGAGTGTGGAGGAGATTCAGGATATGGTGGAGAACCAGCTGATGAACAAGCGTGCCTTCACCGTTGCGCGTAACTACATTACATACCGTTACAAGAGAGCACTTGTGCGTAAGTCCAATTCTACGGATCAGCAGATACTTAGCCTTCTCGAGTGCAACAACGAGGAAGTAAAGCAGGAGAATTCCAACAAGAACCCGACCGTCAACAGTGTGCAGCGTGACTATATGGCCGGTGAGGTCAGCAAGGATATCACGAAGCGTTTCTTACTGCCGGAGGATATTGTAGAGGCACATGAGAAAGGACTCATTCACTTCCACGATGCAGATTATTTTGCGCAGCATATGCACAACTGCTGTCTGGTCAATCTGGAAGATATGTTACAGAACGGAACGGTCATCAGTGAGACTAGGATCGATCCGCCGAAGAGCTTCTCGACCGCCTGCAATATCGCAACACAGGCGATCGCACAGATCGCAAGCTCCCAGTATGGTGGACAGAGTATCTCACTTTCGCACCTTGCACCGTTTGTACAGGTCAGCCGCGAGAAATTCCGTCAGCAGGTGCGCAAGGAGTTTGAGGCAGTCGGTTTAGCTCTTGATGAGGAGCAGATCAACAAGGTTGCAGAACTCCGTGTCAAGGAAGAGATCAACCGTGGCGTGCAGATGATCCAGTATCAGGTCATCACACTGATGACGACCAATGGACAGGCACCTTTTATTACCGTATTTATGTATCTTGACGAAGTACCGGAAGGCCAGACAAGAACCGACCTTGCAGCAATCATCGAGGAGATGCTGCATCAGAGAATCCAGGGTGTCAAGAATGAGAAAGGCGTGTTTATTACACCGGCCTTCCCGAAACTGATCTATGTGCTCGAGGAAGATAACATCCATGAGGATTCCAAGTACTGGTACTTAACCGAACTCGCAGCAAAATGCACCGCGAAGCGCATGGTTCCGGATTACATCTCCGAGAAGAAGATGAAGGAACTCAAAGTGGATAAGAACGGTGAGGGACACTGCTATACCTGTATGGGATGCCGAAGCTTCCTGACACCGTATGTCGATCCGGAGACGAACAAGCCGAAGTATTACGGACGTTTCAATCAGGGTGTTGTAACGATCAACCTTGTTGACGTGGCTTGTTCTTCTGAGGGAGATATGGACAAGTTCTGGAAGATCATGGACGAGCGTCTGCAGCTTTGCTACCGTGCACTGATGTGCAGACACAAGAGACTGCTCGGCACACCTTCCGACGTAGCCCCGATCCTGTGGCAGAACGGAGCCTTGGCCCGTCTGGAGAAAGGAGAGCCAATCGACAAGCTTCTGTTTGGTGGATATTCCACAATCTCACTCGGCTACGCAGGACTCTGTGAGTGTACCCGCTATATGACCGGTGTGTCCCATACGGATCCGGAGGTCGGAACACCGTTCGCACTCAAGGTTATGCAGCGCCTCAACGATGCATGCCAGGAGTGGAAGGAGAAGGAGAACATCGACTTCAGTCTCTACGGAACACCACTTGAGTCTACGACCTACAAGTTCGCGAAGTGTTTACAGAAGCGTTTCGGAATCATCAAGGGAGTTACAGACCGCAACTACATCACGAACAGCTATCACGTACACGTGACAGAGGAAATCAACGCATTCGACAAGCTGAAATTCGAGTCACAGTTCCAGAAGCTGTCTCCGGGTGGTGCAATCAGTTACGTGGAAGTTCCGAATATGCAGAACAATATCGAGGCAGTACTGTCCGTTATGAAATATATCTACGACAACATTATGTACGCTGAACTCAACACCAAGAGTGACTATTGTCAGGTGTGTGGCTACGATGGAGAGATCAAGATCGTCGAGGAGGAAGGCAGCGGCAAGCTGATCTGGGAGTGCCCGAACTGCGGCAACCGTGATCAGGACAAGATGAGTGTTGCCCGCCGTACCTGCGGATATATCGGAACACAGTTCTGGAATCAGGGACGTACGCAGGAGATCAAGGAGCGCGTACTACATCTGTAAAAAGGAACTTATTCCCATAAAAACCCAAAAAATTTTTTGCAAGAAAACACAAAAAAAATGAACAATAAGACAATTAAAACCCAAAAATCATATTATGTGTATTTTCTGAAAGTGTAAACAATATAAATTGCTCGGTGTCAATGCCGGGCAATTTTTTTGTTCATGAAATAATCAAAATTGAACATGATTGAATCTTTGCTCTCAAAACGGTGTCATTATTTTTTCTCGACTACAATTAAAGTAAACGATACACTATCATAAGATATTGATATGGAGCAGCTTTTTTGTTATATTCAACCTATATATAGTCAAACATTGAGTTGGGCTTGGGGTAGGGTAATGGAAGATTTAAGATTTGGGGTATATGAGCAAAAACTTGTATATGATGCGGATAAGTTAATAAGACGGCAACTGATAGTCCTAAAGGATCAGGACGGTGATATTGTCGGCTGGACCGATTTCCATAAATACGCGAGGAGTGGGAAGAAGTCGCTTTCGAGAAGTATTTACAGCGGACAGGATAGGCGGTGCATTTACGCAGCGCTTTTGCTGAATTATGTTTTTTTCGATAAATATCACATAACGAAACTGACGGATATCACTGTGGAAATGGTTCGATGCTTCCTGACCGATTACGGTCTGTGCCGTCTTCCAGAAGACACGGAAGATACCCACAGAACAAAAAACTCGGTCAATATCTGTATTTCACAGATTTTGGATTTTCTTGACCTGATGATAAGGGACAATCCTTCATGTAAGATGAAGATTGATGAGCTTTATAGAACAGAGAAAGTTTTCGACCGTCGCAGAAAACGTTACATAGATAAGAAAGTTCCGACTTTTGAAGTTAATTACTGTTCTAACAATAGAAAGATATTTAGGGACATTCCAGAGGGCGCATTTCAAATTATCATGAATGAGATTACAGAAAATCATCGAAACATCTTGATGTTGGCGGCGTTGAGCGCATTTGCAGGACTGCGTCCCTCAGAGTGTTGTAACGTCAGGCGCACTGACTCGGCTTTAGGACCTGGCATCCTCTTTGAAATGACAGATGGTGAGGTGACAAATATCACGATTGACCTGACAGAGGAGAAGAATTTTCGATCAGACATGGTAAGTGTTGGCGGCATCAAGAAAGAACGCACACAGAAGGTATATCCGGCTTTTCTCGAAGTATTTACGGATTGTTATAACCTCTACATGAAATACATCGAAGGGAATCCATACGAAGCGGAATACGGCGCTCTTACCAACACTTCAGTCGGTAAAGCATATACCTATGACTCTTATTATCAAGAGTTCAAGAAGGTCGTTCAGGCAAGTATTTCAATTATGCTGTCAGACGATGACCCACAGACGGTGAATTATGGGCATCTTCTACAGGAGCACAATATCAGTCCCCATATCTTAAGACATTGGTTTTCAGTCAAATTAACGCTGTATGGAGAGGACGTGGCAGGCTTGATGAATTGGAGAGGCGATAAATCGCCTGAGTCAGCGCTGACATATCTTCAAAACAAGAGCGAGCTTGAAAAACAGTATGAACGTGTAAGTGATGAGGTATTTAACTACTCGCTTTGGAAAGCGAGTAAGGTCTTAAGGGAGTAGCATGACAGATCTGATTGAATATATTGAGACTATAGGAAAAAGTTACGGCATAACTGATCCCGACTTTACTTTTAACGTATCCAAGTTTCTAGTAAGCAACAACTGGTTCGGCTGTCATCCGGTTACAGACAATAATCAGCTCCTGCTGGAGGATGATTTTGCTGAGAAAATCGGAGATAATGTTGCTATGTTCTGCGAATTGTATAATACTGACGAAGGTGGCAAAACCCAATATCTGATCAAACGGATAGCTGAATTCATGCCCAAAACGGCAAAATTATTCAGCAAATATATAAAGGTAGTCAAACTGAACGACGAAGCGGCACATCATATGGCTGACTTTATATTGAATTTTCTGCCTGGAGAAATCAACGAGTCTACAGATCCAGAGATGGCGGCTCTCATGGATGATGGATTCGACGAACTCCCCAAGGTATACGGGGATATCCTTGCTGATTTTATCAACTGGACCCATGAGCACACAAAAACAGTCTATAAGAATGTATATTACATGAACCAGTATACAGAAAACAGCGAAGAAAGCAGCGCGTATGATCCCCACAGCTACTTAAGCATTCTGTATCATCTGTATAACAGTGATTATATTCATGAAAATGACATGTATACACGTGCGTCAGAGTCAAAGAACTATGTCGATACATGGTTGTTTTTGGCGCTGCATTTTCTATGCGCACTGAGAAATACTGACATTATCAGGATCCCTCATCCGAGGCTCGCGAATGATCCTGAAACAGTGCTTGAACAAATAGGAAGTGGTACATTTCCAGATGAATCCGCAAGACTTATCGTTTATTCGGTGATATGGCATCTGGAAGCCATGATGTTAACACCTAATAAGACACAGGGGACACATGGCGTAGGAACTATAAAAATTCACATTCCTGAGAGTGTAGAAGTCCATATAGGTACACTTTTTGCAGCGGCTGAGGCTCATTTTCAAATTGCCAGAGAAAATCCGGATGAGCCACTTATCCGTGTCATATCTTCATATGAACAGATAACCCGATACATGGGCGATGAAATCGGAGACCTCTTTCTTGATGCAAATTTCAGGTCGAGAGCGGCAAATAAATCATATATGCAGATGATATATCTGCTGACAGACGATATTCTCGGTGTGAATGATGAATTCCGTGTAAAAGGATATATGTTGGCAGCTCTTGCACGTTCTCACAAAGGTTCTTATGGGGACTTTGCAAGGACGACGAGCATTTATCTTAAGGATGCAAAGATGAGCGGGTATACGCCAGAATTCGTAGCGAGAGAACTTCTTGAAAGAGGCGTATTGTCGCTAATTCCATCCATGTTGTTAAAGATGGTTGCTGGGGAGCAATTCAATAAATTATCTATTGAAAGCCAAACTGAGATGATCAAACAATTGAATCTTTCCCCACTTGAAATAGAGACATCTGTTTCTGTTATGCAAAAGAATGTGAAACGATCAACAGAGATTGTAAAAAAACTTTATCAGCAGCATTCTGAGGAAGATGTTCTGAAAATACTTCACAGGATAGGGAACGGAGAAGCGGTGTCAAAAAGCGATAGCTGCATGTGTCTGATGACTGCAATGGGGAAAGCTTGCCCGTTCATTGGAAATCAAAACTGTCCCGGATGTGAGTACGAAATAAGCACAAAGACAACTATGTTTCTCATGGTGCGTGAAATTAACAGATTGCAAGGAATATATAAGACTTCAGAAAGCGAGATGGAGAAAAAGCGTTGCAAGGCCATGGTAATGGACATTATCGCTCCATGTGTTGAAGAAATGATTCACGCAGTTGAGGAAACTTATGGACCAGAAGCCGTTAATGCCCTTGAGAAGATCATAGCGGAGGCAAATTCATGAAAAACGGTAAGTACACAGCCATACTTGCTATATCAGAGATTGACGAGACAACAGTAAATGACGCGAGGAGGCTCTTTTTCGCGTATAAAGAAAAAAATATAATTACAGAAGGGCTTTTTGATGATGACAGATGGAGTCTGTGCGATGAGTACGCCGTGTATCATCTGGATTTTCAACTTGATGAGAAAGCATTTGAAGAATTCGGTTTAAAAATGAAGATTACCAAAGACGAGTTCAAAAATTATATGAAGACGTTCGTTATGTGTCAGATGGGTGATCTTGCCATAGTATCTCTTCAAAAAATTGTACACGACATAAAAAAGACCGCTTGCTGTAAGAAGAATGGTATCAGATTGCTTCTGGAAGAATTTGATATTAGAAGGACAGGGCATTTGTCGGAATTTTATTCCATGCTGCCGCAAGAGGGTAGGGAGAAGGAACTTACAGAACTGCTTGATAAATTTGATGACGCTGAGGAATATGCTCGTGCAGGGATGAGCGGAGGACAGCGTTCGCTTGCAACATTTGAAAGTTACTTTCGGTTTGATGAGATCATAAAAAAATTTTGGCAGGAGTCAAAAGATGAGGACGAAAAATTATTTTTCTTCCCGATATGGCTATGGTGGAATGTTTCGGGTGTATTACCATTAAGACCACGTGAATTCGTTCTTACTCCAAGAAACTGTCTCACAGAAATAAATGGTGAATATTACCTTACCATAAGGAGGAGTCGTATTAAGGGCTCTGGGAAAACCAAAGCATATAAGATTAGCGACGACTATGAAACCATGAGGTACAAAATACCCCAAAAGCTTGCGGATGAGATACTGTGGTATTTAGACAGGACAAAAGAATTTCTCGATACGGATATACATACCTTGTTTGTAACGGATACGCATTATGCCATGTGGGAAAGACGTGCGCCTTATACGAGCCGCTTTTTTACTTATATTAATCTTAGGACGTGCCTGAGGTACTTCTTTGAAATGATTGTACAGGAGCGTTATGGATATAAGGTGATTTTTGAGAACAGTGGCACGGTCCTGTCAAATGATAAAGAAATAGAGTACCTGCATCTTGGTGATACAAGACATATCGCACTGATTAACATGATAGCTGAAGGAGCTACGCCTATGGTTGCGATGATGCTTGCAGGACACGATAATCCGGAGATGTCGTCACATTATTACTCGAATATAACTACGTTGATCGAATGCCGTACCTACAGGCAATACAAGAAACTTATCAATGGAAAACAGACTTATGTTTTAAGCGGACCGCAGGAAAAGATGAAAGTTGGGAAGTTTATGCTTTTGGAGGACGGGAGCCGATGTTATTCCGAGAAAGCAAGAAACGATGACTTTTCTGATTGTTACAAGGCATCCGGACCAGCAGGAGAGATTGGATTTTGCAAGAACTGTGTTTTTCATAGAGAGGAAGGCAAGATGTTCCGGGATTCGGAATATCTGTATAAAAACAGGATCGTTAGCGAGTGCAGGATGCTTGAAGAAATCATAAAAAAGGTACGCAGTGGCAAAGGTGAACCAGAGGAGATTGTAAGCGTACTACTCAGACTTCGTGATAGTGATTATTCGTATCAACAGTATCTTCTCGAAAAGATGGAGGATGACCATGTCGAAGAAAAAAACGATTGAGTCAGAAGAACTTATTAGGCTTTTAGATGAATACAGATTGGACAATCCAGGAATGAAACTCACAATTCCAAAATTTGGCACATACATCAGAAATAAGGGAGTTGAAGTGCCGGATTATACCATCAGACGTGATCAAAAGTTCAGGGAATATCTGGATGCTGTCAATCATGACTCCGAGGAAGATATTTATAACGACCTCGTGACCTATAAGACGATTGACGTTGATACATTTTTGACAAAGAACAACACGAAGAAAAAGTTAAAGGAAGCTATCAGCATACGTGATAGATATTACGCTAATATTGCCGCCAGAGCAGTGGAGGCTATCAAGATAAGAACGAACGCTGAGGAAAGAATAAAGCAACTTGAATCACGTGTCTCTGAGCTTGAATCAAAACTTGTTGATGTGCAGGCGAAAGCTGATAACGCGGATATACGGAAAAAGAACGCGGCCATAGCAAGGCTTAAGGCTATTCTGGACTCGTATGTTTATCCTGACGCAGCAAATGCCATACTTAAGGAGGACGGGATACTTGAGGTCATAAACAGCGTCGTCCCTGATGAGATAATGAAAAACAAGACAATACATGCTGATACTGAAGTAAAAGCGTCAAAGTACAGCTCTGTAAATAAACTCTTAGGTGGTTTTGATGATTGAAAATTATGCGAAAGAATCGACTGCGGTTCATTCCAGTAAAAAAAAAATGATAATGGCTACTAAAGCATGTCCGGAGATTCTGGATTGGTGGGACAGTGAGAAAAATGATGGTGCAGATCCAGCGAAAATAACGGCAGGGTCTCATCATAAGTTCTTTTTCAAATGTCCTAAATGTGGTGAGAAAATGCATAGAGAGATGTACCATTTTCTGATAAAACAGAAAGATGGTACATATACCGTACCTGTGTGTCAGAAGTGTACACCCACTATGCCTAAACACCGTGTGTCACTTATTGATGCTGTCCCTGATATTGAAAAATATTGGGATTATGAGAAAAACGAGGGCAAAAAACCATCGGATTTCTCAAAGGCAGCAAGCGAAAAGGTCTGGACTTACTGTCCCATTTGTGGCACATCAGTTAGAAGAAATGTACGCTTTTCGTGGAAAGCAGATGAAAATGGCATCGGTCATGTCATTCATTGTAGGACATGTGGCAAACGAAGTGATGATAATTCATTGACAGGGATCTTTTCTAATATTATGGAATACTGGGTTTACGAAAAGAATGAGCATGAGCCGGAGTATTATACAATTTCATCAGGTAAAAAGGTATTTGTAAAGTGTCCTGATTGTGGCCGTGAACGCAAACTTGCTATATGTGATGCTGTGGCACAGGATATGAAGGGACAATACTACGTTACATCATGCCCTGATTGCGCAAAGGGAAAAAACCTCTTAGTGCGCAGACAGAAAAACAGCAATATCGAGAAAAGTTGTCCCGACATACATAAATACTGGGATGAGAAAAATGAAATCCGGTCAGAGGAACTGACAGTGCATTCTTTGGTAAAGATATATACGCATTGCCCTTCATGTGGCAATCTTCTTTACAGACGTGCAACAAATACATTTAAGGAGGAATGTGGCATATGGCATGTAATAAAGTGCCAGAAGTGTGCGGCAACTGAGGCAAATGCAAGAAAGGCACTGTCAAAACATGGCCCCGTTATTGATGAATGTCCTGAAATTGAAGAGTGGTGGGATTATGAAAAGAACACAATCGGACTTGGAAAAGTGACGCTGGGTTCGCATTACGAAGCATATTTTAAATGTCCGGCCTGTCATAAAGGACTTAAAAGAGATGTTCATTCTTTTGTAGCAATCCATAGGGATGGGCGTCTTCTTCCTGTTGCGTGTCCCGAATGCGGTTATTCATCAAAGGGAGATCTAGAGGATAATCTTGTAAATGTATGTCCGGAGATCGTCAGATGGTGGGATTACGAGAAGAATGCCCCTTTTCAACCAGAACAGTTCACAAAAGGATCGCAGTTTATGGCATATATGAAGTGCCCTGATTGTGGATGTGAGCTATACTCGGGAATACATTCCATGCTTCATACGGACGAAAATGGAAAGGTTGTTGTATCTCATGATGGCAGATGTCGTAAATACAAGGCTATGGCAAGTAAGAATAATCTTGTCAGCAGATATCCGCAGATTACCGACTGGTGGGATTATAAAAAGAATAGCCCTGAGCTCCCAGAAGAGTATACACTGTATTCTCCGAAGCGAGTTTATTTCAAATGTCCAGAATGCGGAACTGAAACGCATAGACGTATAACTGATGCTTTCTTTTGTAAAGATGATGGCATTCCTGCACTGTTCAAATGCCCATATTGCGAAGGAACAAAAGTGCTTCCGGGATTTAATTCATTGGATGTAGTAAAGCCGGAATTGGCTGCAGAATGGTCGCCCAATAACCAACACGAGGCTAGCGAGTTCCTGCCGACGTCGCATTATCCTGCCTTGTGGCATTGCCCTAGATGTAACGGTGAATATGTGTTCACAATTGCTGATCGTGAAGTGAATGATGATACTTGTCCATACTGTAGAAATAAAAAAGTCCTTCCAGGATTTAATTCATTTAAAGTTAGACATCCTGACTTGGTGGAGACTGAATGGGCGGATATTGAAAATACATTTATCAGGGTAAATCCTGATCAAATACTCGACTCATATTCTGGTAGTGTTTGGTGGAAGTGTCCAATATGTGATAAAAAGTACATGATGTCAGTAAAAGACAGAATCATGAAGAAAAAACGTGGACACAATCCGTGCACGTTTTGTAACGGTAGAAGATGGAAGAAGATCTATATTGTTTAATGTAATAATAGAATAGATATGAAGAAAACGAAAATAGAATCAAGTATTATTGCATATAGTGGTAATTTCGTTCAGAAAATCCATACAATATTGTTTGTGACTTGGCATATTGATGTAAATTTGTTATGACCAAAAATGAACAGTAAGGATTTTATTTCATTGTAAAATTAGTAATGTAGATTTAACAAATCCGTCCTCAATGAAATTGTTCAGTATCAATGAAATGTTCAAAATGATATAGAGTGAACAATTGAATAAAGGCTTATATAGCAATGTATTATATGAGAACAATCAATTGTCTAAGATTTTTAAGTTTTCACATAATTCAAGAAATGTCTCATAATTAAAAATGGGATAAAATCAACGTTTGAAGTAGCAAAACACACATAAAGGAACTATAGAAGTGTCTCATAATTGATTTGATGAATTATGAGACACTTTTTTTGAAAATTTAATTGTCTAATTCGTAGCCAAGGGAACAAGTTGGCGGATAAATCTGGTACGACTTACACGGCAACAAGCGTACCCATCGCTAGATATTCTGTATTGAGCAACGATCAGGATGCCGAAGAGTAAGTATAAGGCATACAAGAAGGGATTAAGCAAAAAAGTTAAGATTGTGAAGTATTAATGTATTTAGGGATCATCACGAGGTGGTCCTTTTTTGCATATCATTATAATTATCGATGTGGGAACACTTGTTCTTGAACGTGATAGATAATTTTGGTATAATGTGAGTATAACATCGGGAAGCAGAAAACGGTAGGCGGTTTGCCCTCATCAAGGAGGGCTAAAAACCCTCCTTATAGAAAGGAGGGAGATAGCCGTGGTTACATATTCAGAATTGTTTCAATTTGGTTTGTTACTTGTTGCTGTCATTAGTCTGGTCATTCAGATTGGACATAAAAAATAACCGCCCCCTGCTAAAGATGCGGTTATTTTTGTAACTCGTCAATGGCAAACCGTCTACGGCTTCCCTTTGTTGCTTTTATTATAGGGGAATGCAGTGAAAAAGTCAAGGTGATTCGAGAGAGCGGTTACCGCTGATTGGAAGTGAAAAATGGGAAATATAATTAAATTTCATAGTTCATATTCATTCTGTGCAGATTTCTTGAAAATCAAGGATGAGAATGGAAATGTTAAACAAAAAGTATACATTGGCATTAAGGATAAAGAGAGTAAAAAGGTAATAATCAATCCGGTTACGTCTCTCTTACGGACATGGAGTTCAAAGAAATTATATACACAGTTACAGTATGCGCAGAAGGTTACAAATTTTCTTAATTATGTATATTTTGATAGCAAATCGGTAAAGCGTTTTGATGAGATCAATGTTAACCATGTAGTAGAATTTATCAATATGTTGACTGCAGAGGGACAAGCAAGATCTTATGTGCTTGAGCATAAGCGTCTGTTAACAACGTTCTTTTATTATGCAGTAAGCCATTATGATAATATATGTGCTATTTCGAAAGAGAATTTTAAAATT
>ERZ1034882.199-NODE-199-length-34497-cov-7.356483_pt1 | contig 34497 bp, 59 predicted proteins | sample MGYA00520606_ERZ1034882 | MGnify/ENA primary metagenome ERZ1034882 (study PRJEB33766, sample SAMN09781726) | gut metagenome | biome: gut microbiome | host: Homo sapiens | place: Madagascar | study: EMG produced TPA metagenomics assembly of the PRJNA485056 data set...
GAAGAATACGCAGGCCGTTCGCGAGGCCCCCCCTGCTTTGAAGCGGCGATAAGTAATCCACGCGCACGCGTGAGCAGGAGGCAAAAATCACACAAAAAGGAGGCGTTTTCTGTGGCGAATCAGCGTGAAAAGACCAAAGAACAGCGGATCCGCGCGGAGAAAGCGCGTCTGAAAAAGCTTTACCGGAATCTGCCGAAGGAAGCGGCCGGGACTGTCGCAGGCCTCATCGATCAGGCGGCCTTTATGCGCATCGAGTGCGAGGACATGGCAGACGACCTGCGGGAAAACGGCTGGACGGAGAAATTCCAGCAGTCGGAGCGACTGGAGCCATATGACCGTGCCCGGCCCATCGGGCAGGCATACAACTCCACGAACGCGAATTATCAGAAAATCATCAAGCAGCTGACCGCGCTCCTGCCGAAGCCGGACACCGCGCAGAAGCAGGAGGACGACGGCTTTGCAAGCTTTGTCCGGGAGCGTGACGAGGAATGAAGCTCACGCGCTACCCGGCGACCTACAACCCCATCCTCGAGTATTGGGACGCGATCCAGTCGGGCCGCGAGACTGTCAGCCTGAAAGTACAGAAGACCTACCGTCACGTGGTGGAGCAGCTGGAAAACACAGATTCCGAGTTTTACTACTCACCGCGCCGCGCCAACCACGTCCTCGAGTTTTTTGAGAACTACTGCCACCACTCCAAGGGCAAGGCGGGCGGACAACTCGTCCGGCTGGAGCTATGGGAAAAAGCACTGCTGGCGACCGTCTTCGGGTTTATCGACATCGAAGGAAACCGGCAGTACCGCGAGGCCATCCTCATTGTCGGAAAGAAAAACGGCAAGTCGCTGCTGGCCTCGGGCGTCGGCCTGTATTTGCAGCTGGCGGACGGCGAAGCAGGACCGGAAGTCTACGCCGTCGCGACCAAGCGCGACCAGGCGAAGATCATCTGGCAGGAAGCAAAGCGCATGGTGCAGAAGTCACCGGCGCTGCGCAAACGGACGCGCTGTCTGGTCGGCGAGGTGGACAGCGATTATAACGACGGCGTATTCAAGCCGCTGTCCTCGGACAGCGACACGCTCGACGGCCTGAATATCCACGGGGCCATGATGGACGAAATCCATCAGTGGAAAAACGGCAGACCGCTGTACGACATCATTGCCGACGGCGATCAGGCCCGCGCGCAGCCGCTGCGATTTATCACATCCACCGCCGGCACCATTCGAGAAGACATCTACGACGAAAAATACGAAGAGGCCGAGCGCATCATAAACGGCTACGAAGATCCGGACGGGTACCACGACCCGCGCCGGATCGCGTTTATTTACGAGCTCGACAAGCGCAGCGAGTGGACCGACCCGGACTGCTGGAAAAAGGCAAATCCGGGTCTCGGGCCGATCAAGAGCTACACAGCGCTGAAAGAGCGGGTCGAGCGGGCAGAGAAAAACCCGGCCCTCGTCCGCAACCTCGTCTGCAAGGATTTCAACATCCGCGAAACGTCCTCTGAAGCCTGGCTCAATTTTGAGCAGCTGGACAATCGCGACACCTTCCAGCTCGACAAGGAAAACCGCCGCCTGATCTGGCAGCACCACATGTCGGACGGGAATGTGCAGGAGCGCGTGCTGTCCTACCCGCGCTACGGCATCGGCGGCGCGGATCTGTCCAAGACAACCGACCTGACGGCGGCGAAGGTGCTGTTTCAGGTGCCAGAGCTGCCGGAGATTCTGTTTGTGCTGCAGATGTACTGGCTGCCGCAGGACCTTTTGGAAAAGCGCGTCACGGAAGATAAGATCCCATACGACAAGTGGCACGAGCGCGGGCTGCTCAGATTGTCAGAGGGAAATAAGATCCGCTATGAGGACGTCAAAGCCTGGTTTGTCGAGGTACAGGAAGACCTCGATATTTTCCTGCCGTTCTTCGGCTACGACGCGTGGTCTGCGACCTACTGGGTCGACAGTATGGCGGACTATTTCGGGGCCGAGGCCATGATCCCCGTGCACCAGGGCGTAAAGACGCTGTCCGAGCCCATGAAGCGCTGCGGCAACGACCTGGAATCCAAGCGCATTATTTACAACAACCACCCAATAGACAAGTGGAACCTCGCAAACACCGCCTACGACGAGGACAAAAACGGCAATATCCAGCCGCATAAAACGAGCAAGTCCACCCGCCGCATCGACGGCACGGCGGCACTGCTCGACGCCTACGCGGTCTATGACCAGAAGCAGGCGGAATACAAAAGCATGCTCTAGGAGTGACAACATGGGATTCTTCAAAAACCTCTGGGCCAATATAACGACAACTAAGCGCGTATCGACCGTCCAGATGGTGCAGGAGCGCGGGAACGGCTTTTACAGCTACAACGGCAAAATGTATCAGTCCGATATCGTCCGCGCCTGCATCCGGCCAAAGATCAAGGCCATCGGCAAGCTGACGGCAAAGCACATCCGGGAGACCATCACCGCCCAGACGCGGAAGATCGCCGTAAATCCGGAACCTTACATCCGCTTTTTGCTCGAAGAGCCGAACCAGTACATGACGGGCCAGATGCTGCAGGAGAAGCTGGCCGCGCAGCTAATCCTCAACAACAACGCCTTCGCGGTGATTCTGCGGGACGAAAACGGCCTGCCGAACGCCATTTTTCCGGTCGCGGCCATGCAGGCCGACGCCGTATACGACGCGGGCGGTAACCTGTACCTGAAATTTTACATGCAGAACGGGAACGTCCTGACGTTTGCCTATGACGATATCATCCACCTGCGCGGGGATTTTTACGAGAATGACATCTTCGGCGACCCCATCGCCCCGGCCATCGTGCCACTCATGGAGATCGTCACCACGACGGATCAGGGCATTGTAAAGGCCATCCGAAACAGCGCCGTGATTCGCTGGTTGCTGATGTTCGCCGCGTCCATGCGCCAGGAGGACGTGAAGCAGCGTGCGCAGGACTTTGCGGACAGTTTCCTGAACGTGACTAACGGCACGGGCGTCGCGGCCGTCGACGCAAAGGCCGAGGCCAAGCAGATCGACCCCAAGGACTACGTACCGAACGCCGCACAGATGGACAAAACCACGCAGCGCATCTACGCCCTGTTTAACACCAACCCGCATATCGTCACGTCGATCGCGACGGAGGACGAACAGAACGCCTATTTTGACGCCGAGATCGAGCCGGTGTTGAAGCAGCTGAGCGGCGAGTACACCCGCAAGCTCTTTTCCCGGCGCGAGCGCGGCTGCGGCAACCGCATCGTCTTTGAGGCGTCCGCGTGGGACTTCGCCTCGACCTCGACCAAGCTCAACCTCCTGCAGATGGTCGACCGCGGCGCGCTGACGCCGAACGAATGGCGGCGCGCATTCAACCTCGCGCCGGTAGACGGCGGCGATAAGCCCATCCGCAGACTTGACACGCAGCCAGTCGACCGGAATACCACGCAGAAAGGAGATGAAACCGCATGAAGATCAGCATTCGCGGGCCAATCGTGTCCAGCAACCAGCACCGCTTTTACCAGTGGTACGGTATGGAGGCGACAAGCCCAAAATCCGTAGCCGACGCGCTTGCATCCGGAAACGGAGAGCGGGCCGAAGTGGAGATCAATTCCGGCGGCGGCGAGATATTCGCCGCGAGCGAGATCTACACCGCCCTGCGCAATTACGCCGGCGGCGTCCACATCCGCATTGTAGGCCTAGCAGCCTCGGCCGCGTCCATCATCGCAATGGCAGGCGAATCAGAAATGACGCCGACCGGCATGATGATGATCCACAACGTCCAGTCAAGCGCCGACGGCGACTACCGCCAGATGGAGCACACCGCCGGTGTCCTGCGCGACGCCAATCACGCCATCACATCGGCCTATATCGCTAAGACCGGAAAGTCCGAGCAGGAGATCGCCGCCATGATGGACGCAGAAACATGGATCACAGCGGAGCAGGCCGTAGAGCTCGGCCTCGTTGACCGCGTCATGCAGCTGGACACAGGCCAGAAACCGCTGGCAGCGGATTTTTACTCCGGCATGCTCAGCGAAGACGCGCTCCGGCGCGCAGAAAATCTCATAAAAAATCAGGCCGCAGCGCCTGACTTTTTTAAGCCCGAACGGGCGCAGGCAGAAGCAAAATTAAAATTTTTGAAACTCAAAGGAGAACTGAAATGACGAAGGAAATTTACAACATCCAGCGCCAGAAGCTCATGGACGACGCCCAGAAGTTGCTGGACGAAAGCAAGACCGCAGAGGCGCAGGCCAAAATGAAGGAAGTCGAGGCCCTCGACGCCAAGTTTGAGGAGGAAGCCAAGATCCAGGCGAACCTCAACGCCCTCGCGGGCCAGAAGGTCGCGGCCCCGGCTGCGGCAGCGCAGTCCGTCGACCTGTCCGGCAGCGCAAAGACCCCGGACGTGCTCGACCGGTACGACACCGACGAGTACAAGCGGGCCTTTATGAACTACGTCCTGACCGGCAAGAAGATCCCGGCAGAGCTGACCAACGCGGACGCAAACACCAAGACAACCGACGTCGGCAGCGTCATCCCGACCACGACCATCCAGAAGATCTACGAGAAGATGGAAGCCATCGGCATGATCCTGCCGCGCGTGACGCACACGTCCTATGCCGGTGGCGTCCAGGTCCCGACGAACTCGGCCAAGCCGACGGCCTCCTGGGTTGCCGAGGGCGAAGGCTCCGACAAGCAGAAGACGTCGACCGGAAAGATCGTCTTTGCGTACCACAAGCTGCGCTGCGCGATCTCCATGTCGCTGGAAGTTTCTATCATGGCGTACCCAATGTTCGAGGCACAGTTTGTCCGGAACGTCGCAAATGCGATGGTAAAGGCGAAGGAACAGGCCATCATCAGCGGCTCTGGTTCCAGCCAGCCGAAGGGCATTCTCGCGGAGACCGCACCGACTGGCCAGAACATCGACATCGCCGCCGCGACGACCGCCCTGACCTACAAGGATCTGTGCAAGGCCGAAGCTGCACTGCCGCAGGCGTATGACGGCGCGGTCTGGTTCATGTCCAAGAAGACATTTGAGACGCAGATCGTAGGCATGGTTGACAGCAACGGCCAGCCCGTCGCGCGCGTCAACTACGGCATCAACGGCAAGCCCGTAAACTTCATCCTTGGCCGCGAGGTCATTCTGACCGGCGACTACCTGCCGGCATTTGCGGCGTCGGTCACGGCAGACACCGTATTCGCCTTTATGTTCGACCCGGCGGACTACCTCTGGAACGAAAACATGGGGATGACGGTCAAACGCTACACCGACGAGGAAACCGACGACGAGGTCACAAAGGCCATCGAGATCGCCGACGGTGCGTGCGCCGACGTCAACAGCCTCGTCACGCTGACCAAGAAGAAGGCTTGACGGCGCGCGGCCAACAGGGAGGGATAACCAATGGCTTTGATCAACGTTGCAAAAACCGCCCTGCGGCTGACCACAAACGCCCTTGACGACGAGCTCGCCGACGAGATCGACGCCTGCCTCCTGCGCCTGCACCTAGCGGGCGCGGAGGGCGCAGACGAAGATCCGCTGGTAAAGGACGCCGTCCGCGCATACGTCCGCTGGCAGCATGATTTCTGCGGGCGCGGAGAGGAATGGAAGACCTGCTTTGCAGATATCCGCGACGCTATGGGGCTGTCCGACGATTACAGGGCAGTCCAAGCCAGCGGCGGAGCAGGAGGTGCTTGCTGTGATCTTTGACACACAGATCACACTGCGCCTGCTCTCCTACCCCATCGTAAACGGCCAGACGACGGAAAAACTCGAACGCGAAACCGCCGTCTGGGCTGCCCGCAAGTCCGTAAACCGCGCCGAGTATTATCAGGCCGCGCAAGCCGGCAAGCGCACGGACGCAATTTTCCGCATGCACAGCGCGGAATACGGCGGCGAGCAGCAGCTCGTCTGCGGCTCCGACCTCTTTGACGTCGTCCGCAGCTACGGGCAGGAAACGGAGGAAATCGAGCTGACCTGCAAACGGAGGGACGGCGCATGATGATCTATGAGGCGCTTTCAAACCTGGGCGTTCCGGTCTGCCACCCGCCCTATAAGGGCGCGGAAGAAACCTACATCACCTATCAGCTGCTCGGCCAGTCCGGGCAGCTCTACGCCGAGGGCGGAGAGGCCGAGACCGGCGTGCAGTACGCCGTTTCCATCTTCGCCGAGGGCTTTGCCGCCGACCTGCTCCAGCGCACGAAAGCCGCGCTGGAGGCCGCAGGCTACATTGCTACCGTCGACATGGAGACCTACGACAAGGAGACAGGCCGCACGCAGATCGCACTCATCGCCGAGACGGAGGGCGCGGAGTATGGCTAAGATCTCGTTTTCCGGAACGGATGAGCTCATGGCAACGCTACAAAAGGCCAACGTCTTTGACGACGAAACGCAGCAGGAGCTTTTATATGCTGCAGGTGACATCATCGTTGAGGAACTGCAAAAAATGGTCAAGGCGAGCGGGTTCCGGACCGAGGCATATGCATCCAGCGTGAAATACCGCAAAACCATCAAACGCGACAAAAACGGAGACCCGTACATCTCCATCACCGCAGTCGGCAAAAACGAGCACGGAACGCGCAGGGCGACCGTGCTTTTTGTTTTGAATTACGGCCGCGCGAAGGAGTACGGGCAGATCACAGGAACTTATTTTTGGACAAAGGGCGTCAGGAACGCGCAGAAGCGCGTAAACGCGGAGCTCGAAAAGATCCTTACACAAAAGCTGAAAGAAAGGGGCCTATTGTAAATGCCTAGTTTTGACTTACGCGGCATCCGGGCGGGAAAGTATAAAAACACGTCCGGCACCGTGACCTACACAGAGCCGACCGACGTCGGCGACGCCATGAGCGCGCAGCTGGAACTCAAGTTCGCCGAGGGGCGCCTGTACGCGGAATCCAAGCTTGCCGAGTATATCAAGCTTGCCACCGGCGGCACGATCTCGCTGGCTGTCAAGTACATCAAAAAGGCCGCACAGGCCATGCTCTACGGCTGCACATCCGATACGAGCAAGGAAAATCTGAAATTCTCGGCAAAAGACATCGCAAACTATGTCGGCGTCGGCTTTTACGCGCCGGATAAGATCGACGGCGTGACCAAATACACCTGCGTCTGGGTGCCGAAAGCGCTGTTCGGCCCGCCCTCGCTGTCCTACCAGACCAAGGGCGAGAACATCCAGTTCAACACGCCAACCACGACCGGCGAGTTCCTCGCGGACGATTCCGCCGAAGAGCTGCTGCTCGAGACCGAGACCGTCGACACCGCGGCGGATGCCGTTGCCTGGATCAAAGGGAAGCTGGGTGAGACATGATGGAAACGACAAAGCTCGAAACCGTAGATTATGAATTTGAAGGCCGGGTGTACCGGCTGACCTGCAACATGAACGCCATCGCATACGTGCAGGACGAATACGATGGAAACCTCGTGCAGGCGCTGGATCGGATCCATGGGATCAAAAGTACGCTGGCGTTTCTCGCCGGTATGCTGACGGACGCAGCGGATTCACAGGGGATCACCGATGAGAACGGACTGCCGCTGGTATTTACGCGGAAGCAGCTGGGCCGAAAGCTCACGCTCGCGCAGACCGTGGAGGCCGGAAAGCTGGTCTATCCGCTGGTTCGGGCCGAAGTATTGAAGAACGCGGGGGCCGAAACGAAACCGCAGGAAGACGAAAAAAACTGACACCGCCGGGGAAACCGAAGCAGCTGGGCTTTGATTTCCCCGGCTTCCTCGCAATCTGGCTCTTCCGGCTGCATCTGCCGGAGCGGGATTTCTGGAAAACCATGTCCCCGCGCCGCATAACGCTCCTGCTTGACGCGCTTGCGCCGCAAAAGCAGCCGGAGCAGCCGCAGAGCCTGTCGGCCTATTTGAACGGAGGCACATAACATGCCGAACATCAATACAAAATTTACGCTTTCGGGCGAAAAAGAATACAAGCAGGCCATTTCCGAGATCGGCAGCGGCATGAAGGTGCTGGACGCCGAGATGCGGAAAGTAACGTCTGCATATGGGAAAAATGCAGACAGCGCAAAGCTGCTAGGGCAACAGAATGACATCCTGCAACGGCAGATCAATTTGCAAACAGAAAAGATCCGCTATATGCAGGAGGCTTTGAAAAATTCCGTAAAAAAAACGGGAGAATCCAGCAAAGCTACAATGGCGTGGCAGGCCAGCCTGCAAAACGCAACAGCGAAACTGAACGATCTAAATAACCAGATGCGCGAAAATGAGAAGCGCATAGACGGCGAAAAAGAGAAAAAATACCGTGAAAACATAGAGCACCTCAGCGCAAGCATGGACGTGCTGGACGCCGAGATGCGGAAGGTATCGGCAAAATATGCGGATAACGCAGAATCAGCAGAACTTTCGGCGGCGAAAACGGACCTGCTAACCCAAAAAATAAGCCTGCAGTATGACAAAATCGATAACCTGAAAGCTGCGCTCGAAGAAGCTGCAGAAAATTATGGATCAAACGCAGTAGAAACGCTGCGATGGGAAAAAGAACTCAATAACGCGGAAGCCGAGCTTTACAAGCTGAACGGACAGCTGAAAAACAACACAGAGCAGATAGAAGACACGACCACCGCAACCGAGGACGCCGGGCAGAGCATGGGCAACCTCGGTGACGTGGTGAACGGCCTGACGTCCAAGCTTGGCATCCAGCTGCCGGACGGGATGAAGTCCTCCATAAACGCCATGGGGAGCCTTGACGCGTCGTCTCTGGCGCTTGCTGGTACATTCGCTGCCGTCGCGGCGGCGATCGTAAAAGCCGAAAAGGCCATGATCTCCATGACGAAGGAATCTGCGTCTTTTGCCGACAACATCATCACGCTCTCCATGCAGACCGGCCAGACGACTGACCAACTGCAGGAGTTTTCCTACGCAACCGAGCTGATCGACGTCTCTGTCGACACCCTGCAGGGCAGTCTCCGTAAACTGACCAATAACATGCAGGACACAATGAACGGCACTGGCAACGCGCAGGCGTCGTTTGAAGCACTGGGGATCTCTGTCACCAATGCCGACGGCAGCATGCGCAGCGCGAATGACGTTTTTTATGAGACGATCGACGCGCTCGGGAAAGTAAAAAACGAAACCGAGCGGGACGCAATGTCCATGGACATCTTCGGCCGCTCCGCGCAGGATCTGAATCCGCTGATTATTCAGGGGTCGGACACCCTCAAGGCCTACGCAGACGAGGCGCACAACGTCGGCTATGTACTGGATGAAGAGGCGCTTTCCGCACTCGGAGCGGTCGATGACGCATACCAGCGCCTGCAGAAAACGCAGGAGGGTGTCAAAAATCAGCTCTCCGCCGAGTTCGCACCGTACCTCGAGGAATTTTACGGCGACGCGACGCAGGGCGTGAAGGATCTCGGGAAGGCAATCAAGGACTCCGGCATCGTCGACGCCTTCGGCATGCTGCTTGAGACCGTCGGCGACATCCTCAATCCCATGTCCGATCTGTCCGGCAACCGCGTCCCGGCGCTGACCAACGCCCTGCGGCCGCTGGCGGAGGTCATGGCGCTGATCGCAGACACGGCGGACTTTTTTGCGGGCCTGTTTACGCTGGATTTTAAGAAAATGGGCAATGCCCTAGGCTTTGGATATGCCAGCGGAAACGGCAACAAGTACCAGACACTGCAGGACAGCTACGCGGCAAAATCGTGGGGCAGCAGCGCGTCCGACCTCTCCAAGGCATACGAGGACGCCATTGCCCGCGGCGACTCGTCCACCATCGGCATCACGGAGGACGAATGGGTCCGGCGCTATCTGGGCGGCAACGCCGCCGGTACGGACAACTGGTCTGGCGGCTGGACGAAGGTAAATGAAAACGGCCTTGAGCGGATCTATCTCCCCTCCGGATCGCGCATCCAGACGGCCAGCGAAACGCGCTACACAAGCGGCGGCGACATCTACATCGACAAAGTCATCATCCCGGCGTCCGATATCCGGGAGCTGAACGATATCGTGACGATCTTTACCAACGAGCGAATCACACAGCGAATGGGGGCGAAGTAAGTGCCAACCTTTACAGTACAGGCAAGCGGGTCGACGGCAGTCTCCAAGTCCCACCCGAACACAAACTATTCAAATCTTACGCAGTACAAGCTGTTTGTCGATCCGTTTACAAACCATGACGGAACATATGACGGCTGGGATAATATCCTGCTGAAATTCGGCGAGCCTGCGGCAGCATACAAGTACAAACGTATCACAAAGGTGAGGCTTGTAATATACGCCATGCCAACAGCCGGTACTTTGGGAAGTTGGGGAGCTGCATACATAGCGGCTTACGGGCAAGGCTTGGCAGAGCCGCTCGATACAAGCGCGGCAACGTATGCGACACAGCCAAAACTGTATGGCAATGGAGACGGCGTTGGGTCAGCAAGCTGGGATACCCTCAACCAAGTTGTACAGGCCGAGGCAGTATTCACGATGTCCCTTTACGATGCGACAAAAAAGAAGAATCTTGAGAGCGGCCTGCGCAACGGCTTCGCATTTGCTTTTTCGGCTGGCGGAACGGGAAACGCGTCCGAAGCGATTTTTTACGGCGTGAAATCGTCATACAAACCATTTTTGGAATGTGAGTATTCGGATGACGACGTCGGAATACAGGCCAGCGATTTTGCACCATCTTCCGGGGCGTTTGTGAATCGAACGCAAAAAAATACGTTCACATGGGCCTGCAAAGACGACACAGATCTCACACAGACGTGCTTCACGGAGATAAAACAAACCTCCGCAGTCTTCGAGTGGCGCGTAAAAAATGCGAGCACCTCAAACACGATCAGCGTCTCCGGCGCGACGACCGCCTGCACAGTCCCTGCAAATACATTCCCGTCCGGGACGATCGAGTGGCGCGTAAAGGTGACGGCGAACAGCGGAACGACAACAACGTCTGCATGGCAGGAAATCACAACGACGGACGTCACACCATCCTGCAAGCCGGTCTCCCCATCCGGCATCGTCATCGACGCCACCATCGTCAACCGCTTTAGCTGGCAGCATATCATTTCCACCGGCACGCCGCAGAGCAAAGCTGATCTGCAATGGTCCGCCGACGGCGCGACGTGGAACACCCTAGCGACCGTCACGGGTGAGAACCAGTATTACGACGTCCCAGCCAACACCTTTGCGAGCGGGACAAAATACTGGCGCGTGCGTACATACAACACCGACAACACGGCCTCAGCGTGGAGCAACGCGGCGGAGTTTATCGCCATCAACGCACCGTCCGCACCGTCCATCGTCATCCAGTCCACCGGCCCGCGCCCGCGCATCACGTGGCAAACGTCGGAGCAGGAGGCCTATCAGCTGACGCTCTCCAACGGCTATGCATCCGGCACGGTCTACGGCACGGACAAAGCATGGCGCTCGCCTGTCTATCTGACCGACGGCAGCTATACCGTCCGAGTCCGCGTGCAGAATCAATACGGCATGTGGTCGGAGTGGAGCGCCGCTGCCCTGCCCGTCTCCCATACCGAGGGCGAAGCGATCACCCTGACCGTCTCTGCCGGGCGCGAGGCGGCGCTCAGCTGGCAGACGGCTGGGAGCTATGACTTTTACCTGATCGAGCGGGACGGCGTCGCCATCGCACGCACAGTAACCAAAGAATACACCGACAAACGTAGCATCGGCTCCGTCACCTACCGCGTCCGCGGCTGCTACGATGACAGCGATAACTACGGCGTGTCCAATTCGGACACCGTCGAGATCCTGCCGGAGACCAACACGATCTGCGACCTCTCGACCGGCGTCTGGCTCGATATGCGCCTGTCCGAGACGCAGCTGCGCACCAACCGCGTCAGCTTCGCAGCCGGCGTCAGCACGATCCACCTGGCCGGGCTTGCCTACCCCGTGGAGGAGCGCAGCGAGCAGCGCGACCGGTCGCTCGCTGTCGCCTGCGCATGGCCGCACAGCCAGCGCGACAGCGCGCTCGCGCTTGAGGCCCTTGTCGGGCGGCTTGTCTGCCTGAAAGATCACTACGGCAACATGGCGATCGGCACGCTGCAGTCGCTGGAGAGCAACAGCGATGAGTTTATGCGGCGGTACTCCTTTACCGTCACCCATACCAACCAGAAGGAGGCGATCGCCCTTGACCCGTGACGTCCGATACCGCGTCGACGTCCTGCGAAACGGCGCGCCCATCACGCAGCTCCAATGGGCCGACGGCGACGCGCCGCAGATCATGTGGGATCGAGCAGCAACCCTCCACGGCGCGCTGCGCGGAAGCTTCCGGCCGAACGACCTCGCGGAACTGGAATCCGATGAGCTGCGTCCATGGATGAGCGTTGACGGCGTCGAGACCTCGCTCGGGATCTATCAGGCCACGACCGTCAGCAAAAAAGGCAGCGCCGGAAGCATGCGCATCGAAATCGAAGCGTATGACCGCTGCTGGCGGGTGTATACGCAGAAAACAGAGACGCTCCTGCATCTTTCTGCCGGCGCGTCCTATCTTACGGAGATCCGCAAACTGCTCACTACCTGCGGCGTTACATTGGTGATTGCCACGCCGAACGACGCAGTCCTCGCGACAGACCGCGAGGACTGGGACATCGGCACCAGCTATCTGACGATCGTCAATGCCCTGCTATCAGAAATCAATTATGAGAGCCTGTGGTTTGATGCAGACGGCGTCTGCCGTTTGGAGCCATACCAGGAGCCGTCCGCCGCGCTCATCGACTGGCGATACGGCACGACAGATCTGTTTTTGCCGGAAAAGCATCTGGGGCAAGACTGGTCGGACGAGACGGATATTTTTGACGCCCCGAACGTCTTTGTCGTGACCTGCAACAATCCGGACATGGACGCGGCCATGGTGGCGACCGCCGTCAACGACAATCCGGCTTCCAAAAAATCGACTTTTAAGCGCGGCATGCGCATCACCTCTGTCGAGCGGGTGGACAACATTGCGTCGCAGGAGGAGCTGCAGGCCTACGCAGACAAACGCCGCAACGAATCCCTGCTGGCTGCGCGTGCGATCACGTTTTACACGCTCAACGAGCCGGGCCACGGCGTCGGCGATATCCTTGCTCTGACGCACGACGACCTCGGCGGTATCTACCTTGAGACCGGCTGGTCGATCACGATGCAGGCCGGCAGCCTCATGACACACTCAGCAAAAAGGACGGTGATCGCCTGATGGAGGGCATCAACAGCTTATTTGTATCATCGATCAGCATGCCGGACGAAAATCTGCCGGAAAACTTTCTGGCGACCGTCGGCGCAGTTTATGACGATGGTCTGTCCCTCATCCTAGAGGGGCAGACGGAAGCCACAACAAAGCACTATAAATGCAACACGTCCGCCACATTTGCCGCGGGCGACCGCGTCAAGGTCGCACGGATCTCCGGCAGCTATATCGTCGAGTACGTCGTCGGCCCGCCGGGCAGCGGCGGAACGACAGAAACACCGTATGCGATCCAGCGCGGGAGTAACGGTATATTTGTACATGCAAGCAAAAATATGCTGGTGCCGATGGTGAAGGATATGTACATAGGAGCAACAGATAAGCCAGTGAATTTGGCAGCGAAGTATCTGTATATGTGCTACAACAACTACACCCGCGCGGAGATATACTGCAACAACGCAGGCAAGCTTGTCGTAAATGGCACAGTAATTGGATAGGAGGAAAACAGCATGATCCAGATCCACATCACCAAAGCCTGCGCGCATCTGTGCTCGCCGCCGGAGCTTCTGACGGCGGGCATGGCCAAGGCTGTGACCGTTGAGTTCGTGTTTTCTGACGATTGGAGCGGGCTAACGAAGACCGCCGTCTTCTCGGCCGGCAGAACTACCGTGGATGTGCTGGAAAGCGCGTGGGACGGCAACAAGGTTGTGGTGCCGCATGAAATTCTGGCAGACGCGGGGCCGATCGCACGCGTCGGCGTCTACGGCGCGAACGCGGACGGGCTGATACTGCCGACAGTGTGGGTAACGCTCGGCAAAGTCATGCCGGCGGCAGAGCCGTCCGGAGATCCGGGGGCAGACCCGACGCTGCCGATCTGGGCGCAGCTGCAAAACCAGATCGGCGATCTGGACGATCTCAAGACCTACAACAAGGGCAACCTCGTCGACGCCATCAACGAGGCCCGCAGTTCCGGCGGCTCCGGCGGCGGAGGCTACACCATCGGCGACGGCCTCAAACTCGACGCGGCCACCAATACCCTGTCCGTCGACACGGCGGCGGCAGTGGAGAAGGACAACACCAAGCCCGTAACCAGCGCCGCCGTGTATACCGAGGTCGGCAACATCAACGCCCTGCTGGCGACAATCTAAAGGAGTGATTTTATGAGCACACAGACGGAAATTACCAGACTGCAGACCGCGCGGAACAAGCTGCGCACATGGCTCGTCGGCCTCGGCCTCGCCGCGAGCACGGACAAACTCGACGCGCTGGCCGACAAGGCGGCAGCCATCAAGAACAACGGCGCGATCGATGCGCAGGTCAAGGAGGGCGAGAGCTACACCGTCCCGAAGGGCTATCACGACGGCACCGGCACGGTCAAGGGCGTCGGAGGCGGCGGCAATTACCAGCTGCAAGCCAAGTCGGTAACACCGACGAAGGAGCAGCAGGCGATCACGCCCGATCAGGGCTATTACGGCCTGTCCGGCGTCACCGTCGGCGCCATCCCGGAAAACTACCAGGACGTATCCGCCACGACGGCCGCGCCCGGCGACGTGCTGGCGAATAAAGTCTTTATCGACGCCGACGGCGTGACACAGGCAGGCACAATGCCGGACAACGGCGCAGTATCCAAGGTTCTGGACGCCACGACCGGCAATCAGGAATACACCGTCCCGGCGGGCAAGCACTCCGGCGCGGGCAAGGTATCTGTCGTGCTGGAAACCAAGTCCGCCACGCCTGCCGAGGCCGCGCAGGACATCACGCCGACGAAGGGCAAGGTTCTCGGCAAGGTCACGGTCGGGGCCATCCCGGACAAGTACAAGGACGTTTCCGGCGTGACTGCCGGAGCGGCTGACGTGCTGGATGGAAAGTTCATCGTGCTGGCCGACGGCAGCAAGGTAGAGGGCACCATGGCCAACAACGGCGCGATTTCGAAGACCATCGACGGCCTCACGCAGACCAGCGTCGCGGTCCCGGCGGGCTACACCTCCGGCGGCACGGTATCGCTGACCGACGCGATTGAAACGGCTCTCGCCGCGATCTGAGGAGGCCACCATGAGTATCCAGAGCGAGATCGACCGCATTATCACGGCAGTCGGCGCGGCGTATGACGCGGTGGAATCCAAAGGCGGCACAGCCACTGCGGCACAGACCATCGGCGGGCTTGCTGCAGCAGTCGGTACGATTTCGACCGGGATCGCGCTGCAGCTGGTCGTAACAGTATCTGCCGGTGCGACGGTCACAGCGACAAACGGCTCCAAAACGATCAGCGGAACCGCCGACAGCACCGGCGTTTGTACGCTTACCGTGCCGGAACCTGGTACATGGAGCGTATCTGCAACGCTGGGCGGGCAAACGTCCGACACAAAAATCGTATCCATCACGGACAGCTACGCGGTGGCGCTGACGTTCTTCTCCGCGACGATCACCGTCACCGCAGACTCCGGTGCATCTGTCACGCTGAAAAAGGGCTCGGCAACAATCGATACAAAGACAAGTGATGGGACGGTGGTTTTTACCGTAACAGAGACGGGTACATATACCGTCGAGGCTACAAAGGACGGGCAGACGACAAGTGGCTCCGTCAATGTCGTCTCCGGCACGACCGCCTACACGCTGACGCTTTCTTTCGTAAGCTCCACGCTCAACGACAACGAGTGGAGCACCATCAAGTCCGTTTCCGATGCGGGACAGGGCGCGAACTATTGGAGCATTGGTGATTGCAAAGAGATTACGCTGAACGGCACTGTTGGTGCGCTGACGCTATCTAATTATAGCACATATGTATACATTATCGGGTTTAACCATAACGCGAGCGTCGAGGGCTCTAACCGTATCCATTTCCAACTTGCAAAGACCGCGCTTTCCGGCGGTACGGACATTGCCCTATATGATGCGAGCGCCGGTTTCGAAATGAATACCAACGACACGAACTCTGGCGGATGGAGCGCGTCGAATATGCGCAAGAGCGTCTGCGGCACAAGCCTGTCAAGCTACTCCGGCACGATTCTTGCTGTCATTCCGGCAGCACTCCGAACCGTATTGAAATCCGTGACGAAGTACACGAACAACACAGGCAACAGCAGCGCAGCCAGCGCGGTAACGGCAACGACAGATTACTTTTTCCTCCTGTCCGAGTACGAAGTATTCGGGGAACTCGTCGCCAGCAACACGAACGAAAAGAGCAAGCAGGCGCAGTATTCGTATTACAGCGCGGGCAACAGCAAAATCAAATACAATCACGGCGAGACAGGTACAGCCGTTAATTGGTGGTTGCGTTCCCCGGCTGCCAACGGACTCGACAGCTTTATGATGGTGTATAAGTACGGGTCAGCCACCTATTACCCCGCGGGCTACTCGTTTGGCTTTGCCCCCGGCTTTTGCGTATGAGGGACAAGCACATGGAGTATATCGTATATAAGCGGTTCCGTGGAGCGGGAATAGATGGGGAATTTAATCTCCGGTACGGAACGGCTGTAACGGAAGACGGAGGATTTCTGATCGCGCCGGACGGCAGACGGATATGTGCTGCGACGTCCGAAAACGGATGGGAGCATTTCAGGCCGAACACGCAGGAAGGTGCCGAGCGGCAGAAAATGCTGAACGATCTGTACCGCTGGTACACAAGAAACGGCTGCGGCGAAGACTTTACGGATGAAAAATGGCCTGGGCAGGAAAACAGGTATTGGAAAAATCTGCTGCGAACCGCAAGCACAAGTCTGTTGAGGCAAATATACAAGGCAAAGATTGGAGGGAACGCATGTATATAATCACGAGCGAAGGGACGTTTGCCGGATACGCGGACAGAGTTATCCCGATCAGGCTGCATCAAAACGGTTGCTATGTCCCATGCGGGGAGAACGAAGCAGAAGGATTCTGCGCACAAAAGGCAATCACGCAGACGGATAAGGAAGGGAACGAATACCGAACGCTGGCCGATACAGTGTACCGGACGGAAGGACACGCAATGAAAGGAACAGAGCCGGTCGGAAGCTACAAACAGCATGGCGCAGCCGTTCCGCTGACCGAGGCGGAAGCCGCGCTTGCAGAACTGGAGGCAGCCTATGACGCAGGATAAATTAGAAAAGCTCAAAACCGCCATCAAGGACGGCAAGCTGGTGCAGGCCGCAGGCGGCATCACGGAGGCCGTCACGCAGTCGGACAAGCTGGGCTACGACTGGCGGAACATCTACGTCAACAAGATCTTGGTGCGGCAGGAGTACGTCGAACAGGCCGTGAAAGCCGGCACGGCGGACAACCCAATCGTGTGGGCCTCCGGCATGCCCCTCATCCAGAACGCGTACTACACGCACAACGGCGAGATCAAGGTTTGGATGGGCGCGGCCGGGAAAAAGGCCGACTGGACAGACGCGGCCTTTGTGCCGATCTGATAACGCAGAAGGGAGATAAACATGGACTTGCAGGATTTGAGCATTGCAGTCGCGGAGATCCGCGGCTGCGTCGACCGGAACACCGGACGAATCAAGGATCTCGAAAAGAAAAATGACGCCGTAAGCAAGCTCGCGTCCAGCGTGGCTGTCATGGCCGAGCACATGAAAACGATGGACGAGAAGATCGACGGCATGCAGCAGAGCGTGGACACACTGACCGCGCGACCGGGCAAGCACTGGGACACGCTGGTCAAAATCGCCGTGACGGCACTCGTCACCGGTATTGTCGGCTGGGTGCTGGGCAAAATCTTATAATCTTCGCCGGGAGGCGTAAAACCTGAAAGGAGACTACATATGAACGCAAAATGGTGGAAAGCCGCGGGTATCCGCGCGATTAAGACAGTCGCCCAGACGGCAGTCGCAACCATCGGCACGAGCGCGATCCTGTCCGAAGTAAACTGGATCGCCGTCGCCTCAGCTTCTGCGCTGGCGGGCATCCTGTCCCTGCTGACGAGCGTCGCAGGCCTGCCGGAGGTCAAGGAAGAATGATGGAGATCGATAGATCCATCCGGGCAAAGTGGCACGGCGGAAAGCGCAAGCTCTCCGCCATCACCGCCATTGTCATGCACTACACGGCCAATACCGGCCAGATGGCGACGGCCAAGGGCAACGCCCGCTATTTTGAGGGCGGAAGCGAGGGACGAAAGGCCTCGGCCCACTACGTCGTCGACGAGGGCAATGTAGCCTACGAGTGCGTGCCGCTCGATACCGTCGCCTGGTCCGTCGGAGACGGGAACAAAGGCCCATATGGCAAGCTCGTCAACAACTACAACTCGGTATCGATCGAGATGGTCAGCCACACCGACGCCGCCGGGCGGTATTACATCCCCGTCGAGACGCAACGGCACGCGGCGGAGCTGTATGCGCAGCTCAAAAATCAGCTGCCGAACGTTAAGTACGTCGTGCGCCACTACGATGTGAGCCTCAAAAAATGCCCTGCGCCGATGATCGACGAGGGCGCATGGAAAAAATTTAAGAATCTGCTGGAGGAAGCGGAAGAAGTGAGATACGAAAAGCTGAAAGACGTCACGAACAAGACGTACCGCGAGACGCTGGACAAGCTGGTGGGAAAGGGCCTGCTCAAGGGCAAGGGCGGCGAGGGCGAAGAGCTGCTGCTCGACCTTGCCGAGGATAACGTCCGGATGCTGGTCATCCTTGACCGCACAGGCGTATTTGATAAGTAAGCTGCCGCCGACATGCGGCGGCTGGAAGGGAGTGACGAAGCATAACTGCGCGGCTGGCTCTGCCGAAGGAGCTGGAACACCTCACGCGCAGCGACTGGGAGCGCGTCACTGACGAGGGACTTTTGGACGTGATCGATCGGCAGATCGTGAAGCTTTATATCGTGCGCAGGCTCCCGCAGATGGACGCAGCCGCCGAGATCGGCGTCGACCGCAAAACCATCTCCCGCCGCCTGCCGCACATCATCACAATTGCCCGCCGCGTCGCCGGAAGGCAGCATACAGAGTAAAAGCCCGTGGAGTGATCCACGGGCTTTTATTTTTCGGATTTTCAAAATTTACTGTTACACGTTTTTGCTCAAGATCTCCGCGGCCATCGCGATCACATACGCTGGGCATGCGCGCTCACCGAGGCACCAGCCCTGCACGGTGCGCAGGGGGACGTTAAAATACTGTGCAAAGCCAGTCTGTGTCAGTCCGTATTTTTTAAGCAGCTCCGGGACTGTGCAGTGCGCGCCGTCCCAGACCGCGCAGAGCAGTGCAAGCCGTTCCGCTGGGATCTCGGCGTCTTCAGCGTCGCCCCAGATGCTTGATAGTGCCAGATCCGAGATATAGGCATCACGGTCAGCGCATGTGCCGGCCTCTGCGTAAAGCGTGGAGCGGATAAAAGGGGTAAGTGTCATGGTTTGTCCTCCAATTTTGTAACAGACCAGCCGTGCCAGGTGTAGCCGCGGCTGCCTGCATCATATAGCGCCTTACATACGGCGTCGACGGAATCCGGGTCGCCGGAGATATCAAAAAGTCCGGGGTGCTCACGGACAAAGTTGCGGAGATTATGCACATCGTAGACCTGATGCGCAAAGCGCAGCCGAAACGATCTCGCGGCAATGTGCTGTTCGCCGGGACTCGTCAGCGGCGACAGAGCCTGCGCCGCTACACGCGCGGATGGGGATTGCTGCGCCTCCTGCAGCGCGCAGCCGCAGGACGTTGTATGCCCGGATTTGAGATTGCTCATGGGGACAACGGCGGTGCCGCCGCAGTCACACCGGCAAAGCCAGAGAGACTGGCTGCTTCGGCTGCCAACGCGCTCCACTGCGACGAGCCGACCGAACCTCTGCCCGGTGATATCTGCGCGGCGCTTGACGCCGCGATCATGGCCGCATGAAGTGGATTTGCCGCCGCGAAGATTGGATGATAAAACGACGCGCTCCGCACCGCAGGAGCAGCGGCAGCGCCAGAGGAGCCGCCCGCCAGCATCTTTCCCGGCAGGCCCAAGCACACGCCAGAGGCCAAAAACCTGACCGGTCAGGTCGATTGGTCGCATCCCTTACGCATGAGCAACGACGCTCCAAGCGTCGCTGCGGCTGCCGTCAGTGTCAATCCACATGCGGCAGATATTGTCGGTCAGGCAGCGGTAGATAGCGCCAGTGTTGACGTTAAAACGGTAGGTGTACTTGCCGATAACGGTATCGATTCTTTCTTCAACAGCATTGCGGATGATTCTTTCGATGGTGGTCTTTTTCATGTTGTACCTCTTTCCGGCTTATCGCCTTGATTTATCTTATGGCTTTATTATACGCTCAATGAGCGTAAATGTCAAGAGGAAAAATGAAAAAATCAAAAAATAAATGGTACATAAATGGTACACAGACGTCCCGCAAATGTCCCCCAGCGGAGCGGGGGAAACGGTAGACTGAGGATAGGAGCTGGCCAGCTTACTTATTTTTACCGGAGGTATTTTTTTATGGAATACGCAAGCAAAGGACTTGCAGGGACTGCGCTGGGCTTTGGCATCGGCGGCGCCGCGCTGGGACTGGCGAACGGCGGCCTCGGCAATCTGCTGGGCGGCCTCGGCCAGAACAACAGGACAGCGGCTGCAGAGGTAACGGCAGCTGCGGCCACGCCTGCCATGGCTGCACTGGCTGCCGCACTGGCCACACGCCAACAGGAGCCGACGTGCAGCGAGAACATGCCGGTCACGCGCTACGATCTGGAGCGCGAGCAGAAGCTGGCCGCGAAGGACAGCGAGATCGCGCTGCTCAAGGCCAACACTTACAACGACGGCAAGATGCTGGAGATGTACGGTTATATCGACGGGCAGCTCAAGGACGTCCGTGAGGCGCTGTGCAAGCAGGCCGTCCACAACCAGCGCACCGAGGACAGCTTCGCGCTGGTCAAGCAGGACGTCGAGTCTGTCCGCAAGGAGGCGCTTGATGCGGTCAAGATGGAGGCCGAGCGCCGCTGCTGCGGTGACAACTCCATCGTCACATACGTCAACGCGACCTTTTATCCCAAGCAGGTCGCCGATGTCACCACGGGCACCGCGACCACGGCGCAGACGCTCTACAACCCGATCCCGAAGTGCGGCGGGTGCTGCAACAGCTAAGCAAAAGGGGCGGCAATCGCCGCCCCATCGTTAAAGGAGGAAATCTGCAATGACAGTGACGATAGATCAGGCCATGCGCGGCGCGATGCGCTACGCAGACAATGAGGTCATCCCGCACCTGCCGGGTGGCAAGGGCATCGGGGCCGGGATCATGCTGGCGCTCATCATGGAGGGCAGCCGCGAGAAGATCCTTGCGCTGCGTGAGAATCCGGCGGTCAAAATGATGCAGATCTTTGACGACGCCGGAAACATCGACCTCGACAAGCTCTACAACGCGGCCAGGCCGCGCTTTGAGAACAAACTGACCGTATCCGTCCCGCTGCTGGGCGATATGAGGTTTGACCAGAACGACGTCGATAAACTCTACCGGTATATCCAGGAGGCATGACAAAATGAAAGAATATATCGAAAAGCTTTACACAAAGCTGCACGAGGCCATGGAGAAACCCGTAACGCTGGGCAGCGCAGAGGAAGTCGGGCTGTACGCGAAGACGATCTGCAGGCTCGAAAAGCTGCACGGGCACCACGACGAGCCGGAGACGGCCACATTTGATCGAGAAACGGCGATGCAGTGGGCAGCCAACATGCAAAACGCCGATGGCACGACCGGCCCGCACTGGACGATGGAACAGACAACGGCCGTGGCCGAGAGCCTGGGCATTCAGGCACCAGTGGTCCCGCGCTGGGCGTGGGGCGTGACCATGAACATGATGTACTCGGACTACTACCCCGTCGCCGTAGAGTTCGGCCTCAACCGCCCGGAGTTTTACGCGTCGCTGGCCAAGGCGTTCCTGCTCGACAAGGACGGCCCGGGGCCGGAACAGAAGCTCATGGCGTATTATGAGCATATCGCAAAATAAAAAATCCCTCTCCAAAACAGGAGAGGGATTCCTTTATCGATGCACGACCATCCCAATAACACCGTTTATAAAAACAAAGTGTTCGGATAAGGATACATCTGGTACACCGGACGCGCCGAAATCCGAACCGGGAGGAGCTTCGAGGGCGAGCATTTCCGGGTAGGTGATCTGGGCGGAATCGGTGACGTTAAAAAACATTTTTATCCTGTCGTCGTAGATATAGATCGCGTTTACAAACAATTCGATGACTTTTTTGCGGTATTCCAGATCGGATCGGTCGCCAGTGCGGAACTGGTTGAGCCATACGACGATGTCCCCTTTCCTGATCTGGACACGGCTGGCGATGCGGAGAGATGCAAGATCGGCCTCCAGCGCCTGCTTTCGGGCCTCGGCAGTTTCAATGCGCTCGTTGATCCTGCGGCGGGCAGCTTCCGCCGTTGCGGAGATCAGAGCGTCGACAAGCTGATCGATCTCCTTGTCGGCGTCGCGGATCTGCTTCTCCAGCGGCTTAATGCCGGAAGCGTCATAGCTTTTTTGATACTCCGCCACAACACGCTCGGCTGCGCCGTCAATCCAGCTGTCCGTCAGGACGCAGGAGCCGATATAATCCACAATACTGGCTTCGAGTTCGTCCTTGCGCTCATTGCGCTTTTTGCAGGCGTGCTGCTTCTTCCGCGCCGCGCAGGTGTAATAGTAATACGTCGCTCCGTGCCTGCCGCGCCCACACTCCCCTATCATCGGCGCGCCGCACTCGCCGCAGAACAATTTCCCGTGCAGCAGGTATTCCACCTTCGCCTTTGCATGGCCGGGGGCCTTGGCATTCGCATTGAGCCGGTCGCGCACGCGCTTTTTTAGATCCTTTGAGACGATGGCCGGGAACGCGTCCTCGATCACGATATCATCGAGATACCGGTACGTGCCGACATAGCGCTCGTTGGAGAGGATCCGTTTTACGGAATCGATCGTGAGCGGGTTCCCGCGCTGGTTGCGGTAGCCGCGCTGCGCACAGTCGGCAACGATCTGCTTCTGCGTAGCGCCGGCGGCGTACTGCTCATGCACAAAGCGCACGATCTGAGCGGCTTCCTCATCGACTTCATAGCGCTTATCAACAACGCGATAGCCGAGCGGGGCAAGCCCACCGAGGCTCAGCGCCTTCTCCGCGTTCTGCCGCATGCCGCGCCGGACATTCTGAGCGAGCTGCCGGGAATATTCTTCGGCCATGGCCTCCAGGATCGCCTCCAACAGCACGCTCTCGCTGCTGTCGCCGACGCCCTCGGTGACGGACAGCACGCGCACGCCGTTGGCGCGGAGCTTTTTCTTGTAGATCGCACTATCGTAGCGATCACGGGAAAAACGATCCAATTTCCACACCAGCACAAAATCAAACGCATGCTTCGCACTGTCAGAAATCATGCGCTGGAACTCCGGGCGCGTCTCAGCGTAGCGGCCAGACAGGGCACGATCACAATACTCGCCGACGACGCGATAGCCGCGCTGCTGCGCGTATTCGCGGCACTTGGCCAGCTGGCCGTCGATGGATTGATCGTTCTGCCCGGCAGAAGAATACCGCGCATAGATCACAACGTTTGCAAGATTCAGGCCGTCCATGGCAACCTCCAGAAATACCGCTCCGGCTTATCAGACCGGGGCGGTTGTTTTTTTATGTGCGGATCCAGCCGATTGATGGGCTGAGTACGTCGGCCACAAGCGCAAGGGCACACAGCGAAAGAATACCCAAGAGGATGAGCGTCACAAGCCGGTGCATGCGCAGGGACTTCTGATGCTGGGCAAGCTGCGCGCGAAGGGATGCGTTCTCGGCACGGAGCATTTCGGCGTCGGAAGACTCGGCAGGCTCATCATGCGGGATACCGAAATAGTCATCAATAGAAACGCCCATCTCCCGGCAGATCGGGCCGACCGTGTAAACAGATGGATTTTTGATGTCGCCGCGAAAAAACTGGGAGACGGTGCCGACGGAAAGGTCGGTATTTTCGGCGACGTCCTGGTTCGTTTTGTGCGGAGTGATCGTCTGCTTCTGCTCACGGCATAAATCAGATAATTTTTCCTTCAAAACATATCATTCCCCCAAAAAAGCAAGACGTCTGACTGCAAAAAGCAACTGTCATATCTTTACAAGTCTACCGTGGACAGGCTACCCTAAAGTTACAGACGGCTCCCGGTCGCCTGCGCAAGCAAAAGCCCGCGCCGTTGTTCGGCCAGCGGCGCGGGCAAATCATCATCCGAGCGCATACATAAGGCTGGGAATAACGCGGACGAACAAAAAGCAACCAGCGCAGAGCACAAGGGCGATGACAATAATAATTTTGCGGACGCGGCGCGGGCCTGCAACAGCGTCTGCATACTCATCCGGCGTCATGCCTGCGGTGTACTCATCATAGAGCGGGCGGCCAGCATCGTCAGTAAACTTATTATCATAGATCCGGCAAAAATCAACCAGCGTGCCGATACCCCAAAAGCCAAGCGTGATAAGCCAGAGCAGCCCAGTCCAGATCTTGCCGACATAAAACCGGTGCGCGCCGAAACCGCCGAGGAAGATGCAGAGCAGCAGCGCCGTTGAGCGTTTCTTCTGCGCGGGATGCTGTGTCTGCGTGCGAGATTCGGCTCTCGCCTGATCAAGAACATAGTTCACGGTCCCGCAGCCGCAGTGCGGGCAGATCAGAGCCTCGTCGTCGATCTCTTTACCGCATTTGTTACAGTACATAGTTACTCCTCCGCGTGGCTGGCGGCCTGCTGGACGATAGGATCGGACGCGCGATAAGAGCGGATGGCGGAAATGTTATCCGCAAGGTGTAAAAGGCCGATCCACGCAGCGACCGCAAGCAGGCAGGAGACCGAAACAAGGGCAACCTTCTGCCAGATATGTCGCATGGCAAAACCTCCAGTTTGACATATAAATTTTTGTAGGCTCTCATAATTGTAATTATAGAACACATGTTCTAATATAATTATGCGAGCGGGGATAAATCATCCTACAAATATTGTAAGACAAGGGAGAGGAAAGCACAACCGGAAAAATGAACAAAAAATGAACGGCCTTTTTGTGGAAGAATGGAGGAACGTATGGAACTGACACGGATAGAATTAATGCAGGAGATCAAGAAGTTGCTGCGGCAGGCCACAGAAGCGGAGCTTGATCTTGTGTGGCGCTTTGTGCGGTCGCTGGTCGCATAGACCGGAAGCACAAAAAATGAGCCGAGGACGGTTATTCGTCCTCGGCCATTTTTTTTGCGATCTCGGCGAGCAGCTGCCACTCGTCAACACTGAGCTTGCTGATGATCGATACAAACCGCTTGCGCGGCGCGTCGTCTGGATCGTGCATCACGACGCCCATAAACTCGGCGATTTCCTGATTCCGCGTAAGCTTCTGCTTCATCTCGCCCTCGCCAGTACGGAGCCAGGTCTCGCTCACACCGTATTCACGGCAGATATCAGCGATTGTGCGATCACTTGGCTGCTTTGCACCGGAGCACAACGATGAGACGAACTGAGACGAGACGTGAAGAGATTCGGCAAACTTCGTCTTTGTAAAGCCAAGCTCTTTGATTAAGAAATCAATCCGCTGATTGATGGTTTCCATTGTTATCCCTCCTTATGAAACTAGGTTACCACACGTAGGTACAAAAGTCAAGAAATAAATGAAACTTAGATTCAAAATAATGCTTGACAACGAAACTGAGACGTGATAATATGAATCTAGGTTACAGATAACAGAAACCAATGCGAGGTGAGAACAATGTCCGAGAAGGAAAAGCAGGTTATGGAAAGCCTGAGCAAGAATACTGAGAAGCTGACACCGGCACAGATGCAGCGCCTGAGCGATATCGCCTATGGCATGGCACTGGCCAAGGAAAGCAAGCAGGACGAGCGGAAGGAGGCATGAGCCGTGCTGGCAGCAGTTGCATACCGGGCAGCGGACGGGAGTTTTCTCCCGGCAGAGCCCTTTGAGATCAAGCGCCAGGACGACGGGCACGGAGCGTCCAAGCTGGACGCCTTCGCCCGCTGGGCAGCGGAGCGCTACAGGAAGGAACAGGAGGAGCGCACATGCAGGCCAAAACCTACACCCTAACGCTGGATGCGCAGGAGCTGCGGGACGTGATTGAGGCGGCGCTGGTGTGTGAGTGCCAGAACGCCGAGGCCGCCCGCGCTGTGCAGCGCAAGGGCTACGATCTCGAGGCACAGAAGTTGCATTGCATGAACGCGCGGCTGATGCGTGTGGTCAAGCGGATGCAGGAGACGGAGGCGAAGGCATGAAAAAGCTGCTTCTGACAACGGCTGAATGGCTGTATCTCAAGTGGACGCTCGAAAGGAACATGATCCGGATGGATGTGGATACGTTCCGCCTCAAAGAGGGCGCGCCGGGCAGCGAAGCAAGGCAGGAAGCCATCGGGAAAGAGCTCGAGAGCATTGAGAAGGAGCGCAGGAATATCGAGCGGGTGCTTGAAAAGATCGAAGCGGCAGAGACCGTACAGACCGCACCGGATGAAACGGAGGAGAAAGAATGAGAGGAAATCTCGCAGAGGAGTACACCGAGGAAGAGACCACCGAGGAGCGCCGGGAGCGGCTGTTTGATGAATGGCAGTACCGCAAGGCGCTGCGGCGGGTGGCAAAGGTTTGCAGCCTGTGGGTCGGCGGCGTGGCGTTTGCAATGGCCGTGATTGCCGGGTATGCGGAGCTGACGGACGCCGCCGTGATCACCGGCGCGATCGCGCTGGGCTGCACGGTCTTCGGGGCGCTGTAATGGACGACAGGATCGAGATCCGGCTGCGGCCAGATCAGCTGGACAGCCTGATCGATGCACTGATGCTGGCGTCAACCTGCGAGCAGGAGGACGCCGAGTGCCTGAACAGCATGGAGCGCGTCAACGCGCAGTGCGTCGCCGACACGGTTGCCAGGCAGGACAACTACGCGAAGCTCGCAGCCTGGCTCCAGCACGTGCAGGAGGAGAACGAGTGATGCAGTATTTTGCGCCGCGGATGCGGCCAGTGCCGCCGCCGTGCGCGAGAGACTGCCCGGACAGGAGCGGTACCTGCCGCGCCGGATGCTGCAGCTGGAAGCTGTATGAGAGCATCCGGAACCACATTTACGATGTAAATCACCGGGATCGCATGGACATGGAGCTGGATCATGCAGCAAACCGCCAGACGGTCCGGGCGGAAAACAGGATACGCAGGAGGAAACACTATGAAAAATAGCATCGATTACCCCGGCGAGCGGGCGCCGAGACGCAAGAAGGTAATCGCACAGGCAGGATACACTGGGAAAAACCACTATACCGTAACTTACCACGATCAGCAGATCATTGTCCGCGCGGCGGACGAGCTTGCCGCCGTGTTCACAGCGGCAAAACACTGGGGCTACGCGTGGACGCGGCCGGAGTACCACCAGACCGCCCGGGCGGACAAGCTGCACTATGTGCCGGATACCCGGCCGGGGGCGCTGGTATGAGGTTTGTGTGTGATGCCTGCCAGGATATCACAAACATCGAGGCCGACCGGATGGAGATCCAGGGAGACAAGCTGATGGTGTACAGCCGCGGGCGGCTGGTGTACATGGCGGATCTGGGCCAGATCATGCTGGCCAAGCTTACGCCGGGGAGGGAGGACGGCAATGGACTTAGAACAAACCGCGATTGAGCGGCTGCGGTTTGCAGCTGAAATGTCCCTGCGGGTATACAAGCAGCCGCTTGTGATCACGTACTCGGGCGGCAAGGACTCGGACGTGCTTTTGCATCTGGCGGGCAAAGCCGGTATCCAGTATGAGGTTTTGCACTCGCTGACCACGGCGGACGCGCCGGAGACCGTCTGGCACGTCCGAGACACCTTCCGGCGATTGGAGCTGGCCGGCGTAAAATGCGACATCGATGCGCACACAAAGCCGGACGGAACGCGAACCACGATGTGGAATCTGATCCCGCGCAAGTTGATGCCGCCGACACGTTGGATGCGGTACTGTTGCTCGGAGCTTAAAGAGGGCGGCGCAGGAAGCAGATTTATTGCAACCGGTGTGCGCTGGGCAGAATCAGTGACACGAAAGAACCGCGGTGCGCTGGAAGTTTTGCATCGGGATATATCAAAACGCCTAACACTGATGAACGACAACGACGAGAGCAGAATGATGATGGAAACGTGCCAGCTTAAAGGGAAAAGGGTCGTGAACCCGATTATCGATTGGAAAGACGCTGATGTTTTGGGTTATGCCGCAGTAGAAAAAATTTGCATGAATCCGCTGTACGGCTGCGGCTGGAAACGTGTCGGTTGCATAGGTTGCCCGCTTGCGTCAAAAAAAGAGCGCAGAAAAGAATTTGCGCAATATTCAAAGTACAAGCTTGCGTATATCCGAGCGTTTTCCAGAATGCTTGCCGAACGAGAAAAACGAGGCTTAGACGGGAGCTGGAAAACCGGAGAAGATGTCTTCCACGCATGGATGGAGGACGGCGTACTGCCCGGCCAGATGATTTTTGATGGAATGGAGGAGGACACGCTGTGAAAGACAAGGAAATCGCGCAGGCGCTGCGGCAATGCGCCAAAAGGGACTGCTTAAGTTGTGGGATGTGCCCGATTTTCCCAGATAGGGAGTGCGTCGAGCATTTAGCCGCCGCGGCCGCCAGTCTGATCGAACGCCTGACCGCCGAGAACGCGGCGCTGCGGGAGAAGGTGCCGCAGTGGATCAGCGTGGAGGAACGGAGGCCGGAGCCGGGAAAACGCGTCCTTGCTACGGACGGCGTATTTGTCGGCGAGGCGTACCGCACAAGCGCGGATACATGGAGAAGATATGACGGAATAGCTATGCGGGACTGCCTTGGCAGTATAGTCACCCACTGGATGCCGCTGCCGGAAGCGCAGGAGGTGGAATGATGTATATCCTTGAGCACAAGATACCGTACATCGTGCCGGAGGCGATGACAAAAAACCGCACCTGCCAGTCGTACCGCTGGGAACAGGTGTGTATGTGCAGCGACCGGTCGGCACTGGAAGAGGCACTCGAAAAACGGAGCAACCCAAAGGACTGGAGAATTACGAAAACGGCGGATGAGGTGGAATGATGGAAAAGAAAATTCTTGATGTAACCTGTGGGTCCCGGACGATCGGGAGCAGCTCAGACGGCTGGGAATGGCGCGGCGCGCCGGAGGAAGGAGACAAGGCATGAGCTACGATATTTCGTTCAAGGTAAAAGTAGAAGGCGTTGATGCCTTTGTCCCCGTTGGTGCATGCGACGCAAATATAACGTGGAACGCCCGGAAGATCATTGTGAAATCAACTGGTCTGAAATGGAAGAACTGCCAGAACAACGGGCTTTGCGTGGACGTAATTCCGAAAATCGAGGCTGGCTTGAGAAAGTTGGAGCAGAACCCAGATTCGTTCAAAGAATACGAAGAACCGAGCGGATGGGGAACGGTGGAAGGGACGATACGGTTTTTTCGAAGAATCCTTGAAGCGTGGAATGATCTGCTGCGGTGGGATGAAGAACTTGTTCCGGTTGCAACGTTTTGGATTGAATAGGGAGGAACAGACATGGAGCGATGCACAATAAGGCTTAAAACTGGAGAGGCGAGATGCGCACAGCTGGACGGGAATGTTGTGGTGGAGCGCCTAGCGGCCTACGAGGATACAGGATGGACACCGGAGATGCTGCGTAAGCTGGGCGAAAATGCTGGGCATCTGTGGGATTTTGCGCAGGCTGCGGAAAACATGACGGTCGGACGGTTGAAAGAGTTTGCCGAGGCCGACAAGGACGGAAGGTGCGTTGTGCTGCCGTGCAAGGTGGGAGGGCGCTGGGCAGATGAGGACGGTCGCGCGGTGCGAATAACCGCGGTAATCGCCAGCATGGAACCATTTGGGACGAACATCAACATCTACTTTGATTATGAGGACGCAACGCCGGACGATGCGGGAAGCGACTGCGTGGCAAATTGGGATTATTTCGGCCGCAACTATACCTGCATTGAGACCGAGCGGGAGATGGAGGGCAAGAAGGATGGCTGAATATATCGAACGCGAAGTTGCGTTGGCTGACTTTGAGCAGTGCAACCGCGAAAATCCAAATTGGACGCCGCAGAGAGCCAAGCAGCTGCTTGTCCGCCAGCCCGCCGCCGACGTTGCGGAGGTGGTGCGGTGCAAGGACTGTATTTACAGGATCAACGGCCGGTGCTTTTCCCGCACGTCCTTTATCAACAGTCCGGCGGTCGAACCAGACGATTTTTGCTGCTGGGGGGCAACTGAATGAGCGGGCTGCGGTTTGAGAGCATGGCGGACATGCCGCCGCGGATGCGGGAGCTTTATGCACGGCAGCAGCTGCCGGGGGTTTCCGCGGCGCCGAAGAAGGCCTCGAAGTATCACAGCGCGCCCGCCGAACGCGGCGAGCTGCGCTTTGACAGCCAGAAGGAGGCCCGGCGGTATGACGAGCTGATGGTGATGCTCCGGGCTGGCATTATCTCCGATCTGCGGCTGCAGCCGCAATTCACACTGCAGGAAAGCTACGTCACAGAGACCGGCGAACGGATCCGCGCGATCCGGTATACGGCAGACTTTTCGTACCGCTTCGGCGGCAAGCTGGTCGTTGAAGACGTCAAGTCCGCGGCGACGCGGACGAAGGAGTATCTGCGCAATAAAAAATTCATGCGATCCAAATACGGGATCGACATACAGGAGGTTTGAGAATGGCCGACGAAAAAAACGAGCAGTGCATGCTGCCGAAGAGCGCCAGATCCTGCATGATGGCAGCGCTGGGCGATGAATTTTGCGAGGGCTGCGGCTGGAACGCGGCTGAGCAGGCCCGAAGAAAGGACCTGCCGCTTGAGCAGGGAGAGGATGGCAAGTACGGCAAGCACGTAAGTGCGAAGCCGGGCTGCCAGAAACCACAGCAATCAGCCGGGGATACATAATTTTTGTGGGCTTATGCCGCCGACGCTTTGCCATGAGACGCCGACGGAAGGATCACCCCGGCTTTGCGTCAGAAGAAGCCTGTTCCATTCCGCTTCCGGCGAAAGCCGAAAGCTCCATATCCGCAGGCTCCTTCTTCCTTTCCGATTCCGACCCGCGATGCTGGGCTCGGAATCGGCTGGGGATTCCCGCCCGCAGAACCCCTCAAGCCTGCGGGCGGGGATAAAACGGTGTGGAACGTGCCGGAAAACGTTACCCCACTCCCGGGCTTTACGCACCCGGGGGCATGGTTGAACCTCCTTCAAAAGCTGCCCGACGCAGACAAGGGCGGCTCGCCCGCGCAGGATCGGACTTGGGGCAGCGCGGGCGCAGGCGGTGCGAGGCCGTCCACTGCCGGGGGCCGGGATACCGGCCCCTGACCAAAGAAAGGAAGAGGACCATGGAAACACTGGTACAAAAGGCATGCAGCCTATGCGGGAAAACGTTCCTGCGGTCGATCGGAAAAGTCAACGAGAATAAAAGCGGACGCTTTTACTGCAGTCGCTCCTGCGCGTCGATCGCGCAGCATATAGAGCAGCGCGCCAGAATGGATGCGATGAACACACCGCCGGAGCCGCCGAAGCCGGAGGAGCCGCGCCGCCTGCCGCACACGATGGTGCGCATCCGCATCATATGCAAAGTGCCGGTCGACCCGGAATACCAGCCGACCGTCGGATCAGAGCATGCCGCAGAAAAGTACGGCCCGAACAAACTCAAAAACGCAGGATATGTGATCCAGTCCGGTGGAAAACGGATCAATATCCGCGCAAATGAGTGCGTGGAAATCTGAAAGGAGCAACAAAATGGCAGGAATCATGGGACTGTTCGCGTCAGAACTGGATGAGTTTGTCGCGGACTATGACAATCAATTCTGGGACGCGAGTTTCCACGGCGAGACTTACCCGCCGCGGATCATCATGGAGCGATCTACGCCGCCGCTCTACCGGGTGGAGGACGACGGCTCAAAGACGCTGGAGCCGAATCCGACGATCCAGATCATCGGCAGCGTGGACACGGAGGTCGTCACGACCGGCAAGCTCCAGATCAGCAAAAAGGACTTCACCAAGCTGACCAACCGCGCCGCCGCTCTGCTGGAGCTGTTCCTGCACGGGTTTATGCAGGAGCGCAAGGAAATGGAGGCGGCAAATGCTGATTGAAATTCTGGAGCTTGCCACCGCGCTGGAGTGAATCGCGCTGGGCGTGCTGGTATTTTTCGAGCTGCGCGACAAGAAGCGCAGGCTTGACGCGGCGATAAAGAAATTGGAAGACGCTATCCGCTGAACGCATGGCCGGAATTTCCGGCCACGCTTTGAGCGGGCAGAACGGGAGGGATTGCTATGAACATTGCGTATAACATGGACTGCATGGAGTATATGCGGACGCTGCCGGATAAATCATTTGATTTGGCAGTGGTGGACCCTCCATACAGAGACGCTGCCGAGAACGCGCCAACGAAGGACATGAGAAGGAATGGATCGCTTGCCTGCTTTGGAGATAAGCCAAGTGAGGAATACTTTGCGGAGCTGAAAAGAGTGAGCAAAGAGCAAATTGTGTGGGGGGGCAAATAACTTTGGATTGCCCGCGTACAAAGGGTTTATTGTGTGGGAAAAGCTAACAATCTCCGAGAATTTTACGATGTCGCAGGCGGAAATTGCGGCGATATCAGAAGGGCTTGGGACGACGAGCAAAATTTTCAGGGCTGCACCGCAAGGGACAAAGGACGATAAGCGCATCCACCCAACACAAAAGCCCATTGCGCTTTATGCGTGGATATTTGCCCGGTATGCAAAGCCGGGAGATAAGATCCTCGATACGCACCTTGGGAGCGGGAGCAGCCGGATCGCTGCATATGACGCAGGGCTGGATTTTGTGGGGTGCGAGATCGATAAGGATTATTTTGCAGCACAAGAGGAGCGCTTCGCCGCGCATACGGCGCAGCTATCACTATTTGTATAAAAGAGGATGGAGTATGGCAAAGAGGCACAAGCGCCGCCTGTTTACAGGGGCGGTATGTACGCAGATCGTTTATACCGTGTCCGATAGCGCGGACAAAAAGACCAGCAAGCCGCGAAAGCCGCGCTTCCAGACGCAGGCGGAGCGCGATGAATTCAACAGCAAGCAATCGCTGGATAGGCTCGTTGCGCTGATGAACGCCAATTTCTCGCCCACAAGCCTGTATTCCACCCTGACATTGGATGCAGAAAACGAGGTACATACCGCAGAGGAAATGCGCAGAGTGCGCGACAACCTTGTGCGCCGCATGCAGTATCACTATCCGGAGGCAAAAATCGTTGCTTTCTACGGAAGAGGAAAAACAACCAATCGCTTCCATTTGCACCTGGTAACAGAGGGGATCCCGGAAGAAGCTATCGGCAGGCTTTGGGGGCTCGGCAGCGTGATCGAGGTTCGGCACCTGCGAAAGCACAACTATTATATAGATGAGCAGGGAAACAAGGTCGACCACGGACAGGACTACACAGCACTTGCCAGTTACCTGCATGCGCACTGGAGAAAAGAATTCGGCGGCCACCGGTACAAGGCGACGAGAAATTGTATCCGCCCCGAGCCGGAGCCTGCGACCGAGGCCGTGCGTGAGTACAGCCCCAAGCATCCGCCCGTCGCCCCGCGAGGTTACATCCTCGTCGAGGCCCGGACGACAAAGTACGGGTATCAATATTATAAGTATGTAGTCGATCCAAGATCAGAACACAAGCGGAACGGGAGCCGCTTAAATTAAGCCTTGTATATGCGTAAGGTTTTAGAACGAAGCAGGAAGGAAGTGGGAAAGTGTCAAAGACGAAATACTGGTGGTACTGGAACGTCTGCCGCACCATCGGCGAATTCCCGAAACTGGACAGACAGGTTCGGGACATGAGCCGTCAGAAGATCACGCCGGGGTATTCTGCACAGCCGGGCGGACATTCCTCCGGGCGCGCCGTCGAGGATATCGCTGTGCGCGTTTTATCTTCACGGGAGTACGAGGACTATGCTGCCGTGCAAGCCGCGATCAATACCGCACAGACATGGCGGGACGGAGCCGACGTACTGGAGGTCGTGCGCCTGCACGCATGGATCTGGCCGAGGGAAAGCCTGGAATCCGCCGCGCGCCGGGTGCATGTCAGCCAGTCGACAGCCAAGCGCATGTACAGCCGTTTTGTATACGAAGCGGCGCGGGAGCTTGGCTATCGCAAAAATTGAGCCAACAGAGCCCAAAAAATGTGCTACAGTGATAGCGTGAAGAATTGGAGGGAACAGGATGCAGCCATGGGCCGCGCGCTTTTACGCATCCGCGCACTGGAAGAAATGCCGCGCCGGGTATATCAAGTTCCGCCGGACGATTGACGGCGGGCTCTGCGAGGAGTGCCGGGACAAGCCGGGCTACATCGTCCACCACAAGCGGGCGCTCACGCCGGACAACATCACAGACCCGGACGTCAGCCTGTCCTACTCCAACCTCGAGTTCGTCTGCAAGGACTGCCACGACCAGTTTGACGGGCACGGCGTCGCAAAATCTCTGACGCAAAAAATTTTCTTCGACGCCGCCGGAGACCCGATCCCCCCCGTCGCGCGAGGCCGGGTC
>ERZ1034882.200-NODE-200-length-34432-cov-18.253687_pt1 | contig 34432 bp, 30 predicted proteins | sample MGYA00520606_ERZ1034882 | MGnify/ENA primary metagenome ERZ1034882 (study PRJEB33766, sample SAMN09781726) | gut metagenome | biome: gut microbiome | host: Homo sapiens | place: Madagascar | study: EMG produced TPA metagenomics assembly of the PRJNA485056 data...
ACAGCTTCACCTCGTCAGCACCCTCTACCAGTGCCCGGCCCAGTGTTCCCACCGACTGATAGCCGACGAACAGGATCGTACACTCCGGTCTCCATAGATTATGCTTCAGATGATGCCGGATACGTCCTGCATCACACATACCGGATGCGGAGATAATGACCTTGGGTGTCTCGTCAAAGTTGATGGCTTTGGATTCCTCACTGGTGATGGACAGCTTTAATCCCGAAAAAGCAATGGGATTAATGCCCTCTTTTACGAATTCCATAGCCTCCTCATCGAAGCATTCCCACCTGTTCTCCTGGAATACGCCGGTAGCCTCTACCGCCATGGGACTGTCCACATACACCGGGAAATCTTCATGGCCCTTTACCAGGCGTCCTACCTTGATCTTCCGCAGGAAATACAGAATCTCCTGGGTACGGCCCACAGCAAAGGACGGGATCACCACGTTACCGCCCCGGTCTAAAGTCTCCTGCAGCACCTTGGTCAGTTCTGCCACATAATCCAGCTTATCCTTCGGATGCAGTCTGTCTCCATAGGTAGACTCCATCACGACATAATCCGCTTCCTTCGTAGGTGTCGGATCCTTAAGTAACGGCTGGTGCTTGTTGCCGATGTCGCCGGAAAATACGATTTTTTTCGTATTACCGTCCTCCGTCAGCCAGACTTCGATGCTGGCGGAACCCAGCAGATGTCCGATATCCGTAAAACGAATTTTTACTCCCTCGCATACTTCCACGATCGTATTGTAATGGCAGGGAACGAACCGGCGGATCACACCATCTGCATCCTCCATAGTATACAGCGGCTCCACCACAGCATTGTTCGCGGAACGTTTTGCCTTACGATTCTTCCACTCCGCTTCGGCGGTTTGGATATGTGCACAGTCACGCAGCATAATGCTGCACAGATCCGCCGTAGCATCCGTGGTATAGATCTGTCCTCTGAAGCCTCTGGCATACAGAAGCGGCAGAAGGCCCGAATGATCCACATGGGCATGGGTCAGGAATACATAATCGATCATGGATTCCGCCACCGGCAGTGGCACATTTTCAAATACATTGATGCCCTGCTCCATACCGTAGTCCACTAAAATATGTTTCCCTGCAACCTCCAGATAATGACAGCTTCCGGTTACTTCATGGTCTGCCCCCACAAACACAAGTTTCATAGCTCTACCTCCGTTTTTGTAATATTATTTCAAAGCATTGGCTGTTTCATAGAACTGATAATAAATTCCCTTCTGTTCCATGAGCTGGTCGTGATCGCCTTCCTCCACGATACCATCGTCTGTCAGCACCAGGATTCTATCCGAATTACGGATACTGGAAAGTCTGTGGGCTATGGTCAGGGTCGTGCGTCCCTCCGACAGCTCTCCCAAGGACTTCGCCACCGCAAATTCACTCTCATTATCCAGTGCAGAAGTAGCCTCATCCAGTATGATAATAGGCGGATTCTTCAGAAATACTCTGGCAATGCTGATCCGCTGCTTCTGTCCACCGGACAGCTTCACACCACGTTCTCCCACATAAGTATCATAGCCATCCTTCAGGTCCATGATAAAATCATGTGCTCCGGCGCGCTTTGCCGCCTTGATCACGTCTTCTTTGGAAGCTCCCGGACGTCCATAGGAAATATTTTCATAGATCGTACCGGAGAACAGATATACATCCTGCTGCACGATACCAATATTGCCGCGCAGGCTCTTTAACGTGAAATGCTTGATATCCTGACCATCCAGCAGGATCTTTCCTTCCGAAACATCATAGAATCTGGGGATCAGATTGCACAGTGTCGTCTTTCCTCCACCGGAGGGGCCGACGATCGCCACCTTTTCCCCCGCATGGATCTGCAGGTTCAGATTCGTAAATACCTTATTGTGATCATCCGGATATTCGAAGCTTACTTTTTCAAAAGAGATTTCTCCCTTCGGGTCTTTCAGTTCGACCGCATCCGGCTCGTCAAAGATCTCGATATCCGCATCCACGATCTGTAAAAAACGCTCGATGCCGGTCATACCCCTCTGGAACTGCTCGGCGAATTCGATGATACGACGGATCGTTGCGATCAGTGTGGACACATACAGCATATATGCCACCAGATCACCGGCGGCTATCCTGCCTCTTACCATGAAGATACCGCCTGCCACCAGGACTACCAGATACATCAGTCCGTCGAACAGCTTGACTGTGGTATTAAATGCCGCCATGTAACGGTAGGTCAGCTTCTTAATATCCAGAAAGGTACCGTTGTCCTTCTCGAACTTTTCATTTTCCACTTCTTCATTGGTAAATGCCTTAACGACCTTATGCCCTAAGAGGCTGTCCTCGATCCGGGCATTCAGTTCGCCGATCTGATTGCGCTGCTTACGGAAAGCGCTCCGCATCCGGAAATTCAGGATCATGCACACGCCGCACATAAGCGGTACACATAAAAAGATCATCAAAGTCAGCGGCAGATTGATATTTGCCAGAATGACAAAAGAGATCACGGTCTTGATCCCGGCGATGAAAAATTCCTCCGGACAATGATGGGCGAATTCCGTCACATCGAATAAGTCATTGGTGATCCGCCCCATGATTTGACCGACCTTGGTATTGTTATAGTAGGTATTGGACAGCTTCTGCAAATGATTGTACGCATCTCTGCGCATATCCGTCTCGATCTTCGCTCCCATGACGTGTCCCATATCGGACATATAGTAGCTGGCGATGCAGTCCACGATACGAAGTCCGAAATACAAAATGCCCAGCGTAAATATGGTCTTCACCGACAGGGCAGCCAGATCCCGAAGCCCCTCATTGGTAATGTAACGCATAATTAACGGCAGTACCAGTTCGCAGACCGTGGTTAACGCTGCACAAAACAGATCCATACACAGCGTGAAACGATATTTTTTAAAATAAGGTGCAAATCTGCGAAACAGTTCGCGGGTTGTGTATTGTTTATTCTCCATTGCCACTAAATTCCTTTTTGATCGTTTCTATAAATGTTTCTTATAAATATTTTCCCTCTCCCTGATAAAAACGAACTTTCCCCTTTTGTTCTTTCTTCTGTTCATACAATGTATTGTCCGCTGCAGACAGGAAATCCCACACCCGGTTTGGTTCCCTCGGAATAGCACAGACACCACCTACAGAAATTGTAAGCCACGGTTCCACTTCGGAATCTTCATTGGGAATTTTACATTCCCGGATACCGGCACACAACAATTTTGCATGTTCCATTGCATAGGCCAGATCACGCTCCGGCATTACTACCAGAAATTCATCCCCTCCGTAACGCGCCACATAGTCCTCCGAGAATATTTTTTTCAACGCATCTGCCACTGCGCAGATTCCTTCATCCCCTTTTCCATGCCCGTACCGGTCGTTTAATTGTTTAAAATAGTCAATATCCAAAAATAGAATTCCCAGTTCCTTCTCATTTAATTTGCAAGCTTCAAAGACATCCTCAAGATATCGGTTCAGACTTCTCTTGTTGTACAGCCCTGTCAATTCGTCATGCTCTGACTGATACAGTAATTTATTTCTCTTCTTCGTCTGCTCCCGCTGCTCCTCTTCCGCCGCCTGCAGGCGCTTACGCAACTCCAGCATATACATGACCTGATTGCTCTCGATCAATTCGCTGCTTTCCTTGATGTGGAAAAAAGTCTCTGTAGCCTGACGGAATTCCTCTATGGGCATTTGTGCACTACAATAACGCAGACGTAACAACAAAAGCTGCAGCAGCAGACTCCTATTCTGTTCGATTGCCGCCTTGGGCTCCAGGCAGTCCAGTACCTCCTGCAGCAATTCTATATTACCGGTCTTTTCCATATATTGGAGGAGATTCTGAATACTGTCATATTCGGAAGATACCTGACGCATATCTTCCAATGCCATCACAGCCTGTCTTGCATGGTCTGCCGCTTTTTCCCGGTTCCCTTCACTTTCTGCCAGATACGTAAAAAATACATTTGCCGCAAGTCTCGTTCCCCGAATGATCTCCTCGCTTTTTCCGGTTTCTTCCAATTTGCGGCATACATCCATTGCCTCCTGCTTCATATCCAGATGCAGCAGACAACAGCCATACTCTGACAACATTTTCCGGAAATTGATCCGGCTGTAAATGCTGTCATCTCCTGCTTTTTCAAATTCACGGATGCATTCCCTATAACACTGCACAGCTCTGTCATAGACTCCGATAAGATAATATGCATCTGCCATATTACTTAATACAATACTATGTACCATCTTATCATTGTATTTCGCTGTATAATCCAATGCCTTGCCATACTGTTCCATGGCCAGAGACAGATTGTTCTGCATATGTGCCACGATACCGATCATATTATAGACCCTGGCTACGTGAATCTCCTGATCCGTTCCCAGCAGACATCTCACACTTTCGTCCAGATACTTCAGGCACTGTTCCTGATTTCCTGCATCCAGATGATAAAAGGCTGCAAAATAACAGATTCTTCCATGGATTCCCCTATCCCTCTCCTCCGTCACAAAGGACAATGCCTGTTCCAGTGTCTCCCAGGTATATGGGATCCCATCTGCCATCTGTTGGTTTAACCGTTCTGCTGTCTCTAACATCTGCTGTCTGTCTACACTCATATTTGTTCCATCCTGTCAATTCCCCAATGCTTTACTCCTTATCATTGTATTATTTTATACCCCGGTGCGCAAGTTATTTTACGGAATAGATAAAATGTTTCCCTATTCTTTAAAAAAATGTTAGAATGAGAATATGTTTCGGAAATAAGTAAGAAAAAGGTATGATTTTTATGGAAAATATCGCAATAAACAAGAGATTTCAAGATCTGCATTTTGACAGCATCCAGGCTTTACGCGGTCTGGCTGCTCTTTTTGTGGTGTTCCAACATGTCCGTTTCTTAAATTTCGGTGCCTTCGGGGTAGACATATTTTTCTGCATCAGTGGGTTTATGATCATGTTCACCACGGAAAAAAGTACAAAATACTTCTTCCGCAAACGGCTGATCCGGATTCTGCCGCTGTATTATCTGATGACGTTCGGCACTTACGCAATGCTGCTTTTCTTCCCGTCCATGTTCCAGCAGACCAGACACAATCTTTCCTACCTGGTCAAGAGCCTGCTGTTTATTCCTTTTGATATCGGTGGTGGAATTATCCAGCCTCTGGTGCGGATCGGATGGACTATCAACTGTGAAATGCTGTTCTATCTGTTATTTTTCATTGCCTTTCATATCAGCATGAAATATCGTGGTCTGATCTGCAGTGCATTCCTGGTCGTTCTGGTAGGGGCAGTCCAGATATGTGCTCCGGTGATTTCCTCCTGGCAGTCTCCGATAGGTGGGATACTTTCTCCTGTTCTTATGTTTTACGGTGATCCTGTCATGCTGGAATTCATCTTTGGAATCCTCGCCTATTATCTGCTGCGGTTCTTATATACCAGACATTTAAAGCATCCGGTGCCGATGGCTGTAAGTGTGCTGGCTGCGGTAAGCATTCCGGTGATTTTTTGTCTGCTGGCATTTTTCACCCCCAGGATCAATGTGATCGGTTTCCGCAGGCTTCCGCTGTGGGGACTTCCGGCACTTGTACTGTTGGTTTTAGCTTTCCTGGCCGGGCTGAAACTCTCTCTGCCCCGCTTTTTCATCCTTATGGGAAATATCAGTTATTCCCTTTATCTGGTGCATTACTATCCGGTAATGTTCTTAGACCGGGCGGTGTTTGACTTCTCCACCCTGTCTGTAATGTCTGTCATCGGTGTGATCTTAAGTGTGGCGCTGAGTATCGGGCTGGCTTACCTGTCCTGGATCGTCGTGGAACAAAAATTCTCCGGATGGCTGCGGAAGAAACTGCTGCACTAAGTCTTTCCCTTGTAGCACCGATTCTGTCATTTGAATATTTTGCAAATTGTATATGCAATTATCTAAAAAGATGCACACTTTTTCTGTTGACATTTAGAACTCTCCATAGTATATTATAACTTGTCTGTAAGACATGCGCGAGTGGCTCAGCGGTGGAGCACCTCCTTGCCAAGGAGGGGGTCGCGGGTTCGATCCCCGTCTCGCGCTTATAAATAAAAAGGAGTGATGCATAAAGCATCGCTCCTTTTTATTTTCGAGCCCTGCCAGGGCTCGAAAGTTCGATGTCTACGCTCCGCTCCGGTCCGCGCAGGCCGAGGTCCACCGGACCTCGTGCGCCGTCTCGCGCTCTTTTTATGTGGTTGCAGACCTGCACCCACCTGCACCCAGTCGATTTATTGCAGCTGAAACTAAATGTCCAACAGTTCATTTTCAGTCTTGGGGGGAGTGCGCCATTGTGCTCGGACGCTACGCCGTCCTGTTCTCGACCGCTCCACCTCCGTTGCGCTTGTCTGCGCTCCAGAACGCCTGCGTCTGTCCGCACAGTGGGCGGTATATGGTATCATACTGCTTTACTTCCACTTATAAATGATGAATGGGAACCACTTGGGTTCCCATTCGAATTTACTGATTTATATTAGTTGTTTGGATTATAGCTACCATCTAAGTCAATGATAAACCCATCCCCATCTGGGTCATCATATACATCATATCCGTCTGCCTCAACTCGATCTCTAAAGTCTTGCTTGATGAAGGCTTCCCATTCATCGTTGGTACCGCTAAATTGAGTTCCATCTGGTAAGTAATCTCCTACATGATAAACTGTTCCATAAAGGGGATCGCCCTCTTTCATATAGACCGCATAAGATGGTTGGTCGCCTGCTCCCTTGCCATGGTCATAACACCAGCACCAACCGTCTGTGTAATCTGCACCTTGCTCCCTTGCATACAATGTAAATTGATGAACCGCATCCCATGCACCATTGATGTCTGCCCACTTGGAATGACCTATTTCATCACTTTCACTTAAATATTCTGATGTTGAAGTGTCTGTAGTTGGTGCCTTATACTGTGAATACAGTGTATTTCCTATATTACTGGTGTAATTGGTTGCCATAGTGATAAACAAGCTAACTGCATCTGCTTTTGTCAACGCTGAATCCCAATCTTCTAAATCTGCTTCTGCAAGATATCCATTCTTGATTGCTAATTTGAATGTTTCGTATAAGTCAGTTGGTACACCTATACTTGCATCTGAAATTGCTTCACTATACTTGATGTCTCCTGCATCTGATACTGTTGATATTGTTACATCTGATGTATCTGAATATAAATCTGTATATCCCCACTCTTCAAGTGTTGATATATAATCAGCACGAATGTAATTAGTAAATAATGCAATAAATTCTCCCTTTGTCATTGTATCATTGAATGACTGCTCGTTTAAACCTGTTGATGTGTTGAGGTAGGCATATTCATTCATTGGTGCTGCAAAGTTGGTATATTGGGTTTCTCCTACTACTTTTGTGAAGTCTGCATCCTCTTCTGGTGCCTGCGCTTCATTTACCTGAGTTGTGGCTCTCATTAATAATGCCATTGCCTGTGCTCTTGAAATGGTTGCATCACCATCAAACTGTCCATCTTCTTGGTCTGGTAGTAATTCAAAGTAGGCATTGATAGTTGCATATGGAGCATTGGCATCATCTACATCTACGTCTGTATAATTATCTGCTGCCATCTTACTTATTGACTCCAGCTGTCCAATGTTTGTAAAGTAAACTGACATTGCTGAATTCTTTGTTGCCATGTATAATGTTACATTCTGCTCTGCCGCTTGTGTTGCTGGATCGTAATATAAGATACCCTCTTTGTTACCTGTTGTTCCTGTTATCCCGATAAGTTCCTCAAAAGCTGCTCTTAACTCCGGATATGTTTCTAAACTTGAGAGTGGAATCCAGGGGAGTGACTCTGTTTTTGATTCATCTGTTTCCTCCGGCGCTGTGGTTTCTGCCTGTGCGGATTCAACAGTAGTAGTGATGGATTCTGTGGTAGCTGTGGTTTCCTGTTTGCCACAGGAAGCAAAGGATAAAATACATACGGTTATTAAGGATAAAATCGTTTTTCTTTTCATAAATGCTCCTATCTGTTACAGTGTTTCTGAGTTCAAGGTATTATAACACAAAAAAGACGAATAATCCTGCCGAAACCACTTAAAAGTACTATTCGCATATCTGGAAGACTGCTCTTCAACTGTAGTGATTTTTTCACCCAATTCAAGCTTTTTAGCCTCAACTTCTCCAACAGGCTTCCCTTCCTATTTCTATAGAGCATGCGCACTATTATTTGATAACAACCCACATTCCATCACGCTTAGATCCTATACGTTCTATTTTTCCTTTTTTTTGAAGACTAACTAAAGTACGCTCAATAGTACGTTTGGTAACCCCTATTTCTGTTGCAATCATATCGGCAGTTCTATCCGAATCTTCAATCAGCAATCCCAAAACAGCCTTTTCCGTTTTATTCAAACCGACATTCAAACCGACATTCAAACCGACATTTTTGTTACTTAATTCCAATACCTTTCTATCGAAAGGTATCTTACACTTTATATAATTATCTGTGATTTCAAAAACTTCTTTGCCATATTTGTCAATAATAGTCGGAACACCATGACCGGTATGTTCCGTCAACCCCATGTTCAAAAAGACTCTCATCAATGTAGAATTTCTTGGGTGACTGATTCCTTCATAAAAATCTTCTATTGTCATCCCATTTGGAAGTCCTCCATGTGATAATATTTCCATACGATCACTAAAGACAGATATCTGTGGTTCTGTAATCGTCCAGTCGTTATGAACCAACGCATTTAGTACCGCTTCGTTTACAGCATCATAATCAAAAAGATATCTATCCTTTCTCGGTCTAACTGTAGTATCAGATATACATATATTTTCTGCCGACAGTCTTGCTTTTATTTTTTCATAAACTGACAAGATACATCCATATCCATAATCATTCCTCTCAGATATAGCTGCCTTATCAACGCCGCTAAATTTTACAAAAATAAATGGAATATTATTTTTATCAGCCAAGAGTTCAGCTAAAAGATTATATTCCCCATCTTTATTTCGAAGATTAAAATTCGCCTCTATCGAGGAATCCTCAACGTGAAATCCTTTTTCCGAATAATATATTTTTAGTTCTCTAAACGAAAGATCAGTACGAGATGCTCTTTTCTTTATCATGTATTCTTCATCATAGAAGTTCTTCTCATAACGAACTCGAATCTGCTCTGCCGTCATTTCCTTACAGGTAGTGCCAATTCGAATTACGCATCCGTTTGAAGAAAACCCATATTTTTTCTGACAATAGATATTCCTTGTCCCTTTTGAAATGAATAAAACTATAAGAGTCTTTCCTGAATCAAATTTAAGCTCTGTTCTAATTTCTTCCTGAGGATTGGGCTCTATCTGCATGGTTATGACATCAGATATTCTTTTCAGTGTTTCATCTATTTTATCAACACCAATTACATTTCCATTATCGTCAACACCTATAATAATCTGGCCACCATTAGCATTAAGAAATGCCACAATTTCCTTGCATATCGCATCCGTGTATTTTGCTTTTAATTCGACTTTTTCAGATTCTACATACTGGTTCATAGACAATACCCTCTTTTTTAAGTCAACAAATTTTTATTAAAGCATATCATTTTTACGACATTATTTCAATATAAACCGACATTCAAACCGACATTCTTGTAGAATTAAAAAGAAGTCCCAAGCGGAACTTCTTTCATCAACAATTATGTTTATTTTTAATCGAGGGAAATCCTGTTAATCAAAAAAGAAAAAGGACGGCATCCCTATTGACTGACAACCGTCCTTTCTATGATTACTGTTCAATTTTATCTGCATATTTGATGCGGTAGATCCGACGCAGTGAATCGTTCACGCGTTCCTCGGAGATGGTTCCGTTCTGGACAGCCTCCAGTACTCCGTTGTATGCGGTCTCGAAGTTCTCCGGTGCATAGATCATGTCGCAGCCGGCACGCAGTGCCAGTACTGCGGCCTCATCGGCACCGTAATAGTTCGTGATCGCTGTCTGGTTCATGGCTCCGGATACGATCACACCGCGGAAATTCAGTTCATTTCGTAAAATATCCGTTACCACCGCACTTGAAAATGAACAAGGCGTATTATCTCCTGTCAGGGAAGGTGCTGCCATGTTGCTAATGGTGATCATTTTGGTCTCACCGGAATCAATACAGCTCTGAAATACCGCAAATTCATTGGCTCTGAAATCTTCCGCACTTCTGTCCGTAGAAGCCATGCCATTGTTCGTGCTCTGGGTCGTACTGCCGATACCGGGAAAATGTCCGATGGCAGCTGTTACTTTCTGTTCCTGCAATCCTGTCTGCATGCCGGTCACAAAAGATGCTACCGTTGCCGCATCCGTGCCGTAGGAGCTGCTGCCTGCCGCATTTCCATCCACTACTTTCAGATCTGCCGCAGGGGCAAAATCAAGATTGAAACCAAGCTCTGCCAGGTAACTGCCCACTGTGGTTCCGGCAGTATAGGCGTTGTTGGCATCTCCGGATGCGCCGATGGTCTCCGGGGAATCGGTCTTCGTTCCAAGGCCTGCCGCTGCCACAGCGTCGGTTCCGGATCCTTCTCCGTCGATCGCAATAAACAGTGGATAGCTGGTATACAGCTTCGTATTGTCGATCATTTGCTTTAACTGGTCTGCGGACTGAATATTTTTCGCCGCATAGACGATACCGCCTACCGGATATTTGGATAATGCATCCTTGGTTCCGTCTCCTGCCTGCACTGCTGCAGATACACCGGTGATGGATTCCGGCGTGGTGATAAACAGTCCTGCTACCTTGTCCTCCAGGGGCAGGTTCTGAATGATGGCTTCATCTATGATCTTATCCAGCTTCTGTTCATTTGTCAGTTCCGGTACGGTCTCCACCGGTTCCGTAGCAGGTGCCGTGATGGTCTCCTCGGAGGCTATGATATCATCCAGTTTATTCTGTTGCTCCTGCCGATTGTGGCTCATGCCGGTGATCTTGCTTACAGCAAAAGCAATTCCCGCTGCCAGCACCAGGATCATAATTCCTACGACTGTATATGCAATGATCTGGCTTCTCTGCCGTCTCTTATGTCTTTCTTCCCGTCTGTTCTGCTGACTTTCCTGTCTCTGTTCGTTTGTATCCATGTTCATAACTCCTCTATCTGTACTACTTTCCTATTGTACATGATATCGGTAGGTTTTTCCACTGGAAAAAAATTATATTTTGCGAATGAGGCTCTGAATAGTTGTTCAATCCGAATAGTTGTACAATCTGAATAGTTGTACAACAACAAGAGAGCGTACCGATCATTCTTTCAATCAGTACGCCCTCTCAGACTACAGGCTCCAATGGCTTGCCCTCTCTTTCTTAAATTTGATCTTCCATTTTGTCTTTTGTTCTCTTTCCACTTTTCTTTTGTACGTATGTACTGTAATGTGAGATAATTCTTATCTTCTGTTGGTCATTACTTTTTCTTCTGTGTACTTGATGTTCTCTATATAAATTGGTTCTCTTTGGTAGTTCTATTCAGTTGTACATCATGGAAGACTGTGGTAGGACTTTACTTGTTAGGTGGACTATACCTCTCTTTCTATAGATTCTTTTGTACTTCTCTCCCAACCTTCTCTGTTGGGTTATTCCGTTTCTCTTTTGTTAAGTTTAATATAATACAAGGTTGTGTATTTGTCAACACATTTCTTGAAATATTTTGATTTATTTTCAATATTTTTACTGTGTTGGTGTATTTTTACAATTTTTGAGATTTTTCGACATATTTTCTGTCTTTTCGGAAAAGAAAAGGGCAAAGGGCGCGCCGCTGCCGGGGAAAGTGTAACGAGCCATGCCTGCATCCGCCAAAAGCCCTGGCGGGCTTTCGGCGGATGACGGCTGTCGCCGTATAAAGGCAAAAAAACTACCACTCCCTGGTGAGCGAGCTCCCCATTGAGTGGTAGTTTCATTGCCTTTGCATGTCTCGTTACACGGCAAATTGGCTATTATACAGGTTCGCATAGAATCCACCCTGTGCCAGGAGGGTTTCATGGTTGCCCTGTTCGATGATATTGCCGTCTTTCATTACCAGGATGACATCCGCACTCTGGATGGTGGAGAGACGATGGGCTACGATAAAGCTGGTGCGGCCTTCCATCATCGTGGCAAAGGCATTCTGGATCTTGATCTCGGTACGGGTATCGATGGAGGAGGTTGCCTCGTCGAGGATCAGCATGGGTGGCAGGCACAGCATAACTCTGGTAATGCATAAAAGCTGTTTCTGTCCCTGGGACAGGCTGCCGCCGTCCTCGGTGATCATGGTGTCATACCCATTAGGCAGGCGTTTAATGAAGCCGTGGGCATGGGAAGCCTTCGCCGCCCGGATGATCTCCTCTTCTGTGGCATCCGGCTTACCCATGCAGATATTGTCACGGATGGTACCGGAACGCAGCCAGGTCTCCTGCAATACCATACCGTAATTGGTACGGAGACTTCCTCTGGTAATGTCCCGGATATCGGTGCCGTCCACTTTAATGGAACCGGAGTTCACATCGTAAAAGCGCATCAGAAGATTGATGACAGTGGTCTTACCGCATCCGGTAGGACCTACGATAGCAACTCTCTGACCCGGTTTTACCTGCAGGTTAAAGTTCTGGATCAGCTTCTTCTCCGGTACATACTGGAAATATACATCCTTCAGATCTACGTTGCCCTGAGTCTCTTCTAATACTCTTGCATCCGCAGCATCGGGTACCTGGGGCTCCTCGTCGATCAGTTCGAAGATACGTCCGGCACAGACAAAAGCATTCTGCAATTCTGTTACCACGCCGGAGATCTCGTTGAAGGGCTTGGTGTACTGGTTCGCATAGCTTAAAAAGCAGGACAGACGACCTACGCTGATACCGCCCTTGATCGCTACGAGCGCACCAAATACGCCGACACCAGCATATACCAGACTGTTAACGAAACGGGTCGCCGGGTTCGTAATGGAGGAGAAAAAGATAGCTTTCAGAGAGCATTTCTGCAATCTGCCGTTGATCTCTCCAAACTTGCTCTTCACCGCTTCTCCTCTGGAAAAGGTATTTACGATCTTCTGGTTGTCGATCATTTCCTCAATCAGGGAGGTCTGCTCGCCTCTGGTCTCGGACTGCTCCTTGAACATGAAGTAGGTCTTGGTTGCAATGAATTTTGCCACCAGGAAGGATACCGGAGTGATGCATACTACTACCAGTGTGATGGGCACATTGGTCACCAGCATGAATCCCAGCGTACACAGAATTGTCAGTACACCGGTGAATAACTGGGTAAATCCCATCAGCAGACCATCTGCGAAAGTATCTACATCTGCAATGACACGGCTCACGATATCACCGTAAGCATGGGCATCCAGATATTTTAGGGGCAGGATCTCCAGCTTCGCAAAAGCGTCCGTACGGATATCCCGGATCACATGGTAGGTAATATAGTTGTTGCAGGTGTTCATGACCCACTGTCCGACTGCTGTGATGATCATGACGATGGCAATCTTTTTCATAATGGCAAAGATACTCGGCATATCTACCTGTCCCTTGCCGATGATCAGATCCACCGCGTTACCGGTGAGGATAGGGATATATAAGGTCAGTAATACGGTCAGAGCTGCCAACAGCAGGGAGAGTACCAGTGCCGGTGTATATTTGCGGATATATTTCAACACCCGCTTCATCGTCTCTTTGTTATTTTTCTTCTGCATTACCGGACACCTCCTCTCTGTTCAGGGTACTGGGAATAATAAATCTCCTGATATACGGTGCAATCCTTTAACAACTCATCATGGGTTCCCATACCTGCGATCTCTCCATCATCCAGAACGATGATCCTGTCCGCATGACGGATCGTGGAGGCACGCTGGGATACGATAAAGGTTGTGGTCTTATCTTCCAGGGTACGAAGTGCTGCACGGAGTTTTGCATCCGTTGCATAGTCCAGTGCGGAGGCGCTGTCATCCAGGATCAGGATCTCGGGATTTCTGACCAAGGCTCTTGCAATCGTCAGACGCTGTCTCTGTCCACCGGAGAAGTTCTTGCCGTTCTGTGCCACAGTTGCATCTAACTTTCCGGGCTTACCGTCTACCACTTCCGATGCCTGTGCAAGCTCCAGTGCTTTCCACATCTCCTCTTCGGTAGCGTCCGGCTTGCCCCATTGAAGGTTACTGCGGATCGTTCCCTTGAACAGGACTGCCTTCTGCGGCACGACACCGATGCGTCCCCGCAGTTCCTCATCACTCATGGTCCGGATATCTCTGCCTTCCAACAGGATCTCACCCTCCGTCGCCGGATAGAAACCGGGGATCAGATTCACCAGGGAGGTCTTACCGGAACCGGTACCTCCGATGATACCTACGGTATCGCCACGGTTTACGGTGAAATTGATATCCTGTAAAGTCGGTGCACCGGCTCCCTGATAAGTCAGGGATACATGGTTGAAGTTCAGAAAAGGGGCTTTTTCATCCACTTTTGCAGCAATACTGTTATCCAGAGCTGCTTTTTTCTCATCCTCTGTTGCATCGGCACCGATCTCAAACACGCTGGCTACACGTTCCGCGCACGCCAACGCCTTGGTCATGGTCACGATCAGGTTTGCCAGCTTCACCAGCTCTACCAGGATCTGGTTCATATAGTTAATGATCGCTACCACCTCACCCTGGCTTAAGTTACCGATATTGACCTGTACGGCACCGGTATAGATCAGTGCAATGATGGCTCCGTTTACAATGATATAGGTCACAGGATTCATACAGGCGCTGATCTTGCCCACGAAGATCTGCATGGCCGACAATGCTTCGTTATTCTCCCGGAAGCGGTCCGCTTCCTTTGCTTCCTGGTGGAACGCACGGATGACACGGACACCAGTCAGGTTCTCTCTGGTAATGCCCAGCACCTGATCCAGCTTGGACTGCACCTTTTTGTACAGGGGAATCGTGGATAAAATAATACCGAATACCACAACGGATAATAATGGAATTGCCACCACGAAGATCAGTGCACATTTCACATCAATGGTAAATGCCATGATCATGGCACCGAATACGATGATCGGAGAACGCAAGAACAGACGTAAGGTCATATTGATACCGGACTGCACCTGGTTCACATCACTGGTCATACGGGTGATCATGGTGGAGGTTCCCGCCTTATCAATATCCGTAAAGCTCAGATCCTCAATATGATCAAACAACGCCTGACGCAGCTTGGTAGAAAATCCCACTGCCGCCTTGGCTGCGAAAAACTGTGCCGTAATGGACGAAGCCAGTCCCACTACACCAAGGAGCAGCAGGAGCAGTCCCATTTTCCCGATATAACCCATGTTCCGGTTGGAAATACCATAGTCAATAATATTTGCCATTACCAGAGGAACCAACAGTTCAAAAAATGCTTCCAGCAGCTTGAACAACGGTGCCAGGATAGACTCTTTCTTATAATCCTTTAGGTACATCATTAATTGCTTCATAAAGTCCTCATTTCTATGCATTTTCTATGTTTTACTATTTCCCATTTTCCTTGAATTTAACACTTCTGCTGTTCCGTAGCAGACCGCCAGCGAATACCCCGCTTCCAAAATCTGTTCCCGGAAGCAGATCTTCTTTTCCTTCCATCTGCGCCCGTCGGAAAAGTCTTCTCCCACGACGCTGCCGATCCCCTGTCCGGTATATTTGCCGTAGGCTTCTTTTCTGCTCCACAATCGGTAGAACAGCTCGGTCCGTTTCTCTACGTCTGTCTCCTGCAGCAGTTTCCACTCTGCCTTTGCGAAAAAACGCTCCGCCGTACGATCTTTGAAGGGGACCCATTTTTGGATATCCACTCCCACTTCTCCGTCGCTGACCCCACAGACCACATAGTCTCCGGAATGAGACAGATTAAATTTCTTCGGAAAATTTACAATCTGCGGTTTGCCCTGTTCTCCATATTTATAGGAAAAAGAGAAGGGGGGCGTCTGCTCTCTGAGCATCCGCGCCTGCAGCACTGCAAGCAGTTCATCCTCTTCCAGGAACAGGATATCGGTATTCTCAATGCCTTCTGTCAGATCCATTGCTATCTTTTGCAACAGCATTCCGGCGCCGAGACTGGCTGCTTTCGCCCCGGTCCCCTTTAACCGTTCTGTCTTTTTTCGTCGCACCTCATCCACACACTCTGCCGCTTCCCGTAAGAAGCTCCGTCTCATCTCTTCCTGTGACGAATGCAGATGCAATACATAAATTCCTACAGCCATGTCCTTCTCCCGGCAGATTGCCATATCTATCCAGCACAAAGGCTGTCGCATGAAAATTCCTGCGACAGCCTTATGATTATTCTTCCGGCTTTGCGGTGATCGCCAGATGCAGTTCGTCTAACTGCTTCTGTTCTACCGTGCCCGGTGCTCCCATCATAATATCCATTGCGTTCTTGTTCATCGGGAAAGGAATGATCTCGCGGATGCTTTCCTCACCACAGATCAGCATGATCATACGGTCTACGCCGGGAGCGATTCCTGCATGAGGAGGTGCTCCGTAGCAGAATGCATTGTACATGGCAGGGAACTTAGCCTTCACATCGGCTTCGCCTAAGCCCACCAGCTCAAATGCCTTGATCATGATCTCCGGATCATGGTTTCTCACCGCACCGGAGGACAGCTCTACGCCGTTGCAGACCAGATCGTACTGGTATGCCAGGATCTCTAAGGGATCCTGATCGTTCAGTGCGTCCATACCACCCTGGGGCATGGAGAACGGGTTATGACAGAATTCCAGTTCTCCGGACTCCTCGCCGATCTCATACATCGGGAAATCCACGATCCAGCAGAACTCGTAACAATCCTTCTTCATATGTTTCTCACTGGCTGCACCCAACAGCTTTCTGTATACGCCTGCTGTCTTCTGTGCTTCCAGCTTCTTGCCTGCAGCAAGACCGACAAAGTCACCGTTCTTAAGGCCTAACGCCTTGATGACTTCTTCCTTGCGGTCCTGTAAGAACTTGGAGATACCGCCTACAAACTCTCCGTTCTCATCTACGCGGAACCAGAAGCCCTTACGTGCAGTCTGTACCTCTACCTCTGCACAGATCGCGTCGATCTGCTTACGGGTAGCGGTGAAATCATCTACTACGATAGCCTTTACCGTCTGACCTTCAAAAGCAGCAAAGCCGCAGCCCTGCATTACTTCCGTAGCATCGGTCAGCACCAGATCGATACGCAGATCCGGCTTATCGGAACCGTACTTGTCCATAGCCTCCAGATAGGGGATGCGTACGAAAGGCGCTTTGGAAGCTTCTTTATAAATGCCGTACTTTTCAAATACGGGAGGAAGTACCTGCTCTACGATGGAGAATACATCTTCCTGGGAAGCGAATGCCATCTCCATATCCAGCTGATAGAATTCTCCGGGAGAACGGTCTGCTCTCGCATCCTCATCACGGAAGCAGGGAGCGATCTGGAAATAACGGTCGAAACCGGATGCCATCAGGATCTGCTTGAACTGCTGGGGTGCCTGGGGCAGTGCATAGAACTTGCCGGGATGATTTCTGGCGGGAACCAGATAATCTCTCGCACCTTCCGGAGAAGAACAGGTCAGGATAGGAGTCGTGATCTCCATGAAATTCAAAGCATACATTCTCTGACGCAGTTCTGCCACGATCTGGCTTCTCATCACGATATTTTTCTTCATGTTCGGATTTCTCAGATCCAGGTAACGGTATTTCAGACGGGCATTCTCGTCTGCATCCTTGGACTGATTGATCTCGAAAGGAAGTGCATTGTAAATACACTTTCCCAGAATCTCGATCTTGTCGGGCACTACCTCGATCTCACCGGTGGGCAGATTTGTATTTTTGCTGGAACGCTCTCTTACTACACCTTCCACGGAGATCGTGGATTCCTTGTTGATGCCATCCATGACATTCATCATTTCCTCGGTCTCTACTACCAGTTGGGTGGTTCCGTAGAAATCACGCAGAATGACAAAGCCGAGATTTTTGCTGACTTTTCTCATGTTCTCGAACCAGCCGACCAGTGTGACTCTCTCACCGACGTTGCCGATCCGAAGTTCATTACAGTTATGTGTTCTGGACTGAATCATTGCTTTTGCTCCTTCGTCTGTTGCTTTTATCTCTTTAATTCTTCCTTATAGAATTCCACGAATTCTTCGTAGCCTTCCTTGTTCAGCTGTTCCTTCTGGAACTTCTTGTTCTTGTTCATGCGGGCTACCAGTACCTGGGTACCGTCCTTACGGGCTTCCTGCGCCTGTGCGATCACTTCACACAGCCGTTCGCCGCTGACACCCTTCTCGATCAGGTATGCTACCTGCTTCGGTCTCGTGGGCACCTGGAAGCCTCTCTCCATGAGCAGCATGATGATACGCTCAAAGCCGATGGAGAATCCGCAGGCGGGCACATCATTGCCGGTGAATTTACCGACCATCTTGTCGTAACGTCCGCCGCCACCGCAGCTGCCGCCGAATTCCGGCATGGCGATCTCGAAAATGGTTCCGGTATAATAAGACATACCTCTTACCAGCGTAGCATCGAACACGATCTCGAAATCGGAAGCCTTCGTCGCTCTGACACTGTCCATGATCTCTCTGAGGCTCTGGGCAATCTCGGGCTCTAAGAATCCTTCCAGCGTATCTGCCAGATAAGCAACACCGTCCTCGGCACTTTCCAGTCCCTTGAACAGTTCCAGATATTTGTCTACACATGCCTTGTCAAAACCGTTCTCCAAAAGCTCAGCTTCCACGCCTTCCAGACCGATCTTGTCCATTTTGTCCAGAGTAATAAATACGCTGTCATAGGACTCTTCGGGGAATCCGCTGTAAGCAGCCATTGCCTTCAGAATACGACGTTCATTGATACGGATCTGGAAATTTTTAAATCCAAGCCTGCCAAGTGTGGTGGTGGTCGCCAGGATCAGTTCGATCTCTGCTAAGTTAGACGGCTCACCGAGAATATCGATATCGCACTGCATGAACTGACGATATCTTCCTCTCTGAGGTCTGTCCGCTCTCCATACATTGCCCATCTGCAATGCCTTAAAAGGAGAGGGCAGGGATGCCGCGTTGTTGGAATAATAACGTACCAAAGGCACCGTCAGGTCATAACGCAGACCACTGTCCACTACCTCTTCCTCTGTGGTTGCGGCTGCCACGTTCAGTTTCTCGCCGCGCTTTAAGATCTTGAAGATCAGCTTCTCATTGTCGCCGCCCTGCTTACTGCTTAAGTTTGCAATATTTTCCACGCAGGGAGTCTCAATGGAAGTAAAACCGAATTTGCCGTAGGTATCCTTGATAACGCTGATCACGTAATCACGGATCTGCATCTCCTCCGGCAGGATATCTTTCATGCCCGTTGTGGGCTTCTTGCTAAGTGCCATGGTCTTCTACCCTTCCGCTCTTATGATTAATTGCTCAATATCTTATATATGATACTTTTTTTCCGTTTCGCTGTCAACCCTCACGATTCCTGCTTTTGTTAGAAACAATTCCCCCGGATCATCATAGAAATCCCTACTTTCATGACTCCCGCCAGCACCATGACCCAGATGGGATTCATTTTCTTTTTTTGAAGCAGCAGCACGCAGATTCCAAAGATCATCACCATGCTCCACTCGGTACCTGCAAACGACATACTCTCCCCATTTCCCCAGAATGCATCTTTGAGGATCAGTATTCCTGCCGATGCGATCATTGCCACCACGGCAGGTCTTAAGGACTTCAGTACTCCCTGCAGCAGATCCAGGTTACGATACTTCAGGTATAGTCTTGCCAGGATCGTCACAATAATGCAGGAGGGCAGAATACATCCGGCCGTCGCCACCACGGCTCCGGGGATCCCGGCAATCTTCATTCCCACAAAAGTAGCGGAATTCACCGCAATGGGTCCCGGTGTCATCTGTGATATCGTGATCAGGTCTGTGAATTCCGACATGGTAAGCCACCCATGGAGTGTGACCACCTGCCCCTGGATCAGTGGCATTGCGGCATAACCGCCGCCGAAGCTGAACAGTCCTATTTGCAGAAAGCTTAAAAATAATTGCAGATAGATCATTTTCCGGCCCTCCTTTTGGCAAGGAGCGTCCGGACCACACCCAGCAGTCCGCAGACGATCACAATGTAGATCACATTGATCTCCAGAATACATGCTGCCAGAAAAGCTCCTAACAGGATAACCAGTGACATGGGATCTTTTTCTTTTACGATAGGCGCTCCCATATCATACGTCACGGAAGCGATCACTGCTCCCACTCCTGCCTGCATCCCGGACAGCATCTGCGCCACGAAGAAGTTACTGCGGAATGCATTGTAGCAGATGGAGATCACGGAAATGATGACAAAAGGAGGCAGGATCGTTCCCAGGATCGCCACCAGTGTCCCCGGGATCCCGGCCAGCTTATACCCCACCACGATGGCTCCGTTGACTGCGATCGCGCCGGGCGAGGACTGGGCGATCGCCACCAGATCCAGCATTTCGTCCTCTTCGATCCAGTGGTATTCATCCACAAACTTCTTTTTCATCAGAGTGACGATCACATAACCGCCGCCAAAGGTGAATGCACTCAGATACAGTGTGGATATGAATATTTTCCATAATCTCAGTCTGAACTTTTGGGTATCTTTTTCCAACATATCTTAATCTCCTGTTTATGTTAACATGTAAAAGCCCTCCGGAGCTCTCCGGAAGGCCTTTATATCATTTATTTACTCTGCATGATGCTCCACATGTTCAAACGTAAACACATTCAAAACCTGTTTTGCTCTCTCTGTCTTCGGCTGCATGCAGAGTGCTCTTACAATGTCTACTCTCTGCTTCTGTCCGCACTTCTGCTTTATCACGCTTCTATACTTTCACAGGTGCCAGCGTTAGACGGGTACTCCATAATTTAAATACGAATGTGGCTAATCAATAACATTTTTCATAGCAATAATGGGGCTGTAATCCACTGCGCTGATGATGACACCTTTCCGTGAATTAGCGGAATGAATGATCTGTCCGTCACCGATATACAGTCCTACGTGGGTACAGCTCTTCCCTCCATTGGAACTATAACATACAATATCTCCGGGCTGAAGTTCTTCAGAGCTGATACTGCGTCCGGCACCGGAATACTGTCCTCCCGGTGTACGGCTGATAGAATAGCCGAACTCCGCGTAGATAAAGCACGTGAATCCGGAACAATCCGTACCCCCTGACAGACTGGAACCTCCGTGTACATACCGGTTGCCCAGATACTGCATGGCATAATCAATGATTCCTTGTCTGAGCTCCTCATTTGAGGTATAGGTTGTAGTGGGAAGTGTGATGTTCGTGATCACCTCCGGGGCATCCTGCTCGGCAGTCTGTTCTCTTGCCTGCAATGCCTTCTGTGCGGCAATTTCCGCCTGTTCCTCTTCTATTGTCTTCGCATAGATAAATTCTTCCGAGATCGTCACATATTCCGCAGAGACATAGCCTTCCTTGCTGTCGGTGTACTGTACCTTCAGCCAGTCTCCGTCATTCTCCAGAATTTTTACCTTTTCTCCATTGTCAATGTAACCAATTCTTTTTGCATCTGTGGCAGGGTCCTGTCTCACATTCAGACGGTCTGCAGTAACCACAGCATATCTGGTCACATAATTGTCTACAACCTCAGCTGCTGCATCTCCGTAAATGAAAAACTCTGCCTTGATATAACCCTCCACATTACCGGAGATGATCCGGAACCAGTCCTGATCCTCTCCTGCCACATCCAGGATCTGTGCTACGGCTCCATCATAGATTTTGCCTACTACGGCACTGTCCGTGTTTGGTTCTGTCCGGACATTGACGTAATTCGTCACATTGGCGATCGCCAATGATGCATACTCATCTGCGTTCGTATCCTCTACGGAAGCTTCGTCTACCGGAACATCCTCCGGATCCGACACCCCTTCCAGCGCCCTGGGGTCCTCGGTCTCACTGCCCTGTACCGCCAGCAAATCCTCAATGGTGATCTGTCCGGTCGCCGGGATCGGCTCGACACCGATCTGATGTATTTCCGCCGCATGTACTTTCCGTACCGAGGCTTCACTCTGTATTTTCAGTTCTCCGTTTCCTGCTGCCACCACCATACTGACTCCGGTGAGCGCGACCGCAAGTGCCATGAACATTCTTTTTTTCATTATAATCCCTGTTACTTCCTGCGACTTCGGTTTTTCTGATGACGTTCGGAATTATAACATATACGACAACACCAGTCCATAAATTTTGCTAAATATCTTAAAAAATTCAGGCAGTTGAATTCCAGCTAAATTCCAGCTTATATTGTTTTGCATGCGTTCGTTGTAAATGCTATAATACATGTAGTATGATGTCGGGGTCAAAAGCCCCCGACTTTGATACACAAGAACATGCCTGCGCTGTGCAGGTTGCAGAAAGGCAGGAATTCATTTATGAAAAAAACAAATTCCCGGCTATACCTTCTTCTGATCCTTGTTCCGCTGATATTATTCGCCGGTATCATTGGCTATTATTTTTTAGGGTCTGCCGCTACCGGCGGTCGTCCCATTGCTGTTACTGCTACTCCCACACCGGTTCCTTCTCCCACGCCGCTTCCCACTCCCACACCGCTTCCTACCCCCACGCCTTTTTTGGAGCACGATATTACTCTTATGGCCGTAGGGGATAATCTGATGCACATGGGGATCGTGGCCAGTGGCAGACAGGAGGACGGTACCTATGATTATTCCATGCTGTTTGATGGGATCCGCCCTTTTCTGGATACCGCGGATGTGAAGATCATCAATCAGGAAACTATTCTTGGCGGAAATTCCCGTGGTTTTTCCGGTTTTCCCTATTTTAATTCCCCCACCGAGGTCGGGGATGCGATCGCAGATGCAGGCTTCAATGTAGTATTGCATGCTTCCAACCATACTGCTGACCAAAAGCTGGATGGCTTATTGTATTGTGCACAATTCTGGGAAGAGCAGCATCCTGATATTCTTGTGACCGGTATCCACGAAGATATTTCCCAGGCAGACGATATTCCTTTGCTTACCGTAGAGGATGTGACCTTTGCGATCCTGAACTATACTTACGGTGCCAATACAGAGACACTGCCCTTAAATCTTCTGGGGCATCTGAATCTTCTGTGTGCCGTAAATGAACAGACCGGGCTGATGGATTTTACCACGCTGAACCCTCAGGTCTTAGAGGACATCTCCCGGGCCAAAGAGCTTGCTGACATTGTGATCGTCTGCCCTCACTGGGGAACCGAATATTCATCCAAGGCATCAAGTTATCAGAAAAAGTGGGCTGAGGCCATGACCGAAGCCGGGGCTGATGTCATTATCGGAACCCACCCTCATGTAGTAGAGCCTGTGGAATGGATCACCGCTGAAAACGGCAACGAAGCCCTGTGCTATTACTCTCTTGGAAATTATGTATCCTCCCAGAAGAAAGCCATCAGCATGTTGGAAGCGCTTGCCTGGGTCACCTTCCATGTCACAGAAGATAATATTACGATAGACAGAGAACATACCGGAGCACTTCCTCTCGTCTGTCAGTATACTGCAGGACCGGTACGTTTTCAGAACGTATACCTGTTAGAGGATTATACGGAGGACCTTGCTGCATCCCATGGCATCCGTAACTACGGCGGTGTAACCCTCCGCCTGGAAGACCTGCAAAAATGGAGCACCGAGACCCTGGGAGATTTCGTACTCACCAAAGATCAGGCGCTCCATAATCTGTCCCCGGGCTGACCGCTATGTCCCTGTGGCGATATTGGTACGGCTCACCCGTTCGAATGTTCTGACGAAATCCGATACCTCGATATAAAACTGTCCGTAGGTCTCGTCCGAGGAGACATTGATCAGGTCGCTGGTTCTGGTCTTCTCGCCGTTCTCCTGATACTGGAGGGAAAAGGTACTGTAGGGGTTTCTTAAGAGAATGCACTTCTTCCCGTCAATCTCTTTTGCCCCCATGACCGTATAGGCATGCCCGCCGTTCAGACCGTCCTCCTTGCCTGCTGTGCCCTTCGATCCGGCATGATAGACATAACCACGCTCCTTGCCGGTGCGGATCTCTTCGAACAAAGCGTCTTCATTCTCCGTTCCCACCGGCTCCTTGGAGATCCCAAGGAGCCGCTCCAGAAACGATCCGACCTCGCCGTACCAGAGTGACTGGTAGCCCTTGACCCCATTTCTTCCCACAAATGCACACGCCTTCTCTATCATCTGCATCCAGAGTGCACCGGAAGACAATGCATCCGCACCGGCAATCCGGGGAATCTCCTTGCTGACACGCACATAGATCGGTGCCAATTCCGTCTCTTCGAAGTCATCCACCACTTCAAAGCCATTCAGCAGATCTTTCCCCAACTGGTCTTCCTGTAACTCTCCCTCCGTCAATTCCTCCACAGACGTTTCTTCCTCCACAGACGTTTCTTCCTCAGGCTGTTTCTTTGCCTTCTCGACCACCCTTCTCTCATAGAGCCGGACCACCACACTGTCCCCCTCATCCACGATACAGCTTTTCAGGATCTCCGGTGAAAACTCCACCAGTCCGGCAACGGATGCCATCATGTAACAGTTGGAAACCAGACGCTGCTTCAGGTCATTGACCGTGGGCTCATGGGCAAACAACGGTGTATCCTTCTGGTCACTCCAATACGTCAGCTTGCGGATCAGGGCATTGCGCGTAGCCCCACTTTGGCCCGTACCGGTCTCTTCCGGCCGCTTATTCCGAAAGTCAAGGATCTCCGCCCCCTCCGGGACCACCAGTGTGCCGTTTGTCATTGTGTCAAAATAGGACTTGACCCCCAAAAGTGCCTCGCGGATCTGTTCATTATTCTCCTGCTGCAAAGCCTTCTCAACCGCTTTCCGCGCCGCCTGCAGATTCTCTCTTTCCCGGGTATAACCGACCCGGTACCTGGTTCCCTGTACATACTGCCCGATCAACGCCACCGTATCCGGCGATCCACCCGCCTCCTGCAGACTGCGGTTCAATGCCGCCAGACGGTCTCTTAACTGGTAACTTAGCTTATCCGAATCCGTGGAGATAGCTTCTTCTCTTGTCCGGCGGATAGTCTCTGTCTGCTGCCCGGCCTGCGGCATTCCCAGTTCCATGCGCAGTTTCCGCAGTTCCAGCCTCCTGACATCCTCCTGTAGTTCCCGGATCGTCTGCTCCAGCTCCGCCGTGTCCCCGCCGTCTGCCAGTTCGGTCTTTTTGGCCGCCAGGAGATAATAGGCCTGATAGCGTTGCTCTCTCAGCCGCAGATCCTCCAGCCATGCGGGATCACTGTTCGGGTCTGCCTCGGCGTCTTCCCGCAGCAGATGGATCTGGGTGCACACCTGCTTCATTTCCTCCGCCGTCAGCTGTTCCTCGGGTGCCGCCGGAAGCTCTGCCGTCTCCGGCTCATACTCACTGACCAGTCCGTACCAGTTATCTATCTCCTGCTGCGTCAGCTGTGATGCCTTTTGTTTATCGGCCAGGATTTCCCCGCTCAGGAAAACTCTGTTCTGTTCACAGTACACCGAAAGTCTGTGCGTAAATGCTTCCACAATCGGTGCAAGTGCCTCCAACCGCTGCATGCCCGCCGCATCCTCGCTTTCCTCATACAAGCGCTGAATCTTGTAATAGCTGTTGACCAGACTCACATATTCCTTAAAATTTGCACGGATATTGCTGCTCACAAACATTTGCGGTGTAAAACGGTACTGTTCCAGAAACCGAAGCTGAAGCTCGGGATCATTTTTTGTCGTCTCCTGCTGAACCTGCGCCAGTTGTGTGTGAATTTCTTCTGTATAGGCAGTCGCTTTGCTTGTCATTGCCTTGCTTCTGCGGATCTTCTCCTTCTTCTCGGCATTAATGCTCTTTTTTCCCTTGCCGGATGTCCCTCCAAGCTCGGCGGTATCCTTCATTTCCGCAGTCTTTTCCCTATATAATGCAAGCGAATCCGGCTCTGCCGTCTGGTTCGCATAACTTTCCTGCGTCAGCTGCAAAAAACGCTCATCAAACGCCGTCGTCTCTATCGTCTGCTGCTCCTGCGTCGTGATCTGAAGCTTGTGTTCCCGCTCCTTCTGTAGCTGATTCTCCATCATACCCTTTCCGTCCATTCTTGTCCCCCTTGTTCTCTGTCATTTCCATAAATTCCACTGCAAAAACAACTCGTCTCTTCTGTCTGTCCAAAGAGCCGTTCAAACAACGCCTGCGCCTGTGTCGTGGAAAGTGTCATCCGCACCATCGTCTCCGGCGCATATAATTCATCCAGATGTTCTATGGCACAGGCCAGCAGCTTTGCAAGCACTATGGGATTGCTCTGCATGATCCAGCAATAATCCAACGCAATGCCTTCCTCCTGTCTCCGCAGAAGCACCGCTCCCTCCACTTCGCCGCCCCTTATGGCCGCAAAACTCGCCGGTTCCTGGGAAAGGTACGGCTGTATCGGCAGATCCAGCTGCTCCTTTAACCACCTCTCGCATACGCCCCGCTCCCTTACGGACAGCTGCCAGATCGGACGTACTCCGCTTCTGTTCGTCTTAAGCTGTGGCAGCAGTTCCTCGTTCAACCGCCGGAGCGGGACTATCCCTGTCGGGAAAGCCACCGTGTCAACGAAGAAACCGTTATCCCGCAGAAAAGGTGTCAGCAGACATCGCTCCCCCTCTTCCACATAAGAAACGGAAATTTCTCTTTCCTCTGACCGGGTCTCCCGCAAAAAGCGTTGTATCAATGCCGTGCCAAGCCCAAGGCGCCTCGCCTGCGGTCTGATATATATGCTCTCCAACGCAACGCTCTGCCCGTCTTCCTCCCATACAAGCGCCCCCTGCGCTTCCTCCAGGAACCAGACGCCCAGCGCATATATTCCCTCTCCTCTCTCCCGTTCATCAGCTCCACAAACAACTCCTGCGGGATGCAGGCAGCCCAGTCCGCCAGTTCTCCGGGTGACAGTAACTCACACCTCATATCTTCCGTCTCCTTTACCATAACCTGCCACATTACAGATGTGTTAAACTTAAGTATAACATATGAAACGGAAAAAAACTACAGTGAGAAAACTTCCTGCGTTTCCTTCCTGCGTTTCCTGTAATAAAACAGGAAACGGAGCAGTCCTGCGATTACTCCGTCTCGATTTTTCTTTTTAATCTATTTTGTTATACACCCTGATCTACGGTGGCTCCCTTGACATCAGCTTCCACCAGCTTCAGCCGGTTCATCATATCTCTGATCTCCTGCTGTGCTCTGGCAACGCTGTCTTTTGCTCCCCCGTTCAGTTCTCTGGAGGCTTCCACAATATTCTCGGTCAGCTTTTTCTGTTCTTCTCTGTCCTCTTTTTTCGCTTCCAGCTTTGCTTCCTGTTCCTGCTTCTTTTCTTCCGCTGCTTCGGCCTTTTTCTTCTCTTCTTCCTGTTTCCGGTCGATGTGCTCCCTGCCCTCTGCGATGAGCATACCCATGATCTCATCCCCGGCAGCCGCCATCACGGCATCTGCCTGATCTCTGGCCTCTCCCATGGGATTCGACTTCAGTCGTTCGATCTTCGTCTGGCGGATCACTGCGTTTTCTGACGTAAGTTCGTTCTCCGCATCCATTACCTGTTTGTTATAAGCGCTGATGCCCTCGGAAAGCTGTCTGACCTCCTCGGAGTTCTCATCCGCACCCTGCTCCAGCAATGCCGCCTTCGCATCCTCCAGTCCCTTTATGTCCTGCTTCCGGTCCGCGATCTCCTGAGTCAGGGATTTTACCTTTTCCCTGCGCTCTGACATATCATCATCGATCTTCGATTCTCCGGCAAAGGCATCTCCCAGGATCTTCATGGCTTTCTTCTGCGCCTGGGCTCTTTTCGCCGCGACAGGATCCGTTGCCGCCGCTATTCCGCGGGCATCAATGGCTTTCCCGTTCCTTTTTTGCTTCGCATCCTTCTTCGCCGCATGTCTGCTTTGAATCCTGTCTTCCCCCATAAATACGGAATAATTCTTTACCTGCATCTGCTGTCCGCCCCTCTGTCTCCGTTACTGCTGTAACTGTGTTCTTTTTTTATTTCGGCAGGCAGAACAAAATACTGTATAGTGCGGAAGCTTTTTTCTCATCCTGCTTTTCTTATTTCGTCATCCTTCCGGGCCAGTCCCCCCGTACTGCCGTCCAGGTTCTCCACCAAAGTTGCAACCCCCATGACCGATCTGTTCCTTTTCCTATGCTCTGGCCTTTTCCTGTGGATCGGCGTACGATTCTTTTACGATCTGCATTTTGAATTGTTTTACATTTACAAGATACTCTTTCCTGCATTTGGGACAAAAGATGGGCTGATGATACAGTACCGTGTCTTCCCGCACTTTTGTCCTTGTGTTTCCGCCGCATGCCGGACAGGAAATCCATTGATTCTTTACCAATTGTTCCACGTTCCACCCTCCGTCACTATGCTTTTCATGCTTTATGCAACTGTTCCCGTCTGCGCTTTCTGATCTTTTCATTGATGTCTGCCGCTGTTCTGACGGTAATTCTGTAATCGATCAGCTGCCAGAGAAGTTTTGCCAGCAGAATAAAGGATGCATAAATGATCGCATCCGAATCATGGCAGCACACAAGCACCTCTTCTTCTTTTTCTTCTGCAATCTGTTCTACGTTGAACTTCACCCGGATCACCTCCGCAGGCTTCTGCCGCCTCCCGTGCTCCTCAACACCTGCGAAAAATGTTCCACATGCCGGTCCAGGAGTTCCAGTATATGCTGCTTGTCGCCGGTACCGTCATAGATGCTGTATAATAAAAAAATAGGCCCGTAGAAATCAAGTGCCATCTGTCCGGCTATCTCGGAATTTCCCAACAGCCCGGCAAACAAAGTCTCCATATAAGACAGCGGACCCTCTGCCAGATACTTCCGGTAAAGAGCAGCCATCTGTGGATCTCTGTACTGTTCCAGAGTCAGCATCTTTCGGAAACAACAGGAAAAGGGCTCTTCCGTCCAATGAAGGAACTGTACTTTTGTAAATTGCCGGATCTTATCGAACCCCGCCTCTTTATATCCTGCAATCACTTCCTCCATTTTGCCTTCCGGCATCTCATATTGCTTTACTCTTTCCTCATCCATCGCATTCATTTTCATTACAATACTGTCCAGAATCTCCTGTTTGCTCTTATAATGTTTATATAGTGCGGCTTTGGTAACCCCAAGTCTTGCCGCAATGTCACTCATGGAAGTTCCCATATAACCGCTCTGGGAAAAAAGGATCAGCGCCTCCTCCAGAATTCTTTCTTTGGTATTCTTTTCTCTTGCTTCCATTGTCATCCTCCCTGTTTCCTTCAATTAACAAATCAAAACGCAAATAGTTACCCGTCGGTTACTTTATAGTATAGTAACCGACGGGTAACTTGTCAAGACAGCTTTCAAAACAACTTTTTGCTTTCGCCCTTCTTTAATTGCAGTCTTTTTGCAATACCTTCATATTTCACTATGGTATCCACGTCCGAATCTGCGGTGAAAACCGCACCGGTGATCCTACCGTCCTGCCAGGTCATGGCAAGTTCCAGATTTCCCACCAGGCGCATTCCACGTACCGCTCCTGTCTTCCAGGCAGCAGGCTGCACCCATCACCCAGTAAGTCCCCGGATACCAGGTATCCTACGGCGCGGTATCCCCGTGGATATCCGTGTTGTGATGTGCCACGAATCCCCGGCACCCATACATTTCTCTGGCAGTATATCTGCCATTCTTTTGCACCTTTTTCAACAATTCGAACAAAGGCAGATGGCGGTATCCAGATCCAGACTTCTCTCATAGCGTTTCGTGCCTTCACGCAGCACCATTTCTTTCAGGTTGCCGCTTTTCCGCTCTCTTCCGCCTTCGATCCCATCGAAAAAGAACTGGATCTCTCCCAGCGTCTGGTATGGATGCATTCCCTCCGGGCATGCCGACAGCGCCGTTTCCATCAGATGTTCCGCCTCTGAGATCTTTCCCTCCCGCAGAAGCTCGCGTACTTTCGGCAGATTGGCTTTGGCATCCGGATTATGACGGTTCCCGGGGCCTCCCAACCAGATACTCTCCTCATTGACCTGAAGTCTTTCTCTGTCCGTTCCCCCATATACCATGGCGCCGATCCGGCCGTTTCCGATGGGAAGTGCCTCCTCCCATTCTTTCGCCGGGTGATCATACCATAACCTGCTCATATCGTTCCTCCTGTGTCTCCATTATTCTCACTTTCCTACACAGATAAATCTTTCATTTATCACCATTTAAAAACGTAACCTTTTTTATGTTACATTTATAATTTGATATAAAATCCGCACTTTTTCAGATCCGGATATGCAAAAAGGCATTGTATCTCAGATTTTCTGAAATACAACGCCTTTTTTACAACACAATCTTACCCGAAGAAATTGTACTTGTTGGCTTCAAAAGCTTCCATATAGGTCGACCCGTTGGAGCCATACCGGTTAGATGCACTGACCACATTTTCGGAAGCGTTCTTGCTGATGTGCTCGCCGAGAAAGCTTATTCTGGAGGCGAAGCCTTTTTCCCCTCCCAGTACCTTCTGCAAGGTATCTGCATCCGCGTTCCGGAATACTTTTTCATCCACGATCAGGCTTCCGTCCTTTGCCTTGGTGATTCCTATGCTTTCCAGTGCTTCTTTGCTGCCCGCCGGAATGTTTTTTAACTGTTGAAGATAAAATTCATTCATGGTTCCGCCGGTGGTCTTAAGCTGCTTCATGGTGGCATTATATGCTTCCACCATTTTGTTCACATCACTCAGGATGTCCGTGGTGTCCCCGCTTTCTTTTGCCTTGTCGTAGCTGGAATCCTTATCGGTGCCCACCAGCTTTGCCGCGGACTGATTCAGCTTCTCAGACAGATCTTCCAGCTTTGCATAATTGTTTTTCCGCAGGATGTCCGTGGCACTGGTACGGGTGGTGCTCGTGTTCTTCCCGGTGGTTCCCAACAGGTTCTGGGATGACTTGTTATTAATAATATCCAATAGCGACGTTCTCTGAATGGGAATCCCGCTTTTTGCTGCGGAATTTGCCAGCATTTGGGTTGTGATTCTCATTTTGCGACCTCCTTTGATTTGCAGTCATTTTTTGATTTTTACTTCTCATTTTACTTCTGCCTTTTATATCGCCGCTTTTCTTTCATCATTAATACCACTTGTAACGAACCGTTCTTTTCCTGTAACGAAAAAGAATCAGCAGGCTTGAAGCATCACCTATACCTTTCTCAGATATTTCATGTACGCCGTGACAAAATCATTGTACTTCTGCTTTGCTAAAAATACGCTCTCTCCGTTTTTTAATTCTATGTTGCTGTTGTCGTACCGGGCGACCTCCTGCTGATTCACCAGAAAGCCCCGATGGGAACGGAAAAAGCGATCCCCAAGCTTCTGCTCCAACACTTCCATTTTTTGTAAAAACAGTAGGGTTCCTTCTTAGATTTGGTGTGCAAAATAATTTTTCTGGCCTGATTCTCAGCATAGATGATATCATCCACCGGTATTCTGACATAATTGCCGCCCACTTTTATAACCAGCAGTTCCACATTCTTCTTACTCCGGATCTGACGGATCGCCCTGTCCATGACTTCTGTGAACTTCTGCTCATCAATGGGTTTTAAGAGATAATGAAATGCCCCGACATCATAGCCTTCAAACACATATTCCCGTAAAGCCGTCACGAAGATGATCAGGGCATCAGATCTTTCCCGAATCTTTCTGGCCGTCTCCATGCCGTCTGGTCCCGTCGCATCCTGATCCCGGTTCAGGGAAATGTCTAACAGGATCAGATCAAACGCCGTGGCTTCCGCCAACAGTTCTCCACCGTCAGCAAACAGGCTTACTTCCGCCTCCGTACATTTTTCTATCAGCTTTTTCAGGTATTCTCTTATGGGCTGCTCATCGTCACATATTGCTATTTTCAGCATTCGTCTTCTACTCCCCGGATCTTGTTCCATTCAAGTATTTCCTCTTTTATATCGCCATTTTCTCTTTGAAATTCAATTCCATGTAACGAAACGTGTTTTTTATGTAACGAAAAAATCAGCGGGTGATTTCCCGCTGATCCGCCTTAACTTATTCCACAATTTCCCAATAACCAGATTTCGGTGATCCATGACGAACCAAAGTCTCTGAAGCTTTCTCCACCATTTACTCCGAAACTGCTGCCATTTCCGTTGTTCTGCGCATTTCTAAATAAGTTCACTCTGAACATATCGTCAAATACTTCCACCGCAGGAACAGGAAGTCCATATTCTCTGGCAGCACCCAGACAGCCGCCTACTTTTTATTCTTTCCGGTGTTTTAAATAGATCCTTTGACAGAATTTATTTTCTTCCTCCCAGTATTCATACGTTCCATCGCAGTCTTCTACGATGCGCCAGATACTCTCCATTCCAAAACCATGCTTTTCCTTTTGATATTTCCCCAGGCAACGGTAAAGCTGTATTAAGAAAATAACAATGCCAACCTCATCTGCCAATATTCCAATCGTCAGTCCGTATCTTAAGGAGCGTTCCAGACTCCCTACCTCCAGCCAGAACAGTCCCATAGCCAGCAGCGTCATAAACACAAAGGCTCCTGCCACAATCCGGTTCTCTCTTGGAGAAGTCCCCTCTTTCTTCCGGAAAAGCACAGCTGCGATCTTCCCCATGGAAAATTTAACGATCAACGCCACCATAGATGCGTATAACCGCAGACCCCCGTCCATTTGCAGCATCTCTCCCAGACTTTCCCCGGTAAAAAGCCCCATAACGCCGAAAATTGCATAGGTGCCGATGATTGCGATCAAGACCCACAGTATCCCTGCCAGCAAGAAATCCTGTATCTTCCCCTGCAATGCCCAGATTGCGTATCCGATTAAAACCGCTCCGTAGAGAAAGCCCAATGCCCCCTCAAATGCTGCCAACCGGTTCAGTGCCGTAACCGTCAAAAAATAAATGATACAACCGACACTAAAAGCTCCCCATCGTTTCCAACCGCAAAATTTCTTTTGAAATCCATAATCCATATATTCCACTGCGATTACAGCGGATAATAAATTGATCAAATAATCTCCCGTTCCCACTGGTTTTCCCCTTTATTCCTCAGATACATCTATTAATGACGCTGTCCTCTCTTCTCTTTCTCGTAACAGTGCATCGCCTCACGAACTTCCCTTTTTCTATCCCGCCCCATCTCTAAAACGGTTCCGTCTGTCAAATACACTTCCCGGCCACCGACGTTTTCTATATATTCCTGATTCACCAGATAGTTTTTATGTATTCGCAGAAAATGACAACCTTGAAGTTCCTCCTCCATGGACTTCAGACTGCCATATTTTCTCATCCAGCTACCACCGGTCTTTTTTATTAACAGGCTGTGACCGCTGCCTTCTATATATATGATATCCATAACCGGAATCTCTTTATAGCCAAAGCCGTTCTTCAGCCGATAGCTTACCTGAGTAAACGCCGTAATCTGCAGATATTTTCTCACGGCCCGAAACATATCCTCCTCCAGGTTGCTCTTCCGCACAAACCATATGGGCGAATACTCAGGTGCCTCAAAAACAAAGCTCTCATGGGCAGACACAAAAACGAGATAGATGGAAGGTATTCTCAAGGGTAGCTGCATATAATTTTTCCCCATCGGTAAATCTCCTACAGGTCAGATCCACCGACTGCCCTGTCCTTATCAGTGCTTTGTGCAGCGCATCCTCAATCAGAACAATATCCTCTGCCCTGTCATCACATATTCCAACCATACATTGCCGTTTTTCCATCCGTATCTGCTCCTGCTTATCGACAGTATCTGTATCCTCCGTGGTCTCTGCATCCTCTTCCATACAGTTTTTACAGCATTGAAGAACTACCTGATTAAAGGACAAATTCTCCCGTTCCTTTACCTGCATTAACCAGTCATATAAGACAGGAGTAAACCGTACCGTCCGTGAAATATTGGGATTGATTAATTCTTTATCAAAATGCATTGCCATGATATAACCTCCGACTCCGGTTTATTCTTCCTAATTATATCCATTTTCTTTGCATCTTGTATATAACCGCATGTGGTTGCAATTTTCAACCTATTTTGTAACTATTTTAGGTTTCAAATTTGAGTATTATACATTCATAATTTTAAATAAAAGACATTTCATCATTTTTCATGGAATATTCCCATGTTCGTCTTTAGGATAACGTGATTCTCCAGTCTATGACATATCCGATAAGGTGTAAATGTGGGTCGAATTCTATATGTATTACCATAACCACAAAAATATGGTAACTCCACAGGTATGTCACAAAACACACCTTTTTGAACTTGATATTCAAAAAATTTAGGAAATTATCTCTAGTAACTGGAAAAACGTTGAACATACGTTCTGATTATGTTATACTGTTATTGTGTAATTGAACAGAAAGCGGATGCGATTTTCCGATTGTTAGATGCCCTCTAGTCTTACAAAGGAGGGTGATGCCCATGAATACGATGGAAGTTTTAACTTTCGTATTAGTAATTTTTACGGCTCTGTCTTACATAGACGATCACAATAATCACCACCACCCGTCTAACGGGTGGTTTGCTCTGAGGCTATAAGCCTCTGTT
>ERZ1034882.201-NODE-201-length-34229-cov-7.678381_pt1 | contig 34229 bp, 28 predicted proteins | sample MGYA00520606_ERZ1034882 | MGnify/ENA primary metagenome ERZ1034882 (study PRJEB33766, sample SAMN09781726) | gut metagenome | biome: gut microbiome | host: Homo sapiens | place: Madagascar | study: EMG produced TPA metagenomics assembly of the PRJNA485056 data set...
AAAAAGGACTAGAACACAGTTGACGTCAGAAATACCTCGTGATCACAAGGCGAAATTTTAAATTTAATCGTTTTGGAGGAAAAGTCAAATGAATACTTTAAAAGCAGAATTAAGAGATAAGAAAGTAAAAGCTTTAAGAAGAGAAGGATATGTAACCGGTAACCTCTTCGGCAGAGAGATTGACGGCTCCATTCTGGTTAAGATGACAAAGAAGGATGTAGCTGAAATCCTTCGTAATTGCGAAAAAGGAAGTAGAATCAACCTTGATGTAGAAGGTAAGAAGTATGATGCCCTTATTAAGGAAATCGACTACGCACCTTTTGCTAAAGAGATTAACGATATTGAGTTTCAGGCACTTGTCAGCAACGAAATTGTTCATTCTACAGCAGAAATTGTATTGCAGAATAAAGAGATGGTTACAGAAGGCGTTCTGGAAGAACTTCTTGAGGAAGTTTCATTCAAGGCTCTGCCAGCCCATCTTGTTGACAAAATCGTTATTGATGCCGGAAAGTTAAGCATCGGTGATACAGTAAGAGTTAAAGATCTGGACATCTACAAAGATGCTAATATAGATGTACTTACAGACCCAGAAAAGGTTATCGTAAGTGTTGTTGCTTCTAAGAACACAGCCGCAGATGATGATGCTGAGACAGAAGAGGCTGCACAGGCAGAGTAACAATTTGCTGATATATGTAAGATTTACATATATTTACAGTCATTCACATATATTTCAGTTGAAAAGAAATGTGTATATGCTATAATCAATGTCGGACGCTGGACAGGCGCAAGAAAGGATATATTTAATGAAATTTAAAGACCACAAGAACATCAGCCGTTACCTTGTCAAATCCCATGATTGCAGAATTAAGGCGAGAAACAGATGGGCGCTGATTATAGGAAGCGTTATTCCTGACATTGCATTTTATACATATTTCAGAGGAAGCTTTAATGGACAGAAGCTAAAGGGTCACAATTATGAGAACACAAGCGGTCTTATCAATCATCTGATTGAGAATATCGAGAGTGACAACAAATTTGGAGTTAAGAGATATTTTGATATCGGCAAGCTCCTTCATTATAGTGCTGACTCATTCACATTTGCACATAACAGCCATTTCAAAGGCAATATAAGTGCACACAGGGCTTATGAGATGAAGCTTCATGAGAGACTGGAAGAAGCCATGAGCAATAACTATGTGGGGATTGCTTATAAGGGCGTAAGTGATATGCATGCAAGAATCAAGGAACTTCACGACAGATATGTCTTAGAGTCTCCAGACTGCCAGACAGATTGCAGTTATATAATGTATGTATTAAGATACCTCTATTTAATGCTTGCCATTGAAGGAGTGTCAGAGTCAGAGATGACAGTGGCAGCGTAATATACATGCTTTGGTAAATCTAATAAAGTATATGAAATCCGGCTAAAAGGAAGTCTCTTTTAGCCGGATAATTTATTATATATTTAGAAATTTAATAAAAAATTATCAGCACTCTATATTGACGAGTGCTAAAACTGGTGCTATAACAATTTTGTAAATGGGAAAGAATGACTTGCCTATGATTGATTGTGGAGGTGATTGATTATGGCAAATAAGAGAGATTGTTATGAGGTACTTGGAGTTTCAAGGGATGCAGATGAGGCTGCAATTAAGAAGGCGTATCGAAAGCTTGCAAAAAAGTATCATCCCGATACTAATGTCGGTAATGCGCAGGCGGAAGAGAAGTTTAAGGAAATTAACGAGAGCTATGATATAATCGGTAATCCTGAGAAGAGAAAATTATACGATAAATACGGATACATGGCGTTTCAGGAAGGATTTGATGCAAAGAAAGCCGAAGAGTACGAGAAGTATGGCGGCGGCTTTAATGGCGGATTCAATCCATTTGAAGGTCATGGCAGCTACACTTCTGGCGGAAATGGCACGTATGAGTTCCATTTTGACGGAACCAATGGCGGAGACATAGATGATATATTAAAGAATCTGTTCGGCGGCAGTAGATTTGGCGGGGCATCAGGCTTTGGAGGCGGATTTAATGCTGACAGGCAGGGAGCTGATGCACACGCAGATATCAATATAAGCTTTGATGAGGCTGTCAATGGATGTGATAAGAATATTACATTGCAGGGCTCAGACGGAAGAACACAATCGCTTCGTGTCCATATACCGGCGGGTGTCGATACAGGCAGCAAGGTGCGTCTGAAAGGTAAAGGCGGCAAGGGTGTCGGCGGTGCCAAGGATGGCGATTTGTTCCTGAATGTCAATGTTGGCAGTAAGCCAGGATATGACAGAAAGGGACTGGACATCTATACAACTATTAATATTCCTTATACAACAGCGGTTCTTGGCGGTGATGCGATAGTCCACACAATGACAGGCGATGTGAGCTGTAAGATAAAAGAGGGAACACAGTCCGGAAGCAAGATAAGGTTAAGAGGAAAGGGAGTGCCTTCAATGAAGAACAGGAATGTGCGTGGTGACCAGTATGTTACTGTACAGATTCAGGTTCCAAGAAATGTGTCTCCAAGGGCAAAAGAGAAACTTGAAGAATTATCAAAGCTGATTTAATTAATTTGGATTAGTGCGAATAATGTGGTATCATATATATATATTAATATAATGATACCAGGGTCAAAAGGTCAGAAAGCACGTAGCAATCTGGTATCAAAGGGGTCAAAATACCTTTTGACCCCAACATCATAATATGAGGAGGTATCACATTGGCAACATCAGGCAATAGACGACCAGTGAGAATGTCAAGGAGACAGCGCCAGTTAAAGAGGCAGAGACAGCTGCTTGCGCTGGGTGTATCAGTAGTTGCATTAGTTATAATTATTATTGTGGCGGTTTCACTAAAAGCGTGCGGTAATAAAAAGAACGATACAAATGCAGATAACATACAGCAGTTAACAACGACAGGTACAACTGCGCAGGCAGAGTCATCTTCTAAGTCAGATGATGATAAGAGCAGCCAGGCTGCCGGGGAACAGAATAATAACCAGACTACAGAGGCTGCTTCATCTTCTACAAGCGCAGATAATAATCAGTCAGGAACAAGTCTGGGTGTGACATCTAAGGGATTTAAGATAGAGCAGAGGGATGGAGCAACATATATAGATGGAGTGCTTATTGCTAACAAGACATATGCGCTTTCAAGCTCATTTATACCAACTAATCCGGATGTTCCAGTTACAGAGGCAAGAAGTAACAAGAGCCTTGACAAGGATCTGATGGCGGCATGGAAGAAGCTGCAGGCGGCTGCCAGTGCAAATGGACTTAACATATATATATCAAGTGGATACAGGTCTTATCAGTATCAGGTTACAGTTTATAATAATTATGTTGCCAAAGACGGTAAGGCGATGGCTGATACATATTCATCAAGACCGGGTAATTCAGAGCATCAGACTGGATTATGTTTTGATCTTAATAGTATTAATGACTCATTTGCTGATACAGCAGAAGGTAAATGGGTTGATTCTAACTGCTACAAATATGGTTTCTGCATACGATTCCCTAAGGGTAAAGATGCGTATACCGGATATCAGTATGAGTCTTGGCATTTAAGATATGTCGGGGAAGAGCTCGCAACAAAGCTGTATAATAACGGAGACTGGATTTCACTGGAAGAATATTTCGGAATAACAAGTGAATACCCTAATTAAAGATAGAAGCTCTCCATGTGGCACAGATGTATAGTGTCGCATGGAGAGCTTTTTGCATTTAATTTCAAAAATACATTACAATTGTCAGTTTATTTGCAATAAATATTAAAATATCATAAACAATTATCACGGCGAAGTATATCAAAGCCTTGTGATTACTGGCTTAGAAGCGTTTTTATTAAAATTTTCTGATTTTGACATGCTTACCCCGATAATGGTATATATTAGGAATAAGATGCTTGTAAACGCAGTGATTTGCTGTATTAATGAGGAATCTGTCTGGTTTGGACAGTCAGTTGAAAGGGGTAATTGATATATGGAGAGAATTGATGGTTATACTGAAAAGCTTGCGGAGGTATGCATTAAAAACGATCAGATAGATAAGGTACTGTATGATGAATATGGCGTTAAGAGGGGACTTAGGGATCAGAATGGTGCAGGTGTTCTTACAGGACTTACGAATATATCATCAGTCAGGGCATTCGATATAATTGACGGACAGAAGGTTCCTTGTGATGGAGAGCTTTTATACAGAGGATATGACGTTACAGACCTTGTTAAGGGGAACAGGGGAGCACGTTATCAGTTTGAGGAGGCAGTGTATCTGTTATTGTTCGGTGAGCTTCCTGATAAAGAACAGTTTGAGGAATTTAAAGGCGTGATTGCCGGATGCATGGATCTTCCTACGAATTTCACAAGGGATGTCATTATGAAGGCTCCTAGTGCGGATATAATGAACAATATGACAAGAAGTATACTCACACTGGCTTCATATGATGATAAGAAGGATAACCTCGATATTGATAATGTTTTAAGACAGTGTATACAGCTTATAAGTACATTTCCAATGCTCGCGGTGTATGGATATCACGCATATAATCATTATGAAAATGATGGAAGCATGTATATCCACAGACCTGACAGGTCATGTTCGATAGCTGAGAATTTTCTTAGATTATTAAGACCAGATATGGGATATACTGAATTAGAGGCGAGGGTTCTTGATATTGCACTGCTTCTCCATATGGAGCACGGCGGTGGTAATAACTCTACATTTACAACAAGAGTGGTTACATCTTCTGGCTCAGATACTTATTCAGCTATTGCAGCTGCTATGTCTTCTCTTAAAGGAAGAAAGCATGGTGGCGCTAACCTTATGGTTATGAATATGATGGATGATATAAGTGAGCATGTAAAAGACCATGCGGATGAGGAAGCTATAGAGGCTTATCTTGATAAGATACTTAACAAAGAAGCATTTGACAGAAAAGGTCTTATCTATGGTATGGGTCATGCGGTTTATTCACTGTCAGACCCAAGAGAGCGTGTGTTTAAGAGATTTGTTGAGCAGTTAGCTGTGGAGAAGGGAAGAGAAAATGACATGCTTCTTTACAGCAATATTGAAAAGATTGCACCAATGCTTATTGCCAGGGAGCGTAAGATTTACAAGGGTGTAAGTCCTAATGTGGACTTCTACAGTGGATTTGTATATGACATGTTAGGAATCCCAAGACAGTTATATACACCTTTATTTGCGATAGCAAGAATTGCAGGATGGAGTGCTCATAGAATTGAGGAGCTTGTTACAACGGATAAGATAATCAGACCAGCATATAAGAGTCTTGTTACTAAGAAGGAATATATTCCAAGAGAGGAAAGGCACTAGACGGATATGAGTGATATTAGTAAGTATCCTGGACTTACGTACAAAGAGGTATCGGCAAGAATCCGGAATGGTCAGGTTAACAAGCCAGTTGACACCGGAATGAAGTCTAATAAAGATATCATAAGGGAGAATTTACTGACTTATTTTAATATTATATTTCTTGTTCTGGCAGTGATGGTGTGCGCAGTAGGGTCGTTCAGAAGCCTTACATTCCTGCCCGTCATCATTGGAAATGCACTTATAGGTATTGTACAGGAGATAAGAGCCAGAGATACACTTGCCAAGATGAATCTTCTGAGCGCACCGCATACATTTGTTATAAGGGATGGCGAGCGCAAGAAGATAATGTCAGAGGAGCTTGTGGCAGACGACCTTGCGATATTCTCGTCTGGAGACCAGATACCAGCGGATGCGATTGTTATAGGCGGCTCAGTGCGTGTTAATGAATCACTTCTGACAGGTGAGGCGGATGAGATTGAAAAGGTTCAGGGAGACAGGCTGTTATCGGGAAGCTTTATAGTTTCTGGTAAATGTAAGGCAATTATAGACAAGGTTGGCAAGGATTCTTACATTTCCAGGCTGACTCTTGAGGCAAAATCGCAGAAGACACAGGAACAGTCAGAAATGATACGTTCTATTAATACTCTTATCAAATGGGTAGGTATCGTGATTATTCCAATTGGCGCAATACTTTTCTACCAGAGCTTTTTTATAACAAAGGATACATTGAGTGAGAGCGTTGTATCGATGGTTGCGGCTGTTATAGGTATGATACCAGAGGGGTTATATCTGCTTACCACGATTGCACTGGCGGTCAGCACTATGCGTCTTGCCAAGCAGAAGGTATTGTTACACGATATGCGAAGTATTGAGACTCTGGCAAGGGTTGATGTGCTTTGCGTTGATAAGACAGGTACAATCACTGAAAATACTATGTCGGTAAGTGATATTATTCCGGTTGATGCTGGTGCTGCGGATGCTGATATGTCAGATGAAGAGAAAGCCAGTGATAGTGAGGCTGGTAAGTATGATGAGACTGGCAAGGATGGTGAGGCTTCAGAGGATAGTGCTGGTACAACAGAGCTGAAAGTTAAAGATAGATTTAACAATTCAGAGCTGCTGAACAGGTTGGGAAGATTCTGTCAGGATATGACTGCTGATAACATAACAATGCAGGCATTACAGCAATACTTTGGAGATAAGAAGTATAAGGGAACGAAGCCTGTTGCGATGACATCTTTTTCGTCAGAGGTTAAATACTGTAGTATAACTTATGATGATGGAGCATATGTTTTAGGTGCTTCGGATGCGTTGTTAAAATCTGATTATGACAGATACGCTGACATGCTTACAGGGTATCAGAAGAAGGGATACCGTGTACTTGTATTTGGTATATATGATGGTGTGGTTGATGGCAAACCGCTTGGTGATACCTTTACACCATATGGATTCATAACTTTGACCAATCCGATAAGGAAGCAGGCAAAGAAGACTTTCCAGTACTTTGACAGGCAGGGTGTGGCTGTTAAGGTTATATCTGGTGATAATCCGGAGACTGTATCTGAGGTTGCTAAGAATGCGGGAATTAAGAATGCAGAGAGCTATGTTGATGCCAGAACTCTTAAAAACAGTGGTGATATAGCACTTGCAGCAAGAAAATATACTGTATTTGGACGAGTTACACCGAAGCAGAAGCAGCAGCTTGTCAAAGCGATTAAGAGTCAGGGACACACGGTTGCCATGACGGGTGATGGTGTCAATGATATACTGGCATTGAGGGATGCTGACTGTAGTGTTGCGATGGCATCAGGAAGTGATGCAGCGGCACAGGCGGCTCAGGTTGTGCTTATGGATTCGGATTTCGCACATATGCCATCTGTTGTTATGGAGGGACGAAGAGTTGTCAACAATATCCAGCGCTCAGCAAGTCTGTTCCTTGTTAAGAATATATTTTCACTGCTTATGTCGGTGCTTTCAGCGGTATTGCTTATAACGTATCCGCTTGAACCATCGCAGATATCGCTTATAAGTATGTTTAACATTGGTATTCCGGCATTTTTCCTTGCTATGGAAGCCAACGAGAACAGAATCGAGGGAAAGTTCCTAAAGAATGTATTTTTGAAGGCATTGCCAGCGGGACTTACAGATACATTTGCGATAGGCGCACTTGTTGTGTGTGGTAAGGTATTCGGGCTTCCAGCGGCAGATATAGCCACGGCGGCAACGATGCTTCTTGCGATAGTTGGATTTATGATTCTTACAAAGATTTCAACACCGCTTAACAAGTATAGAATAGTTGTGCTTGTTGGTAATATTGTGGCACTTATCATATGTGCGACATTGTTTAGTGATTTGTTTGCAATTAACAAGATGTCAAGCATATGTGTGCTTTTATTCCTTGTGTTCTCATTTGCGGCAGAATCGCTTTTCAGGATTCTTTCAAAGATTATTGAGGCAGTTGAGAAGAAGTTTGAGAAGGCGTAAGAGGATAATTATATAGGACAGAGTGTGTTAAATGGGGTTAACCCATCAACACATTCTGTCCTATAATTTTGCTATTCTCTTATTGTGTCAAGTTCTGTTACATTTACACCTAAAGCGGATAAAATGACTTTTAAATCTCTATAACGAGTTTTCATAGATTTATATAATGCGCTATTCTTTTCTGTCATTTCCATCCATTCTTGTAACCTTGAAAATTCTTCAACGCATATTTTAATTGTTTCCTGATTATTCGTTTCTTCCATCCTTTCACCGCCTCCTGATTATAATATAGCGGATTAATTAAGCGTTTACAATATTATTTGTTGTTTTTGTTATTCTTCATGTCACTTTAGTATATTTAGTTATGCATTGCTATATAACTACAATAACATATATAGTAAAAATATGCAAGTGATATATTATGAATAAAAGAGAAAAATATGTAGAAATAATATTAGTGATATGCTATCTTTAATTTATATGATTCATGTACATTAAGAGGTTACAATATGGAAATTGCAGTGATAGCTGCCAGGCAGGTAGTTGAATTATTTATAATAATATTTGCTGGTGGGATGATATATCGAATGGGGCTTATCAATAAAGAAGGCACAAAAGCCCTTTCTAATATACTGATATATCTGATTGTGTCATGTATGGCACTCAGCACATACATGGTTGAGTATGACCCACAGAAAAGTGCCAATCTATTTCGTGCATTTGGCTATAGTACAATGCTTATGCTTATTGGATTTGCAATTTCATTTCTTGTCACATGGAAGATGAAGGCAGATAGTAAGCGGGTTGTACAGATAGCGTGCATGTTTTCTAATGCCGGTTATATGGGATTTCCACTTATCAAAGCTATGTTTGGAAGCGAGGGGCTTCTGTATGCAAGTGCATTTCTTACCGTGTTTAATATATTTGTGTGGACAGTTGGTATCATAACAATATCCGGCGAAACCAATATAAAAGATGCGGCAGTTACAGTAGTTAAGACTCCATGTATCATAGCAGTTGCAGTAGGACTTGTGATATATTTCGGAAGAATTCCAGTACCAGATGTGATAAAAGACCCGGTTACCCTGATAGGCGATATGAATACGCCAGTGTCAATGCTTGTTATAGGTATAACAATCGCTTCAAGCGATTTGAGAAAACTTATCAGGAATTCAATGCTGCTTGTTATAATATGTGTTAGAATGTTTCTTGTGCCAGCAGTGTGTCTGCTTGTGATGAAACTTCTTAATATCAATGATATGGTTGCGATGGTTGCACTCGTTCTTGAGGCATGCCCAAGTGCGGCGATAACAACTGTATTTGCGATAAAATATAATAATGATGAGGAGCTTGCGGCAGGAGCAGTGGTATTCACAACACTTTTAAGCATAATAACACTGCCAGTGTATACATACCTTATCACAGCACTGTAAATAAATAGCAAAGGAAGTAATATACAATGAATAAGAAAATAGCAGTTATAGGAATTGGTGGAATCGGCGGATATGTTGGAGCATTGCTTGCCGAGAAATATGACGATGTAACATTAGTTGCAAGAGGTGCAAGAAAGGAGCTTCTTGAAAAAGAAGGTCTTGTGCTTCATTCAGAATACAGAGGAGAGCATGTTATAAAGCCTGTAAAGGTTGTTGCAAGTTCATTAGAGCTTGAACCTATGGATTATATATTTATATGTGTAAAGAATTATTCACTTGAGAGTGTATGCAAAGATCTCAAAAACTGTGTTAAAGAGGGAACAGTTATAGTGCCTGTTATGAATGGTGTTGATCCGGGAGACAGAACAAGACAGTTCTTAAAAGATGAGGGAATCACAGGTGCTGTTGTTATGGATTCACTTATATATATAGTATCATTTATTGATAAAGACGGAAGTATAGTCCAGCAGGGCACATTTGCCAATATGTATATAGGAATCCAGAATCCATCAGAGGAGCAGTGGGAAAATGTACAGAAAGCAGCAGCATTGTTAGATGATGCAAAGATAGATTGCGTTGCGGCTAAGGACATTGAGAGAGAAATCTGGAAAAAATATATTCTTAATGCGGCATACAATGTCGAGACAGCAAGATATAATAACAATATAGGCCAGTTACGGTCAGACCCTGTTAAGGCAAAGCAGCATGAAGACCTTATATGGGAGGCTTACAGTGTTGCGAAGGCAAAGAATGTCAATGTGGAAAAGGCAGATGCACAGGCGATAGTTGATAGATTCTATAATGAATTTAAGGATGATGCGACAAGCTCACTTCAAAGAGATGTTGTTGCTGGCAGAAAGACAGAGCTTGAGACATTCTGCGGATATCTTGTAAAAGAAGGTAAGCGTCTGGGGCTTTCAATGCCTGTTACAGAGCTTATGTATGAAGCGTTGCTTGAACAGATAAATAATTAAAACATAATTTAATAATTACGGATATAATGAATAAAGCTGGACAGCTCCCATGATTAGTGGACTGTCCAGCTTATTGGTTTTATAGAACTTCAAATTGTGATTTGTCAGGAAATACCTGCTCAAAAGCCTGCGTGAGTTCTGACTTTATTCTCATGAAATCAACTGGCGTGTTGGAATCATTAATGCACAGAGTTTTCTTGGAACGGGAAAGAATAGCGCGCACAATTGATTTGCTGTCATTAGAGATATTGTAATATCCAAGAAGCTTATCAATATTGACAGATACAAATTGGTCTGTCTGTTTCTGCCATTCTCTTAAAAGGTATTGCGATACGTCCTCTTTGTCTCTGAACCTGTGGCTGCATGTAGCATCTAGCAGGTCATGTTCCTTTTCCCAGACTTCTTTATATGTAGATATACATAAAGGTGATGCGCCGTGCGCCGTGTAGAATCCCGTGTAGAGTGGAAATACACGCTCAAGATTATTGTATACATAATTCTTCATCGGATAATGAATGTTGAAATAATTATGAGGATACTGGTGCATATTATCATATTTGTTAAAATGTCTTGCAATAGCGAGAGTATTGTTAAGATATATGTGTGACATCACCTCATTTTGCGGATTGGCAACAACAGGCTGTAATGCGAGCATGTCAACAGGCTTGCCGCCAATAAAGAAATCATGTCTGTCAAGAGGAGATGTGATGAACATATCGTCATTAAAATATATAAAATGCTCAGAAAGCCCTTCAATTCTATGAAAATTAAGCTCTATCGTATGAGAGTTAAAGGTCGGAAGGTACTGTGAAGGAATATAGTCTGTGTGGTTTACAAGATGAAGCTTAGGGTGGCTCACATTAAGCCATACAGGAATCTGGCCGCACGATACAAAGTGTATGGTTCTTACCCATGGCATGCAGTTTTCAATTCCGCGGAAAAGATATTTGAGGATATCCCAGTCACGGTATCTCTCGTCTGAATCATCTGAGTCAGTGCGGACTGTGTTATCAGTGGCAGCATCAGCAAAACCTGAATCATAGGAATCCTTTAAGGCTTTCCATTCAGGGTCACTTCCATCAACCCACGCAATTACTATATCTATAGGGTAATCATCATTGTTATGCATAGCTTCGGCTTTGTTCATGATTAAAGTCCTCCCGGGTGCGCAGTATCGATACGCCATTAATACATTTATATGCATATAATAGCAGATATGATGAGTTCTTTCCATAATATGGGTAAATATAATCATTTTGAAACTAAAAATAAATATGACCACATCACCGCATAGTGTAAAGATTAAAATGCAAAAGGTTGACATTTGTAAGGCAAAAGGATATAGTTTTAAAATGAAAATTAGAAATATGGCAGATATATTGTGCCAGAATGGAGAATTAATGAGTATTCAGATAATAACAGATTCGGCTGCGGATTATACTATGGAGGAGCTTAAAAGAAGGGGCATACAGTGTGTTCCGATGTCAGTAAGCTTTGGAGAGGAGCATTATATTGATGGTGTAACTATTACAAAGGAAATGTTCTATGATAAGCTTATGAACAGCAAGGATACACCTAAGACAGCACAGCCTTCGCCAGCAGAGTTTCTTGATAAATTTGAGGCGGCAAAGGATGCGGGAGATACGGTTATTGCAATTCTTGTATCAAGTGCACTGAGTGGTACATATCAGACAGCCATGATGGCTAAAAATATGGTTGAGTATGATAACATATATATTGTAGACAGCAGAAGCGCAACTCTTGGAATGAGACTGCTAACAGATATAGCAGTTAATTTAAGAGACCAGGGTACTGCTGCGAAGGAGATTGTTGATAAGCTTGAAGAGTTGAAAAAGAAAATCAGAATATATGCAGGACTTGATACATTGGAATATCTTTACAAAGGAGGAAGAATCTCTAAGGGCGTGGCTAGTATCGGGGCACTTGCCAATATCAAGCCACTTGTCACATTTACATCAGAGGGAACTGTGGAGCTGTGCGGCAAGCAGGTCGGCATAAGACATGCAATCAAGCAGGTCGCAAAGCTTGTGGATGCCGATAAGCCTGATGAGAGATACCCGGTTTATTATCTCTACAGTTATGACAGAGGCAATGTCGCAGGATTCATAAGAGCACTTGAAAAGACAGGATTTGTGGTTGAGAATCCTAAGATAAGAGAGATAGGACCGACAATTGGGTCACATATTGGACCAGAGGCGTTTGGAATTGTGTATGTATCACATAATGATATTTGCTAAATTTACATTTAACAAATTGAATCTGCATTATGTCTAGCACCGCCCTAAAATGCAGTTTTTTATTGGAATTTACGCGTATAAGTGATAGAATAGCTACAAATGTTATAAAGCGAGGAAGAGTTATGAAAACGTGTAAAAAGACGATGGTCAGGCTTGTGGCGTTGTTGGCTGTAGGGCTGGCTTGTGTGCTTGCATATTGCGGTTTGGGCAATGCAGGGGTTAATAGTAGAATTGTGGCTTATGCTGAGGATAGCGTGGTAAGTGTGACTACTAAGGAAGGACTTGCGGAGATTGCGGATAATCCGGCAGGAAGCTACAGGCTGGATGCTGATATTGATATGTCAGGAGTTAACTGGGTTCCATTTACATTTAGCGGAAAGCTGGATGGCAACGGACATGCGATTCTGAATTTAAGCTACAGCGTTACTGGTTCGGAGTCAGATACATCATATGATGGCAATTATAAGAAATACGATACATATTTTGGTGGTTTGTTTAGTATTGTAAGAGAGGGGGCTTCAATATCTAATCTCAAGCTTATCAATATAAAGGCATCTCTTGAATCTGACGTTCCTGTATTTCTGGGTTCGGTTGCAGGATTTCTTGATGGTGGCATTATCGATGGATGCACAATATCAGGTCAGTTACAGCTTGCAACAACAGCTAAGATGTTTGGTGTCGGAGGAATTGCAGGATATGGAAGAGGTTCAATAACCAATACTGATTCTACAATGACACTTGTATGTATTGATAATGATGTAAAAGATAAAGATGAGCAGTTCCTTGGCGGTGCATATGCCACGGGATACATTGATATGGATAACTGCAATGTTACAGTGTACGGATATGATTCAGACCATGGCTATGTTCATAATGGCGGACTTACTGGAATGTATATGTTCTATCCATATGGCCAGAAATATTCTGGTAAGATTACTAATTGTAATGTCAATGGTTTCATTTCCTTTTTTGAAGATAATACCGACAGAAGGGCATACTGCAAGGCTTATTATGGAGAGCTGTTAAGCACAAGCCTTGTAATCGATGGATGTACAGAGTCATTTGAGAGAAGAGAGGTTTACGATTATAGTAAGAATCTGCTCCCTGATAGCTGTGATAACGCGATTACACCGCTTGACAAGGCACCAGGCGAAAGATATTCAAAGAAAGTAACAGAGAGTACAGACACAGAATACGGATATACAACATATACTTGTAATAGTTGTGGATATGAATATACAGATAACTATACTCTGCTTGCATCTGACTTAAAACGAATTAAGGAAGAGCAGGAGAAGAGCACTAAAGAGTCATTATCGCTGTCAGATGACACATCGGCTGTCAGGACAGATAATGCATCTTCAGGCGACTGGATAGGCAGTGATAGCAAAGGAATGGGCGTGCTTGTTATTATTCTTGCGGTTGCTGTCCTTATCATAGTGATATTTATTGCTGTTTATCTTGTGAACCAGCGCAGGAGAAGAATGAGAAACAGATATAAAAAACGTAAAAGCGGAAGAAAAAAGTAAAATTAATTGACTATACGTAATTATATTGGTATTATAAATATGTCATATATTCGACAAAATATGACATATACAACTTTTGTTGAGGCTTGATTAATATACGGATTTTATTTAGTAATTAGGGGGATGTATATTATGGTTAAGTATGAGAAACCAGTTTTAAGCATGGTTGAAGATTCAAGTGAGAATGTCTATATGGCAAGTGGAACTGAAGTTGGCGGAGGAGACTGCTGGACAGTAGGCGGTTCGTCAGTTCAGAACTGGAATGGTTCACATAACGTATTTGAGATGAGAGCAACTCATTCTTCACAGGTTGAGCATATCTCAACAGGCGTTAATTATGTAATCAGCTTCAGTGCTCCATTGACAGATGCATATTCAGAATTCCCATGTACATTTTCTGGTAATAAGGCTGTTGTAACTCGTGATTTACATGCGAACGGATATAGGTCAGGAGACAGCGTAACATTCAAGGTATGGGCAAAGGCTGCTGATGAGGCAACAACTAAGGCTCTGGCTATCACAGGTGTCACATGGAGTTGTAATCATGCAACTAACGTACAGGGTAAGTACGATTGATAATTGAATCAGAAGACACAATTAAAGCTGCCGCACAATTTACGTGCGGCAGCTATTTTCATCCCATATCCCGAAAAGGATTAACTTATCAACACATTTGTCATACAACTCTAAAACTCATCAATCATCTTTGTAATCTCTTCATCTGTAAGAATAGTACACTGCTTATCCTTTATGGCATATACCCTGTCACAGATGTTAAGAACTGTTGGACGGTGTGTTGTAACAATGCAGGTTCTTGGATAATCGTCCTGCATAAGATTTTTAAGTATCTGACGTTCTGTAGCTACATCAAGAGCAGATGTGGCTTCATCAAGAAGCAGTATCGGCGATTTGCGCAGGAGTGCCCTTGCTATTGCAAGACGCTGTGCCTGACCTTCAGAAAATCCGCCGCCACGCTCTTTAATCTCAGTATTAATCTGGTCTGGAAGCTCCCTTACAAATTCCCATGCACAGGCTTTCTTTAAAACGTCAATAATGTCCTCATCTGTGGCATCAGGTTTGACAGTGCGCATATTATACGCAATAGTTCCTGAGAACATTGTGTTTCCCTGTGGCACATACGAGAAAAGCTTTCTTGTAGATGGTGACAGGTGAACAGATTTATTCTTATTACTGCCATACACAATGCATTGTCCTTCATTTGCTGTAAGAAGCGAGAGGAGAATTCTTAACATGGTAGTTTTTCCCTCGCCAGATGGACCTACAAGAGCAATTATCTCATGTGGATGAGCCTCGATAGATGCGTGTGAGAATACATTGGTTCCAGTTTTGTATGTATAGCTCATATCGTTTATTTCGACATTAATACCACAGTCTTTGCTGCTGTCAGCCAGTTCTTTAACTGCATCATCATCTGAGTAATCCTCTTTAGGCATCTCCAATATATCACGAAGTCTTGTTATTGAAGTGGACATGCTTATGGCAGATGGAACGAGCGATATAAGTGAGTTCATGGCACCTGTGAGCTGTCCAGCCATTGAGAGGAAGAGTGTCATTGTACCGTAGCTTATGACACCGCTCCACACACGGTAGATTCCCCAGCCGTAACAGCTATAAGATACAAGCAGCCCGACAGTTGATAATATGAAGGATGTGAGCATTGACATTCTGTTAAATTCCATCTTCATATCGAGATATTCCTTTTGAATCTCACGAAGCCTCTTTCCATATAGTTTTACAAGGTCAAATGCTTTGACAGTCTGTATATTAGAAAATGCTTCCTGGTTAAATCCAGAGGTTTTGGCACTAAGAGCGGCACTGCGCTTATTATTGTTAACCATACGTCTCATGAGTGTACGTGACATAAGTGCACTTACTGGTACGCCAAGAAGTGCAAATATTGCAAATGTAGGGTCATTTACAAGTACAATTGCGAGAGCTGATATGAACCGGAAAAGATATATAAGCATGTTAGGAAGCCAGCTAAGAACACCGCCGGATATATTAGATGCATCCGAACCCCATCTTGTGAGCAGGTCACCTGTGTGGTAAGTTGTAAGGCTTTCCCAGTCGGTTATAAGAATCTTATCGTATATTTCAGCCTTGATTTCGTTATCCACACGTATATTAATCCAGTTGGAAACATAACTGCTTATCTGGGATACAAGTGTGTTAGCCACGCCAAACCCTATCATCATACAGAAAGTAAGGATTACTTCGCCGGTCTGGTGACCGGTGATAATATCTACAAGGTCTTTAGAGATATAGCTTGTGATAACACCCATAACAACGCCAGACATTCCTATAAGCGTATAGATGATTATGGCAAGCCAGTATCTTTTGACATAAGAGTACATCCAGAGAGTGTTGCTTAACATCTCTTTGAGAAGTCCCTCTTTAATTCTTGCAATGGCATGTTTGATAGTGTCCATGTTATTTTACTCCATATATTAATCTATAAATTATCCATGTAATGGTCTATATATTCCCTGCATACAACAGCCGCGTTGTCGCTCATGTCGCATGAGTAAGAAAAGATAAGCGCATTGTCACAGATAATCTTAGCTGCGTTGATATTGCTTTTTAACATATCTTTCGTCCATGAAGGCGAGATTAATCTGTTGGCAGCCGAGAGAATTACATTGTCCATCCGTTCGGCAGGAGTAACAATATTCTCTTTTCCCTGCGATATAAGAATAATACCGCCAAGTCTGTAAGTTTTGTTGTCATATATACCGGAAGTGCCGCACCAAGGTGTTCCCTTAACAATAAGTGGCAGTTTTGATACATCAATACAGTTTAAATCGCCATTTATAACAGGAATGCCATATACTTTGTTCCAGATACCAGCGTGAGTTGATTTGCCGGTGCCGGAAGGCGCGCTTATAAGCCACAACCTGTCTCTATACAGAATTGATGCAGAATGAAGTGCATATATTCCACGATTCTGGTTAAAGAAAAGGTACGCAAAACGGATTGCGTGGAAAACTTCATAAGTCCCGGTCGTGTAGTCAATATCATTGAGAACTCCATGTATACATTTGCCGCTTTCTTTGAGAGATGGAATATTATAGAAGAGATTGACCCTTCCGTCATTGTATAATTCACATTCCTTGATTACGCTGAAAATGTTAAACAGAATAAAATATCCGTCCGCTTTCTTAAAAATGCACACATCGCGGGTCTCTATGACAAGCTCTTCAAGCGGATAGTTCCTTGAAAGGCTGCCAGCCACGCTGATAGTTATGTCACATTTTGAATTAGCTGGTATTGCAAATGAATCAAAATCCGCAGGATACATTCTGGATGGGCCATTGTATGACATTGAAAGTCCGGCGATGCTAAACTGCTTAGTCACAGAGTCAATGTTGATAGTGTTGTTAAACATAAATGTGTTAAATACATGGCTGTTACACAATGTCTGTATAAATGTATCTGCATCATCAGCGATAATGGATTTATCGTTGCCGTTATCTGCCTCGAAATAATTATACAATAGGTCAAGCCAGACATTTCTTAAATCCACGGACATCGGATTAAAACAGATGTCACCAGAGCATGAGGATATGGCATCACATAGCTTTTCCCACATAACTGCACCAGTGGGATTTAATTTAACAGCTTTAGCTCCACAAGACACAGCCTGACCATATGGGACAAGATAAGGTGTGCTGCCAATGTATTCAAGAGAAAATTCTGGAATCATATCAGGCGTCCTTTCAGTGTTAATCATATGGGCAAAAACTTTTGCCCTAATATCATAATATTACATTAAACACGATTACAATTACTTAATTTTATCATATATGTATACTTTAAATCAAATGATGTTGGGGGCAAAAGGTCAAAAAACCTCTTGCAAGCAAGCTTGCATCGGCTTTCTGACCTTTTGACCCTGGTATCATCAAATTTAAACAAATCAGTACTTCATCGCTTTAAAGCATGTCAATAATTTGACAAGATTTTACAAAAATGGTTGAAATGTAAGGAAAAAGATATTATAATCTAAACAAAAAAGAAACTTTTTATAAACAAAAACATAAGGAGGACTATATGGCAGAAGAACCAAGGAAAGTTATTCTGGAACTCGGTAAGAAAATTACTGACAGAATTCCGTACCATCTTGGACTTAAAGAACTGACAGTTGATGATCCTGAGTATTGGGGATTAGCTGAAGTACTTACAGATGAGATGGCAGAGGTTGCTCTTAAGATGAAAGTAAGAGTTCCTGAGACTGTGGAAAGCCTTTCCAAGAAAACTGGCAAGTCAGTTGAACATCTTGAGAAGCTTCTTCAGGAGATGGCTGTTATAGGTATTATAGAGTACAACTGGGAGAATGAAGACCATCACAAGCAGTACATACTGCCAATGTTCGTTCCAGGCGCAGCAGAATTTTTCGTTATGAATAAGGAGCAGGCTGAGGCTCATCCTAAAGTTGCTGATTTCTTTGAGAATATGTCACGACTTCCACTTGAGAAGGTTACACCTATGGTGCCACCGGGAGGAGCTGGAATCGGAATGCACGTAATTCCAGTAGAGAAGGCGATAGATACAATTAATGAATCAGTAAGCGTAGAGCATATTTCACACTGGCTTAACAAGTACAAAGATAAATATGCAGTGGGAGCCTGTTCATGCCGTAGACAGCAGAGATTAAGAGGCGAAGGAACAGACGAGATTGAGGGCGAGCTTTGTATCGGTGTTGGCGATATGGCTGATTACCTCGTACAGACAGGCAAGGGACGTTATATTGACTATGATGAGGTTATGGAGATATTACAGCGTTCAGAGGAGAATGGATTTGTTCACCAGATAACTAACATTGATGGTGAAGATAAGATATTCGCTATATGTAACTGTGCGCCGGGTGTCTGTAATGCGCTTAGAACATCACAGTTATTCAACACACCTAACCTTTCCCGATCAGCGTACAGAGCGCATGTTACACCAGAAAAGTGTGTTGCATGTGGACGTTGTGCAGAATTTTGTCCAACAGGTGCAGCTAAGTTAGGTCAGAAGTTATGTACTAAGGAAGGTCCTATAAAGTATCCACAGGCACAGCTTCCAGATGCTGCGAAGTGGGGACCAGATAAGTGGGATCCAGACTACAGAGACCACGCTAAGATTAATTGTTATGATACAGGTACAGCACCTTGTAAAACAGCCTGTCCGGCACATCTGCCAGTTCAGGGATATGTTAAGATGGCACTTGAGGGAAGATATATGGATGCCTTGAAGCTTATCAAGAACGAAAATCCATTCCCAGCAGTCTGTGGTGCAATCTGTAACAGAAGATGTGAGGATGCCTGTACAAGAGGCACAATAGATGCGCCAGTAGCTATTGATGAGATTAAGAAGTTCATAGCTAAGCAGGAGTTAGAATCAGATAAGAGATATGTGCCTAAGACAGAGAACCATGAGGGCAAGCAGTTCCCACAGAGAATTGCTGTTATAGGTGCAGGTCCAGCAGGTATGTCAGCAGCGTATTATTTAAGATGCAAAGGCTATCCTGTCACAGTATTTGAAAAATCAGACAAGCCAGGCGGAATGCTTGTTATGGGTATTCCTTCATACAGACTTGAAAAAGACATCATCGCCGCAGAGATAGAAGTTCTCAAGGAGATGGGTGTTGAGTTCAAATGTGGTGTTGAGGTTGGTAAAGATGTAACAATCCAGCAGTTAAGAGATGAAGGATATAAGGCATTCTATGTAGCAATCGGTGCTCAGGGCGGAAGACTTGCAGGAGTTCCGGGAGAAGATGCTGATGGCGTTATGACAGGTGTTGACTTCTTAAAGAAGTGCAATAAGAACGAAGCTGATGCAAAGCTTACTGGCACAACAGTAGTTGTCGGTGGTGGTAATGTTGCCATGGACGTTGCCGGAACAGCATTACGTGCTGGTTCATCAAGTGTTACACTTCTCTGCCTTGAGTCAAGAGAAGAGATGCCAGCAGCCAAGGATGAGGTTGCAGAGGCATTAGAAGATGGCATAGTAATTGAGAACGGCTGGGGACCTAAAGAGATTCTTACAGAGAATGGCAAGGTTACAGGCATTGTATTCAAGAAATGTGTCAGCGTTAAGGATGCAGATGGCAGATTTAACCCAACATATGATGAAGCACAGTTAAAGACAATCAAGTGTGATAATGTTCTTTTATCAATTGGTCAGTCAATTGAGTGGGGTAACCTGCTTGATGGAACTAAGGTTGAACTTAACAGAAACAACACAGCAAAGGCTGACCCAGTTACATATCAGACTGGTGAGCCAGATATATTTGTTGGTGGTGATGTATACACGGGACCAAGATTTGCGATAGATGCAATTGCAGCGGGCAAGCAGGGATGTGTATCAATCCACAGATTTGTTCATGAGGGACACAGCCTTACAATCGCAAGAGATTTAAGACAGTTCACAGAGCTTGATAAGAGCAATATTGTTATTGACAGTTATGATAATTCTAATAGACAGGTACCGGGAAGAAAGCCTGGTGTTGCAAAGGATACATTCAGAGATTTAAGAGAGCCATTAACAGAGGAGCAGGTTAAGAAGGAAGCTTCAAGATGCTTAGGATGTGGCGCATCTATAGTAGATCCTAACAAATGTATCGGATGCGGTGTCTGTACAACTAAATGTGAATTTGATGCCATACATCTTAGCAGGGATATTCCAGAAGCGAGCCGTATGACTAAGTCAGAGGACAAGCTCAAGAAGATTCTTCCATATGCTGCTAAGAGGGCAGTTAAGATTAAGTTCAGCAAAGAAAAATAATATATTAATTTACTAATGAAGGGAGCGGTTTTATGTTATTCCAGATTTACGGCGATAACGCCATGTACCAGTTATTAGGCTGGGTATTAGTATTTGCAGGTCTTGTTATCTGCAACGAAATTGCAAGACGTACTAAATGGGGAGGAATGTTATTCTTCGTAATTATTCCAATCGCACTTACAGTTTACTTTATTGCAATTGCAATCGGTGCCAGGACAGGAGCTGAATGGGCACTCAAGAACGATACTTATATGTATATGAACGGATGGTTCCATTATGCTAAGCTTTATGCAGCTACAGCAGGATGTATCGGTTTCATGATGTTAAAGTACAAATGGAGTATCGGTTCAACAGAATGGTTTAAAGTATTCCCATTCGTAATCGTAGCTATTAACATTCTTATTGCAGTCGGCAGCGACTTCGAGTCAGCAGTTAAAGGTGGCATGACAGGTGGCTGGTGGTACTCTGACGAAGGAGTATGGCTGTATGGTGGCTGGTGGAACTGGCTCAACGGTATCGCTGGTCTTATCAATATCATGTGTATGACAGGCTGGTGGGGAATTCATCAGTCAAAGAAGAAAGACGATATGCTTTGGCCAGATATGACAGTTTGGTTTATTGTTGCTTATGATCTGTGGAACTTCACATATACATACAACAACCTTCCAACACATACATGGTACTGTGGTGTAGCACTTCTTCTTGCTCCAACATTTGCTAATGCACTCTGGAACAAGGGTGGCTGGATTCAGAACCGTGCTAACACACTTGCTATATGGTGTATGTTTGCCCAGGTATTCCCACTCTTCCAGATTAACACAAAGTGCTCAGTACTCCCAGTATTATATGAGAACACAGGTGCCATTAATGGTATGCAGTTAAGCTCATTTACACAGGAGCAGATGAACGCTTTCGGTGCTAACCCTAAGATGCAGGGTATCATGGCTATCATCGCATTAGTTGCAAACGTTATCTGTATCGCAGTTATCATCAAGAGAGCTGTAGAGCAGAAGAAGAACCCATACAAGAACGATATCTGGGTTGGTACAAAGGATTACGAAGCAGCTATGAAGAGAGCTATCGACTAATTTTCTACTGATAAGTAAAGAAAAACAAAAAACTTTGCTGTGACAATACCATGTGGTATAATGGACGCTGTAGCTTGATAATATTCGGGCTGCAGCGTCCAAAGTTATATAAGGAAGGATAATTAAATGAGAATAATAGAAGTTAAACAGAGTATATATGCAGACAATGACGCAGATGCAGAGAAATTACGTCAGGAATTAAAGCAGGAAAAGACATTTTTACTTAACCTTATGTCTTCACCGGGAGCAGGAAAGACTACGACACTTGTGTCTACAATTAACAAATTATCAGATGATTTAAAGATTGGCGTTATGGAGGCAGATATTGATTCTGATGTTGATGCGCTTACTATCGCTGATAAGACTAAGGCGAAGACAATTCAGATTCATACAGGTGGAATGTGCCATCTTGATGCTGATATGACAAGACAGGGCGTGAGAGAGCTTGGCACTAAAGAGCTTGATCTTGCAATCCTTGAAAATGTTGGAAATCTTGTATGCCCAGCAGAATTTGATACGGGGGCAGCTAAGAATGTCATGATTCTTTCAGTTCCAGAGGGACATGACAAGCCTCTTAAATATCCACTTATATTTACAGTATGTGATGCGCTTATCATCAATAAGATAGACGTTCTCCCATATTTTGACTTTGACATGGATAAGGTTAAGGAATATGCTCTTAAGAGAAATCCTAACCTTAAGATATTCCCAATCTGTGCAAAGACAGGAGAGGGTGTTGATGAGTGGTGCAACTGGCTTAAGGAACAGGTTATCGAGTGGAATAAATAATAGTATAATAAACAAGTAGGTGGTTCTATGACTAAGAAGCAGCTTGCTCTTGAAGTAATTGACAGATTAAAAAAAGAATATCCAGATGCAGAGTGCAGCCTTGATTATGACGAGGCGTGGAAACTGCTTGTAAGTGTCAGGCTTGCGGCGCAGTGTACAGATGCAAGAGTTAATGTTGTTGTTCAGGATTTGTATGCCAAATTCCCGACAATTGAGGCGTTAGCCAATGCAGAGGTATCAGATATTGAGGATATTGTGCGCCCATGCGGCTTGGGAAAAAGCAAGGCGAAAGATATCAGCGCATGTATGAAGATGCTTCATGAAAAATATAACGACAAAGTACCAGATGACTTTGACAAGCTGCTTGAGCTGCCGGGCGTTGGAAGAAAGAGTGCCAATCTTATAATTGGTGATGTATTTGGCAAACCAGCAATAGTTACCGATACACATTGTATCCGTCTGTGCAACAGAATAGGTCTTGTAAATAATGAAAAAGACCCTAAAAAAGTAGAGATGGCATTGTGGAAGATAGTCCCACCAGAGGAAGGCAATGGACTTTGCCACAGATTTGTAGAACACGGCAGAGCCGTATGTACAGCCAGAACCAAACCCTATTGTGATAAATGTTGTCTTAGTGACATATGCCATGCCATGAACACTTAATGGAGGAAAAGTATGTATAGAGAAGAATCTCTTGAAGATATATCTGATGGAAAACTATATACAGACAATGATATGGTGAAGGCTGATACGGCGGGCTGTGTGGGCTGCAGGCAGGTCTGCTGCCACGGAATGGATAAATCTATCGTGTTAGACCCATTTGATGTACACAGGCTGACTACAAGGCTTAATATGACGATGGAGCAGCTTTTAGATGGTTTTGTGGAGATTAATATCGTTGATGGCATAATGCTTCCTAATATGGCGATGAATAAAGAGACAGGTTCGTGTTCATTTCTTGATGAAAAGAATATGTGTAAGATACATACAGCACGTCCGGGAGTGTGCAGGTTATTTCCGCTGGGACGATACTGGGAAGATGAGACACATTTTAAGTATATATTACAGAAAGGTCAGTGTAATAAAGATAATCTGGCTAAGATAAAAGTTAAAAAATGGATTAACAGCGAGTATGGCGGCAGATATGATGAATTTATATCAAACTGGCACAGGTATCTTGTTAAGATTAAATCATCTGCAGCACAGATAAAAGATTCTGAAGCGAGAGATGAGATTGATAATAATACAGCCCAGACTCAGATTCGTACAATATGTATGTATACGTTAAAGACATTTTTTATGACACCATATGGAACTGATGATGAATTTTTTGAATTAATCGGACAAAGAATTGATATGGCGTTAAAGGCTATGGGAATGGATGATTAAAGGAGGTTACATATGCGCAGCGTATTATTCAGCATTGGCAAATTAAATGTACCGGGTTATGGATTCATGATTGGAATTGGATTCATTGTGGCACTTCTTGTAGGCGAGTACAGAGCTAAGAAGAAAGGACTTAATCAGGAAAGCGTTATAGATATGGCAATAATTGCTATTTTGTGCGGATTTCTGGGCGCAAAGCTTCTGTATGTTATCGTGAACTTACAGGAGTTTATTGAGGCACCGGGAAGCGTTCTTGGAAGGGCAGGATTCGTAGTTTATGGCGGTATTATAGCAGGAGTGCTCTGCTGTCTTCTGTACTGCCATATCAAGAAATTAAGTTTTTTGCAGTATTTTGACCTTATCATACCAGAGGTTGCGATTGCACAGGGATTTGGAAGAATTGGATGCTTTCTTGCAGGATGTTGTTATGGAAGACATACAGACTCAGCATTTGGCGTGATATTCCCAGAAGGAAGCCTTGCACCAGCAGGGGTTAAGCTGATTCCAACACAGCTTATATCAGCAGCAGGAGATATACTATTTGCAGTCATCCTGATAGTTATATCAGATGTAGTGTTTAAGAGCGTCGTTTATGGCAACAGTAGAAACGATGCAGAATCCAGTGAGAAAACGGCTTCAAGGTCAAAGAAATTCGGACATGTGGCTGGTGATATAGGATGTCTTTATCTGTGGATGTACGGAGTTGGAAGATTCCTTATAGAATTTTTAAGAGATGACTACAGAGGTGCTGTGGGAGCATTATCAACATCACAGTTTATATCACTGTTTATCGTACTTGGCGGCATTGTGCTGTTTGTATTTAACAGAAGAAATATCAAAGAGAAATAAATTGCAGAAGAAGATAGACAAAGAAAAATAGAGTAAATAAAGGTATTTAAAACATGAAATAAGCTGCACATCAAAAAGGTGTGCAGCTTATAATTTTATAATACCTTAGATAAGAAGTCTTTAAGACGTGCTGTCTGAGGATTCTCAAAGAGTTCTTTAGGAATATTCTCCTCGGAGATAACGCCATCAGAGAAGAACATCGCTCTTGTGGCAACTTCCTTGGCAAATCCCATCTCATGTGTAACGATAAGCATTGTCATGCCTGAATCAGCAAGTTCCTTGATGATTGAAAGAACTTCGCCAACCATCTCAGGGTCAAGGGCAGAAGTAGGCTCATCAAATAACATAACCTCTGGATTCATAGCCATTGCGCGGGCAATAGCCACACGCTGTTTCTGGCCGCCTGAGAGCATATCTGGGTACTGGTCAGCCTTTTCCTTTAATCCAACCCTGTCGAGGAGTTCCAAGGCTTTAGCTTCAGCTTCAGCCTCAGTCATAACCTTTAACTGGACAGGTGCTAACATTACATTTTTCTTGACAGTCATATTAGGGAAAAGATTAAAATTCTGGAATACCATTCCAAGCTTTTCTCTGATTTCATTGATGTTGACCGACTTGTCTGTGAGGTCTGTATCATGGAAATATACATGTCCCTCAGTTGGAGTCTCTAACATATTAAGTGAACGTAAAAATGTTGATTTACCGCAGCCAGAAGGTCCGATAATCGCAACAACCTCACCTTTTCTTACAGTTGTGCTTATACCATTAAGTACAACATGGTCGCCGTAAACCTTCTTCAGATTCTCAACACGTAAGATTACATTCCAGTCCTTTTCGGCATTATCTGTGTTATTAGAATTAACATTGATATTAGTATCATTATTATTATTCATATTATCTGCGCTCATTGCTTCTTAATCTCCTTTCAAGCTTCTTTACAAGTGATGAAAGAATCACAACCAATACAAGGTATATAAGAGCTACTGTAAAGAGTGGAAGCATTGCATCGTATGTGATACTTCTTACGATATCACCACCACGGGTAAGATCTGTAAGACCGATGTAACCACTGATTGAAGTCTCTTTTAACAGAACGATAAATTCGTTAGCCAGGGCAGGAAGTACATTTTTGAATGCCTGTGGCAGAATTACGTATCTGAATGTCTTGTTATATGGAAGTCCAAGACTTCGTGCCGCCTCAAACTGACCATTGTCAATTGACATAATTCCTGAACGGAATATCTCAGCAACATAAGCACCAGAGTTGATACCGAAAGCAAGAATTGCAACGATAATTTTGTTGATGCTCACTGAGCCGAATATAATGTAATAGATAATCAGAAGCTGTACCATCGTAGGTGTACCACGGATTACAGTAATATATACATTACATATGAAGTTGGCGATATTAAGACCACCAGATTTGTCGTGTGTTGAACGGATAACAGCTACGATAAATCCTAATACAATACCCATAAGTGCAGCGAAGAATGCGATAAGAATAGTATTCTTAAGACCTGTAAGTAAGTACTGGTATCTGTTATCTGTCAGGAAATCGTTCTTGAATTTTTTAACAATGCTCTGGTTCTCAGCGATTGCCTCATTGTCTCTTACAATAATAACCTGATAAGATGTTGTGTAAGACTTGGAGAAATCGATATTTTTAAGTCTATCGGCTGTTACAGTCATACCGGCAGCACCGAAGTCAGCCTTGCCTGACTGTACTGCTGTGATGATTGAATCAAACTCCATATCTTCAATCTTTAAGTTCATTCCAAGGTAATCAGCGATTGCAGTTGCAAAGTCAACGTCAATACCTTTGATAGTTCCGTTATCGTAGTACTCATATGGCTTGAAATAAGCATTAGTTGCCATTACGAGTGTACCTTTGCTGTGGTCTGTTCCCGCAGGAGTTACGTAAGGTGTCTTTCCTGCGTTGTCGCCAATGTAATTGTCAAGAATCTTCTGTACTGTGCCGTTAGCTGAAAGATAATCTATCGCCTCATCAATAGAAGCCTTGAGGTCAGGTCTGCTCTTAGAGATACATATTGCGTAATCCTCAATTGCAAATTCCTCATCAAGAATCATAAGGTCATGATTAGTCTCAACAAATGACTTGGCTGGCATCTGGTCAATGACTACAGCATCAATCTTTCCCTGCTTTAATGCAGTTACTGCATCATTACCTTTGTTAAATCGCTCTACAGTAGTGTTAGAGCCATCATCTTCCATGTCACTTACTAATGTATCGCCTGTTGTACCAAGCTGGACACCGATTTTCTTGCCAGATAAATCATCTACCGAAAATACAGTGTTTTTGGCAACCTTGCCACATCCGGCAAGTCCACAGACGGATAGCACTAACATAGATAGAAGTACTAATTTTTTTAGTTTTCCGTACATGTTTCTTCTCCTTGTTTATATTATTTTATAGAAGATTATACACAAAAACATGTTGTCTCACAATACAAATAAGGCTAAAATATTATTTATGAAGATTAGAACACCTTATTATTATAAAGATTTCAAATGTATAGCCGGAGACTGCACAGATACATGCTGTGCGGGCTGGGATGTTGACGTGGATGAGGAGTCATACAGATACTATAAGTCCGTTAAGGGAGAATTTGGCAAGAGGTTAAAGAGTGTCATGGTGCCGGAAGAAGAAGGAGGATGCACATTTACACTGACCGAGGATAAAAGATGTCCGTTCCTTAATGATAAGAATCTGTGTGACTTATATATTGCGCTTGGAGAGGAGCATCTGTGTGAGACATGCGATGAATTCCCAAGATTTATCAATGAATATGGCAATGTCAGGGAGATAGGAATAGCTCCGTCCTGCATAACTGCCGGGGAGCTTATGTTTGCTGACAGGCAGAAGATGCATTTTGATGAATATGAAGACGGAAAACCTGTAGATATGTACAATGATATAGATGCATTTCTGTATATGCAGCTATGTAATGCAAGAAAACTTGCATTCGACATAATAGACCATGAGGAATTCAGTGTTGATGAGGTCTGTATTATATTGTTGGAATTTGCCAGACAGATTCAGAAGCATATGGATGATGAGAGGGATGACCTTATCGCCTCTGTTGTCAAACGATTTAAAGATACGGATTATTGCAGAAATGTAGTAAATTCATGCAAAAAGAAGATAAAAACTGATAACGATAAGCAGCGTGAAGCTGGCAGAGCAGGTGCAGGAAGCAGATATATTGATGCGGTTTCTAAGTTTTTTGATTCGTTCAAGGGCATGGAAGTTATCAATAAAGACTGGCTTATCTACGTGGATAAAGAAAGAGCATTTGAGCAGGATATGGATTATGCAGAGTCTGATGAGAGGAATAGAGATTGTGAATGTGCAGATGAGAAGTATAGGGATGCTCTTAAGGGATTTAAGAATTATTACAAGGATAAAGAGTACCAGTTCAGACAGCTTCTTGATTACTATGTATACAGATATTTTCTGGACAGCGTGTATGACATTAATCTTATGTTAAAGATTAAAAATGCGGTTGTGGGATTTTTGATTGTAAGGCAGCTTGATATGGTGTGTTGGCATGAGAAGGGCTGTACAGAATATGATGAACATGTTGACATAGCGCATCTTTATTCAAGACAGTTTGAACATTCATATACGAATTTTGAGGTGTACTCGGATTATTATATGAGAAAGAGATGTTATAGTACTAAGATGCTTGAGGGGCTTTTGTTATATGAAGATTGATAATATAAGCAAAAGATATGGAAGACAGCAGGTTCTTGATGGTGTGAATCTTGAAATCAATCCGGGTGAGTCTGTGTGTATAGCTGGAACCAATGGATGCGGCAAATCAACTCTTCTTAAGATAATTGCAGGTGTCATAAAGGCTGATGGTGGAAATATAACTTATGGAGCTGATAATGTGCGAATTGGTTATGTGCCACAGGAGTCACCGCTTATCGATGAGCTGACAGTGAGGGACAATCTGAAGTTCTGGTTCTGCTCCGGCGGCAGCAGGGTTGAGAAAATGTGCAGCGAAGGATATATTGGCAGACTGGATATATCATCATATATAGACAAGAGGGTGTTAAAGCTGTCTGGTGGAATGAAGAAGCGTGCAAGTATTGCATGCGCATGTGGCAATAATCCAGATATTCTTATAATGGATGAGCCGGGGGCATCGCTTGACCGTGAATTCAAGGCTGTTATACGTGATTTTGTGAAGGCATTTACCGGGGAAGGCGGCATTGTGCTGTTTTCAAGCCATGAGGATGCAGAGATTACTATGGCAGACAGGATTGTTGTGCTTCGGGATGGTAAGATATGTGTGTAAAGATAAAAATGTATGTGGCATTGCTGGTTTTAAGGATGAAGCAGGCAGTGACATTTATGCCAAGAGCTATTCTTGGAACGGTTCTTTTTATTATACTGCTGGTTCTTGGAACTATCGGAATCAAGACGACAAGCGAGCTTGGAGGTGCGGCTGTTGAAAAGCTTAAAGTTGCGATATGTCTGGATACGGGCAGTACATCTGCAATCAATATGCCGATTGTCGGTGATGTTGATGAGTCGGTGTATATAAAAATGGCGGTTGATTATGTTGGCAGTATGGATTCGGTAAAAAATATCGGTGAGTTTGAGTACTGTGATGATGAAACGGCTGCTGTGGAGAAGTTAAAAAATGGTGAATATGCGGCGGTTGCTGTGATACCATCTGATTTCATAAGCAAGATAATATCGGGCAATGGAAGACCCGCAAGAATTATATTTGCAGGCAGCGGAACTAATGTGTCGTCAGCATTATTTCAGGAGGTGATTAAAGCGGGTGCTGAGGATGTATCATCTGCCCAGATTGGAATATATGCGGTTGATGACATGATTAATGAGTATTTTAATGGTGTTATCAAGCTGTATCAGGCAGAAATGGAGCTGAATGCAGAGTATTTTTCTTATGCCCTTGACAGGAGCGTATATATAACGACTGAGTATGTGTCAGGAGGCAGGGGGCTTTCTGTTGTGCAGTCGTTTGTGTGTACGGGAATTATGGTAATAATGGCTATGGGTGGTGTGCTCAGTGCCCAGTGCCTGTACCCGGATAAATATGAATTCAGGTGTATGCTCAGGCAGAGGAGAATACCGGCGTTTGTTTCATTTTTAACAAAGGTTATAGCGGTGTCTTTGGTGTCATCTGTGATATATGCAGTTATATATCTGCTTGTGTGTCTTTCGGCGATGCGTTATCCGGATGTGGCTGGGATTATAACGGCGGTTGATGGATTCAGTGCATACACAGGTGCAGGCATGATGCAGGCATTTGGCAACATATTTAAGGGCATGTTATGCATGGTGGCGGCGGTTGCCATTAATTATGTAGTGGCGGCACTGGTATACGCATTGTCTATTGGAAAGGAAGGCACGCAGGGGGATGGATTTTCAGGCATAATTGTTCTGTGTATTATCAATCTTCTTATGTTTCTGGCATCTGGATGCCTTATAGCGCAGTCACTGCTTCCAGACTGGATTGCACGTATTGGCAGTGTGCTTCCGGCAAAATGGATACATGACCTTGTTAAGGTTATGCTGATAGGGTAAGGGTTAGCTTCGTATGAATATGAAAAGGCTTATAATATGGTTCTGGCTTCTTGTTAAGAAGACTATGAGAACGCCGCTGATGGTGGTGTTATTAATATCAATGCCGGCTGCTGCGTGCATCGGGCTGGGATTTACTACTGGTACATTTGAAAGAATTGCTGGTGTCAGTCAGAATGGTGGCAATAGTGACAGACCTTCTGCGGCGATATATGTCAGTGATAGTGATGAGGTGGCAGTTAAAGTGGTTGATAATCTGTGCCAGCTAAATGGTGTGGTAAGATATTACCGCGTTGATGACAGTGATAAGTTCTACAATGATGTTAAGTCGGGGACGGCTGATTTTGGATATATATTCAGGGACAGGCTTACAGAGAGACTTGATAACAAAAGTTATAGAGGTGTAATAAGGCTTGTTACCAATGATTCTTCCTATATAACATCTATTTCTAATGAAATTGTGTTTAAGGAGCTTTTTAAGGTATATTCTCTTAATATTGCGGTTAATTATGTGGAGTCAAAGAAGGAGTTTGATTCTATGAGACAGCAGGCAATAGCGGAACTGACAAAAAGATATGAAGGATATAGCATGAATGATGACATATCCTATTTTAGATTTGAGGTGGCAGATGATGATGGAGGAAGCAGTGAGCTTGAAGCTGTGGCTGTGAATTTTCCGATAAGGGGAATCCTTGGGGTTATGGTTATGATAGCTGCCATGTCGGGCGGTGTTATGTATTGCCGTGACAGGAAAAAGGGCATATTTATGGCACTTACAAGGAAAATGTCATATGCCGGGGCTGTTTTATATGTGGCAGTTCCGACTATTCTGTTTGCAATATCAGCAGAAATTTCAATGCTGATATTGGGAGAGGCGGCTTTTCCGGGTGAAGCAGTGAGCATGATATTATATATATTTATTCTTGTTATAGTTAACAGTCTGTTTGCACTTATTGTAAGGGATGCAAGCGTGTTTGCAGGTGCGATTCCTGTGTGCATGGTCGCAAGTCTTGTGTTTTGCCCGATATTCTTTAATCTGACAGGGGTTATGCCTGTTATAAGGTATCTTAGTTACCTGTTGCCGGTGAGTTATTATCTGTAAGGCGGCGCGGACATAGGGAATCTTAATTGCACAAGGGCATGTGATTACGGATTGATGGGAAGGAATAGATATGATTGTGGGACTGATGAATGTGTCGGCGATGTTTGATGATGAGGTATTGTATCAGAGATGCATGAGTGTTGTAAGCGAGGACAGAAGAATAAAGGCGGCAAAGTACAAGAATCATAAGGATAGCTGCCGGAGTGTCGGAGCGACGGTACTGCTTAATGTAATTCTTAGAAAATATGTTGAAGGGGAGCTCAAAAATAGTGATGAACTTAGATGTCATGGTCTGTATGTGATTAAACTGCCGGAAGCAGTGGGGATGGTTGATAATAAATACAACTGGAATATGAAATATTCAGGCAAAGGCAAACCAGAATTTGACTGGGATAAGATAAAAGAAAGCTATAATGATGGCGGGGGAGTATGTACGGATTCTATACATTTTAACATGTCACATGCTGGTAATTATGTAGTATGCGTAGTTGCTGATTCATGTGTTGGAATAGATATAGAAGGAAAACGCAGGATAAGTGAATCTGTTGCAAGACGGTATTTTACTCAGTCAGAACGTGAATATATCAAGTCAGATGATGATTTTTTTAAGCTGTGGACATTCAAGGAAGCACTGGGAAAATACAGCGGTCAGGGAATTATGTCGTCAATACAGACAAGTGAGGATGATTTAGAGGACAATGTGAATGTTAGAAGATATGAATATGACGGATATCAGATATGCATTGTGAGTGGGTGACATAGAATTTTGGATTTATTTTAAATTTACAATGAGAAAAATCCAAAATCACAGAATTATTGCTTGAAATTTGAAGAAAATGGCTCGATTATATAAAAGGTCTGAAAAAATCCAAACTTTGATAGTTTCTTGGATTTTTCAGACCTTTTTCTTGTATTCAGCCAAATTAAAAATTTTGAAGGCTTATTTTTGGTGATTTTGGATTTTAGAGGATTTATCGCCAGAAAAATCCGAAATCATAATAGTTTAAAATTACTTGCATTACTTGCTGTTGTTAATAGCAGCTTCAATGAATCCCTTGAACAATGGATGTGGTCTGTTAGGTCTTGACTTAAGCTCTGGATGAGCCTGTGTACCAACGAACCAAGGATGATCAACAACCTCAACCATCTCAACAATTCTTCCGTCAGGAGAGATACCTGAAAGCTTCATTCCATTCTCAACTAATACATTACGGTAGTCATTGTTAACTTCATAACGATGACGATGACGCTCATGTATAGTCTCCTCGCCGTAGAGCTTGTAAGCAATACTTGTCTTATCAAGAACACAAGGATATGAACCAAGTCTTAATGTTCCACCGATATCATCAATGCCTTCCTGATCTGGCATAAGATGGATGACTGGGTGAGTTGTCTCTGGCATAAGTTCGCTGCTGTGTGCATCGTCATAGCCAACTACGTGGCGAGCAAATTCAACAATTGAAAGCTGCATACCAAGGCAGAGACCAAGGAAAGGAATCTTGTTCTCTCTAGCGTACTGGATAGAATCAATCATACCCTCAATTCCTCTGTCACCAAATCCACCAGGAACGATAATACCTGAAACATCGCCAAGCATCTCAGCAACATTGTCTTTGTTAACCAATTCTGAGTCAACCCATTTGATGTTGACTTCAGCAGAATTAGCAACACCACCATGCTTTAATGCTTCAACAACACTGATATATGCATCGTGTAACTGAGTATATTTGCCAACAAGGGCAATGTCGACCTTTCTTGTTGGGTTCTTCCATGCTGTACACATGTCTCTCCATTCCTTAAGGTCTGGTTCAGGACACTCAAGGTTAAGACATTCACATGCAACCTGTGCAAGATGTTCCTCTTCCATAGCAAGTGGAGCATCATAGAGAATATCAACGTCAAGATTCTGAAGTACGTGTGACTTAGGTACATTACAGAATAATGCAATCTTTTCTTTAAGACCTTTATCAAGTGGGTGCTCTGTACGGCACACAATGATATCTGGCTGGATACCCATTCCCTGAAGTTCCTTGACACTTGCCTGTGTAGGCTTAGTCTTCATCTCTCCAGAAGCTCTTAAATAAGGAATAAGTGTTACATGACAAAGAATAGCATTCTCATGTCCAACCTCATGCTGGAACTGTCTTATTGCCTCCAAGAATGGCTGGCTCTCGATATCACCAACAGTACCGCCAACTTCGATAATGGCAATCTTTACATCGTCAGAAGAGTAATCACGGTAAAATCTGCTCTTGATTTCATTAGTAATATGTGGAATTACCTGAACTGTACCTCCACCAAAATCTCCACGACGTTCTTTCTGAAGTACTGTCCAGTAAACTTTACCAGTAGTAACATTAGAATTCTTGTTAAGGCTTTCGTCAATGAATCTCTCATAGTGTCCAAGGTCAAGATCTGTCTCTGCACCATCATCAGTTACGAAAACTTCTCCGTGCTGGATTGGATTCATTGTTCCTGGGTCAATATTAATGTATGGGTCAAACTTCTGCATTGTAACCTTGAAACCACGGGCTTTAAGTAAGCGGCCTAAAGACGCTGCAGTGATTCCCTTTCCGAGTCCTGATACAACACCACCAGTGACGAATACGTATTTAACAGGCATAGCCTCCTCCGTTC
>ERZ1034882.208-NODE-208-length-33516-cov-12.478438_pt1 | contig 33516 bp, 29 predicted proteins | sample MGYA00520606_ERZ1034882 | MGnify/ENA primary metagenome ERZ1034882 (study PRJEB33766, sample SAMN09781726) | gut metagenome | biome: gut microbiome | host: Homo sapiens | place: Madagascar | study: EMG produced TPA metagenomics assembly of the PRJNA485056 data...
TTCACTATAACATTTATCTCCCATGAAGTGACGGAATTACAGAATCATTCCGTCTCAAAATCGGTCCATCTGCCCCCCGCAGGAACTTCTTTCACCACAAATCATATTCATTTTTATCGAGGACAGTCCGGTTAACAAATTCCAACCCGAAAGCTTTGCTTTTAGGTTGTCGCGGTACACTTGCGCAAAATAGGGGGACAAATACCATTCTCATTCCCCAAAAGCCTTGATTTTAAGCCACTTCAGACAAAAGTACGGATTCTGCCGTGGCAGATGAATAATATTTTAATCATGTATCTAAAACCTCTCTAAATGCTTGATTTTACTGTATTTTCGGCACTTGCAACAATTCTGCAATATTTCTATAATAGTTTTTTTGTTCACATTTTTAGCATATTTCGGAATAACTTTGCATAACTTTTCCTTCGTTTGGGCTAAATACCGGGCTATTTTTAAACCTTTTAGCCCACAACCTTTTTCATCTCTTCTAAGGCATCCTCAAACTGTAAATGAGTATATGTATTAAGGGTAACTCCTATATCTGAATGTCCCCTAATATATTGTAATGTTTTTGGGTTCATACCAGATTTAGCCATATTAGAGCAGAAGGTGTGTCTGCAAACATGAGGTGTAATACTAGACATTTGTACTTTGTAAATACTGTCATACTTCTCACGGTTTTGAAAAGCAACCTGCTGTTGCTATCCCCTGTCTATATGATTTAATTATCACTCTTTGGTCATTACTTTTTGCACCAGGTTCTTTTTTAATATTATTTTGTTATAGTTCTTTCATATTCTTCATTCATGCTTTTTTGTTGTAACTATTCTATCATTCTCTCCTCCCTGTTATCAGAGCAATTTCAGTCATAATATTCTTTTATCTCCTCATTAATTTTTTATAGTTTCTATGCACTTATTACGCCACTGCATTAGCATTAATCTGGTCAATAACTTTCTTGATATTCATCCACAGTGTCATATCTGTAAATATTTCAACTACACTTCCCCTATCAGTAAAAGGAGACTCCTTAAGCACCGACAAGTCTTTCATAATGCCATTATGCACAATGTATTCGACAATCTGATTCACAAAATATATCTGTCTGCTGTCAAGATTTGTATCATTTAAAAACTCCGAAAACGCTGCCTTTGCAGCATTCATATCAAGTCCTACAATCTCACGCACAAACTCTCCCAATGGTTTATGTCCATATTCCTTTTCATAATCATCCTTTGAGCCTAGTTCATTCCAAAGAATCTGCTCCAGACTTTCTATATCCACCTCCGTCAACGGCTGATTGGTTTTAAGTTTTGCAATTGCAATATTATCCTGATGCTGGCGAATATAAAATTCCACTTTAGCCTTATAATTTTTTAACTCATCATTTTCAAGTTCTGACTCATTCCACTCTGTCGATAATATTTCATCAGTAAAGTCTGTATCATATTTTATAATTCCCTTAGGCAGATATTTCATAAGATTACGGAGGCTAACCCTGATATACTCAAACTCATCAATTCCAGCATTATCTACATAATCAGTATGAAGAATTTTATTAATAAGTTCTGACTGTACCTGAATTTCAGGAATATTTGCAACACTTGCAATACCTTCTACCTTTTTGAAAAGATCACTTTTATGTCTTCCAAATCCCTTTCCTGCAAGATAAGCCAATTCCATTCCATACATCAAAGCATCAAAACGAATCGCACTTACTTCATCTCCATCCGGCTGAATTAACGGTGCTAACTCATCACGAACCATCAATGTATCCTCAAAAGTGATTGATTGATAATTACTTTCCACTGAATATGTATCTACATACTTAAGATGCTGCCTTACTGCAAAGTTTTCACGGTTCAGCTCCTGCACCTTGCCTGTCATCTTGTCAACAAGTTTGTTCCTGTAAGCAATAAGTCTGTCCATCTGATATTCAATGCTTTGAAGTTTATATGTAATTTCAAATTCAAGAGAAAAAACCGCCCCCTGTAAAGCAATCATATTTGCTGTTGGTCTTCCCTGATTCATACGAAAAAATTCAAAGTTTCCACAAAAATCAAAGATGTAAAACTTATCCTTATCCTCTCCATCTATAAGTCCAAGACACAGTCTTGTACCACGTCCTATCATCTGCCAAAACTTCGCCTTACTCATTACCTTTTTGAAAAATACAAGGTTCAACACTTCCGGTACATCAATACCTGTGTCAAGCATATCTACAGATATAGCAATTTGTGGCATCTTGTCAGCATCCGAGAACTCATCTATTGCACTCTGAGCATATGTCATATAGTTATCAATTACTTTTGCAAAAGGCTGACCATTTTTACTAAGCTCAGGATACTGCTTGTTGAATACTTCAAGTATCTTCTCCGCATGATCATGATTTTTGGCAAAAATAATTGTTTTACCGATTTTCTGACCATAATCCACTTTAAGTCCATCTCTCATCAGCACATGAAGAACCTGTTTAATGGTATCCTCATTAAATACCCATGTATTTAATGCAGCCGAATCTATTCTCTCTGGCAGTTTACCATCTTCAAATTCAAAAGTATCTTCATAAACAGCCTTATCTTCATCCGACAATTCATCATAAGCGATGCCTTCTTCAATGAATTTCGTCTTGCTTTCAACCGTTACAAAATCTACAAGATAGCCATCTTTTACAGCCTGTGCCAGCTCATATCCATATGTAGGCACTCCATTTTCCAAATCAAATATTTCATAAGTATTTTTTTCAATCTCATCCTTAGGTGTTGCTGTAAGACCTACTAACGGAGCATCAAAATAATTAAAAATATCCCTATACTTGTTGTAAATAGACCTATGTGCTTCATCACAGATTACAAGATCAAAATGTCCACAAGTAAATAACTTACCATTATCATCCCTGACTGAATCAATACAGTTCATCATGGTCTGATATGTAGAAAAAATGCAATGCGCTGTATAGTTATCTTTCTCCTCAACAAGATTTGAGCAGGATAAATCTGGCAAAAGACTTACAAAATTTCTTTTTGCCTGTGTAACCAATGAATTACGGTCTGCAAGAAACAAAATATTTCTAATCCAGCCCGCATCCAAAAGTACCTTACATAATGCAATCACAGTTCTTGTTTTACCGGAACCAGTTGCCATTACAAGAAGTGCCTTCCTACGATTGCGATTGTCAAATGCATCACAAGCAGCCTTAATTGCAGCTTCCTGATAATAGCGTCCTGCAATATTCTTATCCACTGAAATATGTCTCAGACTTGTCTTCATTTTTTGAAGATTGAAGAACTTTTCTAAATCTCTCTTTGAATAAATAGCCGCAACCTTTCTCTCCGGATACTGATTATCTATAATTCTCGTCTCAAAACCATTCGTAAGAAAAACCACTGGTCTTCTCTTATATTTTTTCTCTAATATGTCAGCATAAAGCTTTGCCTGCTGCCTGCCTTTCGCCACATCCACACATGTTCGCTTCGCCTCAACTACAGCAAGAGGCTTATGACTATCATCATAAAGCACATAGTCCGCGAAGCCCACCTCTGATTTATTTGGCATTCCCGAAAGTTCAACTTCATTAATCCAGTCTTGCCCTTCTATCCAGTCAGCATCCAGCAACATAGAATCAATATAAATTTTTCTTGTCTTATACTCTGATAAATCAAGAGGTTTTGGAACATAAGTCTTCTGTTGCTCCGTACGCTTAGCTGTCAACGCTTCCTTAAGAGCCTTATTTTCAGCAATTAACGCCTGCAAATCCACATCAGTATCCGAAGATTTAGTCACCTCAGGATTTTCATATGTTTCATTCAACAGATTTACATCATACTGTCTCTCTTTATAAAAATCAGAATAACAGTATGACACATAATCCATAAAAATAAACAAATTCTGCAAACAAAGAATTGCCTCGTCCTCTGTAATCTTTCTACCATTGTGCGCAGCTCTATTACCAATCTTTCGAATCAAATTCAAACGTTTCCATAAAGTATCATCCACGAGATCATGAAAATCTTCTGTGCTCATAAGGCTCATAAGATTGTCCTGATAAGGCATCTCAAGTGATTTGTCTACGGAATACATCCACTTGATAGCAAATTCCATGGCACGACGACAATTAATCACGCTGGATTCTTTGTCTATCTTAAGAACTTTCTCTGCGGCTATTGCCACATCTGAGAAACTATTGAATTTTGGTTCTTGTTTCAAAAAGTCAAAGTTGGTCATAGAAACCTCCCATTCACACGCTATTATCTACTGATAGTTTTATAGTATCACTAATTCCTTAAAAAATAAATTTTAGCTTTCATTTTTTAGTTTAATAACTTTTGATTTGTCGACTTGTTTGACAAATATCTCAAACTCAATTTGCTGTTCTACATTCGGTAACAGAATCAATAAATCACTTATATCCTGTAAACTCAAATTTGCTCGTCCTGTATCTGATTTCATCGAATCATACATGCGTTGCGCCCTATCTGAATTAAGATATGTGAGCAAATACTTATCCCTCACCCTGCTATCATTAACTCTAACCAGAGCTGCTGCTTGATTCATATTTGCTTTACAATCCAAATTAAACTGTGCCGCTCTACCTATAGAAGCTCCAACTATATTAATAAGGAAATCTCCCCTATGAAGAACTGATTTTTTCTGCTTTTCATTAAATCCATCTTCTATATATTTAGGGAATGATAAATCAATATATCCTTCTCTGACATTCTCACTAGTAACAAATATAGTTTGAGAACTATCATCAGTATATGAAAAACCTTGCCAACTTGGCGAAGCACCTTTAGTAATTAATTCGCTCAATTCTCCCAAAGTGACTATCGGCAATCCCTTTGGATTAGTTACGGAATCCCCAAACATCTCGACAAATCGGGCTTTTATGAGGTCGTCTAATATCTGTAACTCATGTTCTCGTAACTTAATAATACCAAACAACTTATCAAGTTTATTACAGATTGAGATTTGCTCATTTATACCAATTTCTGACACTTCATACCTAGAAACAAAATCATCTGTCTTCAAATTATGAAGCCCCGTGGTTTTATTTTCAAAAGTCCTTGTACCCCCACGTTTATAATTGGCAAACAATGAATAAAATACATATTTGGGATACCATACTTCATGATTTTTCACACGAAGTAATCCCGTAAAATTATTAAATAAATATGTATTTTCATCTCCATCAAAATATATGACTCTTCCAACCGGAAATTTATCACTCCCTCCTGATTTTTCAATTATAATATCTCCTCTACGCAAATATTTCTCATCTATGTTTTTCTTTGTAATTAACCTTGTTACTACATCATTGTAATTTACAACACCCTCATTGGTAAAATTAGTTGTTCTAAGCACTGGAATACCATCGCCAGTTTCATCATCGCTTCCCCACTCGCCAGATAAAGCTTTACCTGTTATATCAATCAATTTTGCCATCTACATCATCCCAACAAATCCGAATTTATATTACAATCACGCTATATATTTTTGATGAGATGTTTTAACATTATTTTGATTCACCATAGCATATTGCATAGTAGTATCTATTTGAGAATGTCCTAACAGCCTTTGCACCTGCTCGATTGGCATTCCTTTATCAATTGCCCTTGTCGCCATTGTTCTTCGAAACTTATGTGGATGAATTCTTTCAAGGTTTAAAGTCCTTCCAATATTTCGTAATCTTATCTCAACACCACTGATTTTTAATCTTTCATATGGTGCGTCCAAAGTCACAAATAAAGCCTCATTATTATCAAATCTATTCTCAAGATACTGTTTTAAATGAACCTTGGTCTTTGCATCGAAATATACTCTCCGCTCCTTGTCTCCTTTTCCGTAAACAACACATTCTCTTCCTTCAAAATTTATATCATCTATATTAAGATTGACCAGTTCCCCCACTCTGATTCCTGTTGAATACAATAAATCAATCATAGCCAAGTCTCTTTTTTCCTTACAGTTGTCACGTAGTTTTTCTATTTCTTCATCCGAAATGGTATTCTTTACCATCTTTTTCGTTTTAATTTTATGTATTCTTTTCATAGGACTTTTTAAGATATAATCTTCCTCTTCCAACCACGAAAAGAAACTTGAAATATTTCTACGAACATTATCAATGGTTACATTAGAGCAATTATTACGCTTCTGATAGTTTGATAAATACTCTCTCATTTCCTCAGTTGAAATCTTTCGAACATTTTTCTCAGTACACGACAATAAATGTTGTACTGTTACCCTATAGTAATTAATCGTTCTTTCCGAACAGCCTTCGATTCTCTTCGCCGCCAAAAACATATTCAAAAAGTCTTCATTCTTTATATTTACTTTTGACGCTTCATTTTCAGCAAATGTTTTAATAATCACCTCTTGCAGTTTTTTCATCTGAGTAATTGATAAATACTCTGACATTTCATTCAATACTATTACAATTTTTTCTTCCATGTTGGTTTCTCCTCATCTGATACCAACATCCTACAACCATATTCTTTATAACATCTTATTTTCCTTATAACATTCAAAAATGTAGTTAGGATTTTCATAATAAACACTGCTATTGTAATCATCTATCTTAGAACTGATAAATGAACTGTACACTTCTATCAGTGCATCAACAGTTCCTATTTTTTCATTTTCTGCAACCATTTTTATCAAGCATTTGTACACTTTTCCTATATCCCAATGTGATGGCACTGCGTAGCCACAATCAGATAAATTATCAAATTCTCCCATGTGAATATTTGCGTCATCAATAAAATAATCACTAACGCTGTCAATATTATCGCAATGATATACATCAGCAAGCTCATAAATCTTGCTAATTCTAGTCTTTCCAAGTTTATTCACTACATCAGCACGAATATTTTTCGTTTTACGAGAAATGTATTCGATTAGACTGCAAGTAAAAAATAAATCATTATCTTTTTTACTTTCTCTTTCCCGGTCAGCCACTATCGCACCTCCTCAAATCCTCTATAATTCAAACATTTTAATGCCTCATCTGTGCAGAAAACTATCTGATGTGTGGGATATTTGAATTCCGCTAATACCCAGAACTGTTCTCTGGTAATAGTTCCGTCTATATAATCAGATACATAGTTATAAATCTGATCATCAGCCATAGCTCCAATCACAATATCATAATCATGCGGTTGTCCACTTCTGCATGCTACAATGAAATCAAGCCATTCCTCTGTCATCTCTTTAAATTCCATAATTTTTAATTCAGAGAAAATCTTCACATCATATATTGATACAATTTTTGCATTGTAACGTCTTGCCCATCTTTGGAACAGGCTTTTATTATTGTACAATAAAAGCCTGTTCCAAAGTCCTTTGTGTTTTTTCTTGCTCTTATCTCTGGCTTTTCAACCGCTTGATATCCGCCATGATATACTGTTAGCAATGCCATCCCCAGCCTCCATTCAACTTCATCATATAGAAATAATTTATCCAAAATATTATTACATCTATGAATCAAACATCAGATTTTTTTACAATATTTTTTATGTCATTTCACCCTAGCTTGTCTTAAATCGCTTTATTCAAATCAATTGCAAACCCCATTTCTCGTAATTCCTTTAATACTTGAATTTCCCACATGGTATTATCAGTATAAACCACTCCATATAAATCACTTGGCATTTCAATTTCTTTATTTGCAAGTAGAACTACATTCTCTCTTCCAAGTTTACCAATAAAATACCCTGCTTCAAATACAACATTCTGCCGCGCTCTAACCTTCAAGCTTTCATCAGCTTTAGATTTGCCCATATCATCCTCAGTAAACAAACAAATTGCTGCTTTGACCTCACTATTTCTTTCAAATTTTTCTATAATTGTTGTTCCCAAATTCACCTGCTCTGATAAAATTATTGGTTCAATGCCTTGTCTTTCAAGTGTTCTAGCAATCGCATTTTTTAATTCTCCATCATGTCCATGTACAACAAAAACTTTATTATTTACAGGTTCAATTTTATTTTCATTATTTGCTAAAGTATCCTCTCCATCTTCTCTTTGCATCTCTTCAAGATATACTTCAAAAATTGCTTTTGTTTTTCTAAGCGCATCTGCACAAGCTTCTACCCAAGCACTATCAGGTGTACTAAAGGTCCACAATGATAAAGTAAATGAGGTCTTGACAAAATCATTATACTCATCTCCTTCATTGTAATATAATTTTAAAAATCTCTCTACTTTTTTATGCCATTTAATAAACTCTGTATTCGAACTAGTAACATGGTTTGAAATTAAAATATCAATTTCGTCATAAAGCGCCTTAAACTGATTATATTTTTCCATCACAGCCTCCTATTATTTCGTTTTCTACTTCTAAAATTTTGATAAGCAAAAACTATATCTCATTTACTTCTTCACCTACTATCGTAAAGCCCAATGATTCAATAAACGATTCGACCAGTCCATTTGCAATGCAAATTGCCGATTCATCATCAGTTATAATTGAACTTTTCATCAACTTATTTAAATTATTGATTGCTTCTTCTATTTCATCTCTATTAAGCAAACAAGCTCGACTATTTTTCATACGATTTAATAATGAAATATACATCTTGATTTTATCTTTGTTATTTCCTATATAGTTTTGAGCCGATTTAAGCAATTTCTCATATTCATTTTTTAATTGATTGGTATATGCTAATTGGCTTTCAAGTATATCTAATTTTTCTACTGCATCCGATGCCTTAGTTTTTGCTTTATTTGCCGAACAAAAACTAATAACACTAAATAACAAAGAAAAAATCCCAATTGTAAAAGAAACTATATTGTACGGTCTACCTCCTTTGAAAAAACAATCTAATTCATTGATTATGTTCATTTGCTTCACCTCATTAATTAAAATATTCTTGCATCAAACTATCAAATAACATTTGCGTTTCGTCTAATGCTTTTTGCACGGCAACTTTTGATTTGTAGATTTGTTCCTTCATTTTAACAAACTGCTTTTGTAACTCCATTTCTGGAATATATACCTTTATACTTTGCAACTCTTGAGCATTTATATTTGCTTGATTTACAGCACCTTTTGCCATCCCTCGAAGGATACCTTTTAAAGCTTCCAAATTCATGTATTGAGATAAAACTTCCGGAAGCATTTTTTCTGTTAATCTCACACGTATAATATATCCAGCAATAATCATATCCTCTGGCAAATCAAAAACTGCTGTCTTGCCCACCAATTCAATGCTGTTAGTTCTGTTAAACAGAACATCTCCTTTTCTAACTACACATTTCTCAATTTCGTCATCTGGAATATCTATATATTTCAAATCATTCAAATCCAAATGTCCATCTGCCGTAAGATTATTCATTCTTAAATATGGATACTTTCCACCTTCAACTGCGGGTTTACTTGTCCCATATCTTACTTCAGTAACAATATCTCCAATAGTAACAACTTCCCATCCTTTGGGATTCTGAATCGGATCTCCAAACATCTCGACAAATCGGGCTTTGATGAGGTCATCTAATGCAAGTAATTCTTCTTGTCTAAGTTTAATAATCGCATTAACTTTATCCAATTTGTTTATTATTATTTCTTGATTTGATATATCTGGAATATATATATCTATATCAGATACTTCTTTGAGGTATATTCCTTTTTGAGCTACACCCTTTGCTCTATTTTCAATATATGTACGTTTTCCTCTCAAAGCATACATTAAAAATCGAGGCAAACAAACATCATTCTTTGGATGAAGCACAGCAACGCTTCGCTGTAAAGCAAATGCTGGCATATCTTCATCTACAACAGCTGTTCGCCCAACAGTTCCAACAATAGTAAGCAAAACATCGCCCACTGCTATCTTAGTTCGCTTGTGTTCTCTTTCAAAATCTTTTTGAGAGAGAAAACGCGGTTCATCAAATGTTATTTTATCATCAAAAATATTTTTCGAGCTCAGCATCATATATTCGCTTTTCTCAATTCCTTGCGGTGGATTATGACTTCCATCTGTCACAGAAGTGCAAATATCTTTAATCTTCATCTACATCATCCCAACAAATCCGAATTTGTCTTCCTTTCTATTCTATCATTTCGCACTAACTGCAATCAAATAATTCACAAAAGCACTACACGACACCAACATAAATTTTGCTTCTTCAAATGTTGATGATGATCCACCAATATTGCCAGCATGTCTTATTCCATTAGCATCTGATGTATATCCGTATAGCATATTAAAAGCCGCTTTCAGTCCTGCATGAATCACTACACCATTATCTTCTAATTTTTTTAACAGTTTTCCCAATGAAGCCTCTTTTCCTGTTATTCCAGTAAGTATTTCACATAATGCTTCAACCGCACTAATACTTTCTTTGATAGAATTCTCGTAATCAGGAGATGTTCTATCTCCAAGCAACTTATTAGCTTTAGATAAATGCTCATATACAGGAGAATACGGATTATCCAATGCCTGCTTTACTGCTTCCAGCTCATAATCATCACTTATTGGTGTAAGTTGCTCATCTATGAATCTATATCCTACATATTCTCTTTGTAAATATGAATTGGCAATTTCATAAATAGAGCAGCTTCGATAACTATTATTATAAGCATTATAATAGTCATATCCTCTCACATCTCTTAGATACGAATCCCAATACTGAATAATTGCTTCTAGCAGTGTTAAAACATCATCATAATCATCCTCTTGCATGGTATTATTAATAATTTTAAACACTTTATCATCATAATAAGTCCGACTAGTATCCACAGGTTCCGAATAAATAGTTCCTATAACATATCTTAAAAATTCCTGTATGTTTTCTCCACCATAGTATTCATCACCATATATTTCCTTATAAAACTGGCTAATCATATTTTGCAATTGTACTCTAGTTCTCTTATCAAACTCTTTTAACTGAATCTCTGTATTTTCCGGTTTTATTTTATTCCTATCGGAAAATCCACCTCGTTTACTTACTTTTGCCATAATATCATTCTCCTAACAATCTTGCCAACTCTTCCATCTCGTTCCCAATCTCAATCTCAATCTCACGAATATTAGCCATAATCTCAGATGTAGGCGGATACTCCACAGGCACATACTCCACTTCTTTATACTTGTTAATACTAAGATCATACGCATTATCAACGATTTCCTGCTTAGGCACCATAAATGACTTATCTGTACGTTTTCTGTCTGACTCAGCATCACGGTTACGGAATCTTTCAATGATATCCGGAATATCATTATCAGCAATTGGAGAACGCTTGTCATCCAGACTAAATCCATCTGACTGCATATCATAGAACCATACATTATCTGTTCCACCATGCTCTGTCTTTGTAAAAATCAAGATAGCTGTCGATACTCCTGCATATGGTTTGAACACTCCTGATGGCATTGAGATAACTGCTTCGAGTCTTTGATTTTCCACAATTTCTTTTCGGATATCCTTATGTGCCTTTGAAGAACCAAATAATACTCCGTCAGGAACGATGCAGGCACATCTACCACCTACTTTGAGCATTCGAACAAATAATGCTAAGAAAAGAAGTTCTGTTTTCTTTGTTTTACACACCTTTAACAAATCTGCTGATACGATATCTGCATCAAGGCTTCCCTTAAAAGGAGGATTTGCCAGAATCAGTGAATATTTATCCTTATCTGTATTCTGGTCTGATAAACTATCTCTGTATTCTATAAACGGACTTTCTACTCTATGATTCATCATATTCATAGCGCCAATACGGAGCATCGTTCTGTCCATATCATAACCATAGAACATATGATTCATAAAATGGTCTTTTTTCTGCTTGTCATAAAAAATTTCATCTTTCTTATTAGCCCACAGATATTCTCCTGCCTCCACAAGGAATCCTGCTGTACCACAGCTTGGATCACAGATTACATCATCAGCTTTAGGATTCATTAGTTCTACCATCATTTTAATGATATGACGAGGTGTCCTAAACTGACCATTCACCCCTGCTGTAGCCAGCTTTGAAAGAAGATACTCATACACATCTCCCCTAGCATCTGAATCATTCAGTTTTGCCATCTGCGTATATAAATCATCCATTGCATCCACAACTTTAGAAAGCATTAATGGTGTAGGCAGCTTGAAGATTGCATCATCCATATATTTTGAAAAAGCACTATCTTTATCAGCATGCAGATTCTTGATAAACGGAAATACCATCTCCTGCACTACAGAATACATTCTATCAGCTGGATAGTCCCTGAAAACAGACCACTTAAGCTGTGTTCCATCAATAGTCCTCTCTCCAATTTTTACCTCTTTTGCAAATACACTTTCGTATGGAAGCCCAAGCATAGCACTTTCTTTTGCATGTGTATTATCTGACACATCTAGATCATGAATGAACATGAGATATGTCATCTGTTCAATTACATCTAACGGGTTTGTAAGACCTCCCGTCCAGAAAATCTCCCACAAACTGTCTATTTTATTTTTTAATTCACCTGTTATCACTTTTTTAAGTCTCCTTATCCCAGTTCCATTTATACTTTGTATAACGGCCATTTCCAATCTTTATTATCTTCTCTGCCTTGACTAAATCTGTTAGTGTCCGCTGCACTGTCGTTGTACTTATTCCTGACGCTTCTTTAACAATCTCCGCTTTAGTGATTGTACCTAAATGATTCTTTATCAATTCTTCTATTCTGTCTGGTTTTGGTACTTTCTTTTCTTCTACAATATGTGCCCTGTCAAAAAACTCCCGGTACGCAGCCGTAATAATTCCCAGTATATATTTTACAAAATGCTCGTAATTGTTTTCATCTTCTATCCAGCCTTGCGAGCTTGACTGTAAAGCATCATAATAACTATCCTTTGTTCGCTCTATTAGTTTTTCCAAACTTATATATCTTCCAACAATATAGTCATTTTGATATAACAATAATAAGGTCAATAATCTGCTCATTCTTCCATTTCCGTCATTAAACGGATGGATGCACAAGAAGTCTATAATAAACATGGGAATTAACAAAAGTGAGTCTGCTTCGCCTTTGTTGATTGCCTCATTATAAGCTGTACATAAATTAATGATTGCGTCTGGCGTCTCCCATGCAGGTAATGGTCTGAACCTAACAAACTTATTGCCCCTTTCATCTTCTTCCTCAATAATATTATCAGCTGTCTTGAATCTTCCTCCATTAGAGGCATTCTCGAATTTATATAAATCTCTATGTAATTGTAATATAAATGTATCACGAATCGGAATATGTTGAAAATTCTCATGTATTGTGTTGAGCACATCCCTATATCCCGCTATTTCTCGTTCATTTCTTGTCTTGGGCATTGTCTTATCCAAAACAATTTTTTTTAATCGTTCATCAGAAGTATAAATACCCTCAATTTTATTAGAGCTTTCTGTACTTTGAATCTTTGCTATCTCAACAAGATTTTCCAGTACATCAGCATGACGTTCAGCAATCAAGTGCTGTTTACCTTTGTACTCATGAATTGTTGTAAGATAACTTACAATTTGTGGTGTAAGCAATTTTTTCCATTTTTCCATGTAATCAAATTGTTTCATTTTAATTGCCTCATTTCGAATTTAATTTCGTCTTTTAAACAAAATGACTTAATTGAATTATACCTTTTAATTTAATCAAAATCAAGTTCAATTTAGTCATTTAAGCATAAATGACTAAATTGAACTTGTTATGATGCAATTATAAAATAATCCAGATATACTTTTTCGTTATCCCATTCCTTCAATCCACGATAATAGAACATCTTCAAATTGTCCTCAATGATAAACGGAATAATATTGTATTTTAGGCACTCCTTAAACATAATCAATCTGCCCACACGACCGTTTCCGTCCTGGAATGGGTGAATCCGCATCATCAGAAACAGTTAATTCAAAATGATTTCGATTTGTTTTTATAAAGCCCTCTTTTTGTAACCTTGATATCTCTGTAGACATTGCTGCACGGTCAATACAAAGATAATCTGCCAGCTGCTGCCTATCAAAAGGAATATCAAAAGATAACGACGAATGTCTGATAGATTCTGCCGACAGATATGATAATAGTTTATCTCTCGTCGTTCGCTTCCCAACATGTGTGATCTTATCGTTCAGAATCAGTATCTTATTTGCCAGGACACTGACCAGATTACGGATCAGCTTCTGATGATGCTCACACGCAGTTGGACAGGTAATCAGAAGTCTTTTGACATTTAAGAGAATAATCTCACAATCCTCATCTGCTACCACACTGATATTTAAGACAGCTCTCTGGCTTGCTGCATACGGCTCACCAAAAAAATCTCCTGCGTGACATTTTGACAAAATATTTCGATGTCCCCAGATGTCTTCTTGAATAATGAGGACGCAGCCGGACACCACAATCCCCATTACTTCGGTAATATCACCTGCTCTGAAAATATAAGAATCTCGCTTTTTAGAAATTGTTGTTGCGTTTACACAATGCAATATGGATAAAATCTCGTTATCAGTTAGACCTTTAAAAAATGGACTGTTTCTTAGGATTGGTAAATATTTTTGCAAAATAGTTCCTCCCTGTTGGAAATCAAACATACTAGTTGTATTTATAATACTATAATTCTAGCATAAACAAACGCTAAATACTATTGACGGAGGTTAAAAATGATAAGAAAGATTATAAAGATTGATAAAGAAAAATGTAACGGCTGTGGTGCCTGTGCATCTGCCTGCCACGAAGGCGCAATTGATATCATTGACGGAAAAGCAGAATTGGTGAGAGAACATTTCTGCGACGGACTGGGAGATTGTCTCCCTGAATGCCCTACCGGAGCCATCTCATTTGAGGAGAGAGAAGCTCCTGCATATGATGAAGAAGCCGTAAAAGAAGCTCAGAAGAAAATAGCTGCCAAAAACCGGGCAATATCCTCTCACTCCGGCTGTCCTGGATCTAAAATCATGCAGATCAGACGAACGGAAACATCTGAGCCGGTAAAAGCTACTTCAACCGCAGATTCAGGATCAAAGCTTCAAAACTGGCCAGTACAGATTAAACTGGCTCCTGTTAATGCACCATATTTTAACGGCTCAAAGCTTTTAATCGCAGCTGATTGTACTGCTTACGCTTATTCCGCCTTTCATCAGGATTTTATTCGAAACAAGGTAACTTTAATTGGTTGTCCTAAATTAGATCAGGTGGATTATAGTGAAAAACTGACTGCTATTATTCAAAATAACAATATTCAAAGTGTAACTATTGTCCGAATGGAAGTTCCTTGCTGTGGCGGCCTGGAGATTGCGACCAAAAAAGCTCTTCAGGCTAGTGGAAAATTCATACCATGGCAAGTTGTAACAATAAGTATTGACGGGAAAATCATGGAGTAAAATCAGCAACCACCAGTTCAACTGGTGGTTTGCTATAGCCCCTCTATTAAGCCTCCCTGCACTTCTCATATGCAAAAAGTGCTGCACCAAGCGCTCCGCAAAGCTGTGCCTCATCGCAAATATACAGCTTTGCGCCGAGCTTTTCTTCAAGTGCATTTGTGATGCCTTTGTTCTTTGCCACTCCGCCTGTCATCATATACTCACCTGGGTTATCCTGCCCAAGCCTTGCTGCAAGTGCGCCTACCTTTGAAGCTACAGACATGTTTAGTCCGTGGATAATATCAGAAACAGCCTTGTTCTGTGCCACCAGCGATACTACCTCAGACTCTGCAAAAACTGTACACATGCTTGAAATCACAATGTTTTCCTTCCACTCAAGTCCCATGGTGCTCATCTCCTCAAGTGAAAGTCCAAGTGTCCTCGCCATCATCTCCAGAAAGCGCCCGGTTCCTGCCGCACATTTATCATTCATCAGGAAATTCTTCACAGCACCATTTTCATCTATGCTGATTGCCTTTATATCCTGTCCACCTATGTCAATAACTGTGCGCACGTTTGGATTCAGATAATGCGCGCCCTTTGCATGGCATGTAATCTCTGTGATGCTGTCATCACCGCTGTTGATATATGCACGTCCATATCCTGTTGTTACAATCCTTACAATATCATCCTTTGATATACCGGCCTTTTCTACAGCCTTCTCCAGACTCTTTTCGGCGCTCATCATAGCTCCGCCACCTGTAGGAATAATCATTGTCGATTTAATTTTTCCGTCCTGATCCAGTATCACCACGTCGGTGCTTGTTGAGCCGCTGTCAATTCCTGCTACATAGTAGACTCCTGATTCCATCTTTCTTCTTGCCTCCTCGCTTATGCCTTTTGTAGGGTCCATGTCATCTGAGCCCTCTATTGTCTCTGCAAATGCCTGTATTCTTGTCAGAAGCTGCCCGGCACTCTGGCTTGTAAAATCCGTCTCAAGCTTTAAAAGAGGCACCTTAATATTATTCTTTATGCTTGCATACTCAAAGCCATAGTAATCGCAGAACTTTATCGTGTGATATATGATGCCCTTAAGGCTTGGGTCTAAAAAGAGCTGGTTTCTTCTTGTATTATTGTTCATTCTGGCACATGGCATCTGTCCGAGCAGACTCTCTGCATATGCTACAAAGAGAGTCTCATCATCCATATTTCTAAGATCCTTCTGTAAAATAATGAGATTTCTGCCGGATGTGCATGTCATATTTTCCACATCCATCTGCATATTTTCACGTATTGTCTTCTCAAGAATACTGCTCACATGCACACCCATAAGACCTATGTATGGCTTGCGCTCAGATTCAGGTTTTGCAAATGACTTTACAAAAAGCTCCCTGTCGAATGTCCTGTGCGAATATCTCTCATATGCTTTCTTCAAACGAAGAATTGACTGTGCAAATTTTATGTTCTCACACTCGTTATCCTCATGAGGCAGATCAAGCATATACAGGAATTTGCATTTCTTTGTATTCTCTATGATGTCATAGACTCTGCGCATTGAATCACAGCAATTCACGAGCACAAGCTCCTCTACCTTGCCCTCGAGCACAGCCTGTATGACTGATTTGCCGAATCCGCAGAGATTTGCATGAGCTATCTTATCTGATTTATCAAAATTCTCCGGCATTTCCTCAAGCACAGCACACTCCTGTCCAAATCCCTTAAACAGCTCTACCGGAGCATATTTACAAACATAATTTATCATCTGTTTTCCACTTTCTGAAATTGGTTTATAGTAAATATCCACACACCGCACGCAATAACCGGTGTATTATTTTTAATTACGTTCCTGCTCTGTAAGCATCTCCACAAATGCCTGAAGCCTTGTGGAAATCTGTCCATCACTGGCATTTGCCGGGTTGCAGCCGTCTCCGTCTAAAACCATAGTTGGAAGCCCTTCCCTCTCGAGTGAGCGCTTTATAAGGCTTGATGCACCGATTGTATTCTTGCAGCCCCAGTGCGCAAAAAGTACAGCACCGTCTGCTCCAACTGTGTCGGCAAGCTCCTTTGCCTCCTCTATTCTCTGGTTCACGCTGCCATTATAAATACAGTAAACCATTTTTTCGGCAAGTGCCTCGTAAGGATCATCCGACTCCATACTTCTGAAACCATCCGCTATAAAATCACTTGCACTGATATGGATCGTATCACTGTAATTGAACACATCCTTCACTGCATCCTGCAAAAACGGCATGGTGTGCATCCAAAGTACATGAAATCCATCGCCTGCCGGTGCACGTCTCACATCATCTCTCAGAAGCTGTGTATATCTGACTGATTCATCAGTTCCTGCAAGCAGATGACACATGAAAAGCGCATACAGCTCATTTGTGAGAGTTGACGCAATATCATGTCCTTTTCTCAGGTGAAGCTGCCTGTAATAATTATTTGATGCAATTTTGCTCTTATCTACAGCCTTTTTCACAGACTCCTCTGTGATTTCTCTGCCGGTGACATCCTGCAAAAAACTCTTAAGCTCCCTAAGCTGCTTTGCTACATACATAACAGAGTCATGATTCTTCTCATATGGAACATCTATATAAAAGCTTGGTATTTCATATCTCTCCTTGAGATACGGAAATGTCATCATATTGCCATCGCATGCCAGGTTTGTATACACCATACACTTTGGCTTTGGCACTATACCATTTAATGCTGCGCCCAGAAAAACCCTGTGATACGAGCACATAGTTTCCGGAAATCCTTCCTTCTCAGTCTGTCTGAGAAAGGCCTGCTCGCATTTAGTTCCTGCAATAAAGCACGATAATGCCTCAACCGAATATGGTGTGAGACCTGCCGCCGTCAAAAGCTCGCCCGGTACAAAAATACTGACCATAGCGGCATTTTCAGGCTTTGCAAGTGCCTGTATGATATTATTCATGACAACCTTTGCCACATACTGCCCTGACATTGGAAGCTTTCTATCCGGAAATAATGCTAATCTCTTTTCCTGTAATCTATATCCTGCAAGTAAAAGCTTCCTCGCCTTGACAGGATCTTTTTCTGCTATCTCGCCTACTTTTTCTCCAAATTTATCCACTATACTCATGTGATATTTCAGCCCTTTTCTATATTCAAATATATATAAATATCCGGTTCACTATACTATTATAGCTATTGTGCACAAAAAGTAAACTCCAATTTTAGCTATATTTCACTATAACTATTGTCAGATATCCTTTTGCTTCGGTAAGCTCATCCAGCCCCCTGTACACACGCTCAGACTCCATGCCACAGTTTGTCACACCATACACTGTCATATCAGCTCCTTCACCTGCCTCGCCTTTGGACTCTGTGCGAAGCACCTCTATAAGCTCTGCAAGCTTCTTTCCGGATTTCATATATACACAGGTTCCACCATAGCCCACAGTATCCCTCACATCATACGAAGCCGGTATGATATGTATCTCATCCATCATCTCACCAAGCGAAATGCCAAGCCGCGCTGCAGCTGCACAAAACGACGGCACACCGCTTATCATCACTGCCGTAAAACCAGCCTGCATGACACGCTTATGGATATACATATATGTCGAATACACGCTTGGATCGCCGATTGTAAGCATTGCCACATTTTTGCCTGCTTCAAGCTCACTTACTATGTCACTGTATATCTTATTGTGTGATACAGCAAGCTTTTCCTTGTCCTTTATCATGGGAAACGGAGTACACATAATCTGTTTTTTCTCTATCTCCGGTAAAACAGCCTGCACTATGCTGTACGCATAGCATTCCTCTTTTGAAACTGCAGGGATTGCAATTATATCACATGCTTTTATTGTATTAATAGCCTTTAAAGTCATAAGCTCGGGATCTCCCGGACCTACACCGATGCCATATAACACACCAATATTATTTTTATTGTCATCCCCGGCTCTTTCTATCTGCTTGTCCATCTTTATAATTTCCTGCTTTCTATACCACATTTACAAGTAATACATTCCTAACAAAATCATCACAAATCGATATCATATATTCTTCTTGTATCAATTACCGTCTCTGCACCATTATCATCCACAACTATCATCAGGTGCCCTATGCTGTCAAGCTTTTTAAGATACCCTGTCACATGCTCATAGCTGCCGCCCTCCTTGTGCTCATCCGGCACAAAATATGTCACCTCAAAATAATTCTCTGTCATTGTGTTTATGACATTTTCGTCATATAAACTGCCTGAATTGAAATTACGCTTTCTATAAAGCATCATGAGCTCATTCATTTTCTCATCAAGCTCTCTTTTTTTGTCCTCATCAGGCTCATGCCACTCGTTTGTCAGCCTCGCTGTCTCTGCAATAGCCTCCTCATGACCTGTAAGTGCCGCAAAAGGTGCAAACTGTGCTGAGCGGTCCCATATAGACATCTGCGGATGTACCTTTGACACATGATGTGGTAAATCTATAATATCATCATATTTTCCCATGCCATGCTCCTTATATACTTTTTCGTAACTATTTTAAACCACTAAGAAAAATCCGATTAAGAACCACAGCGGTTGCTGCTATGCCTTGTGTCCGCCAATCTGATTGTTCCTTGAAATAGTTGTGGCGCCCTCCTCAAGATTCATGCCCTTTAGCATGGCATTCTTTCCATATTTCTTCTTGACGGAAATCATAGCCTCCTGAAGCTTTCTCTCCCTGGAAAGTGCCTCATCCTCTTTCTGCTTTTCCTTAGCCCTCTCCTGATAATCTGTAAATAAATCAAGCTGCTCAAACTGCTCACTTTCCTGCATCTTGCTCTCATCACAGACCCTGTTTGCCACCACAGTAATCCTTCGTGTCAGAAGAGAAGGATCTATGATACGGTCATAAAGCTCCATCACCGCATCCATGATGATGCGCGTAGATGACGTATAACGCCCTAAATTTGCTGTGCCATGTGCATGCTTTGGAACCTTTCTGCCGTATCGGTCTATGGTAATCTCACCTGTATAATCTCTGTGTGTACCTTTTTTACCGCCAATACTGTCTCTGCCTTTATTATTTACTGCGTGGTCATAATTATTGCAGGAACAACGATCAGTCTTATTAGACAGATTTGCAATATCATACCCTATAGTGAGTACTATCTGGTCTGTAACCAGCCTCTTATCTACCAGATCAAGCACAAGCAGGTCCGTCATCTCACGCACAATAAGCTTTGTCTTCTCATAATCATACGGCTCCTGAAGTACCTGCCCTGAACTGATGCTGTTGGTCTGCGGTCTGTATGCCTTGATATCAGCTATTGTAACAGGCTCGTACCCCCATGCATGGTCTATAAGAAGCTCTGCATTGATGCCAAACATCTTATACAGCTTTTCCTCATTATAAAAATCATTCGAACCGCCTGTTGAGCACCTGGCCACATCTCCCATTGTATACATGCCGGCTGCCTCGAGCTTTTTGGCATAGCCTGCTCCCACTCTCCAGAAATCGGTAATCGGCCTGTGGTCCCATAGCTTTCGCCTATAGCTATTCTCATTAAGCTCTGCTATACGCACTCCTCGCTCATCAGGCATGGCATGCTTTGCCATAATATCCATGGCTATCTTGCACAGATACAGATTGGTACCAATGCCGCAGGTTGCTGTGATACCGGTATCCTTAAGGACATCGTCTATCATCTTAGACGCAAGCTCCCTTGCCGTCATGTGATAAGTGCGAAGATAGTGTGTCACATCCATAAAAACCTCATCTATTGAATAAACACTGATATCCTCAGGTGCGATATACTTAAGATAAATATTGTATATGCGTGTACTGTAATCCATATACAAAGCCATACGCGGCGGTGCGACAATGTATGTCAGCTCATACTCAGGATGTACGTCAAGCAGATTCGCATTATATGATGCATAATTAAAGCCTGCCATTGTGCTTTCTGTTATATCATTTTCTGCTATATCAATTTCTGTTACATATTTTTTTCTTTCATCCGGATTGCCCTCAGTCTGAATTCTTTTTTGCTGTTCACCTGCTGATTGTTTTCTATCAGATTGTTCGCCCTCAATTTGTCGGCTTATCTCCACTGTCCCGGCAGCATGTCCACTCGCCATAAGCTTCGACAGACGCAGCTTGTTTACCTCCTTCACACGCTGTACCACCTCAAAAAGGCGCGCCCTGCCCGGTATGCCATATGCCTTAAGAGCCGGCGATACTGCAAGACAGATAGTCTTCTCAGTGCGGGTTGGATCTGCCACGACCAGATTAGTGGTCAGAGCATCCTTTCCCCTCTCTCTGCACTCTACTGATGCGTAAAATGATTTTAAATCTATTGCCACATAAATGTGCTCTTCATTATGCTTTTCCATATTATAATTTTACATGGATTATGTTTAAATGTCAAGAACATATGTTTGTATATATAAATTATTGTCACCACATAAGAAAATGCCGCTACAGCACGGTTTAATGTATCTGCAAGCCTTACGCAGTCACTTAGTGGCTGTTAGAATTATATCCGCACACAACAATGCCCCGCCAAGGATGGCGGGGCAAGGCGTTATATGCCATGGACGGCATGTAAAAGCTAATTATATCATTTTCGCACTAATAACCACTATGAATCACTAAGCTTTAAAACACTACACTACAAGGAAGAACTTCACAAGGAAAAGAAGCGAAATAGCATAAGTGAGGACAGAAACCTCCTTAGCTTTTCCTGTAAATACCTTGAGTACAGTATATGTGATAAGTCCAAGACCTATACCATGTCCGATAGAGCCTGAAATAGGCATTGCAATAAGCATGAGTGCCACAGGAGCAACCTGTGACAGGTCCTCAAAATCTACCTTCTTAAGACCGCCAAGCATCAGAATACCAACATAGATAAGTGCTGATGATGTTGCTGCGGCTGGAATGATTGCTGCAAGCGGTGCGATGAAGATACATGCAAGGAACAGGATACCTGTTGTGAAGGCTGTAAGACCTGTACGTCCACCTGCCTCTACACCTGATGCAGACTCAACAAATGTTGTTACGGTAGATGTACCTGTTACGGCACCAACCATTGTGGCAACTGAATCTGAAATCAAAGCCTCCTTCATGTTTGGCATATTTCCCTCTTTGTCAACCATTCCTGCTCGTGATGCAGTACCAACGAGTGTTCCGATGGTATCAAACATATCGATGATACAGAATGTGATGATGAGTGAAACTGCTGTAAACCAGCCAATGCTGATAAAATCCTTAAAATCGAACTTGAACAGTGTAGTATCTGCCATATCCTTAAACTGTGGCACAAATGAAGCTGTTGCAAGTGATGCAAATGGGTTTGTTCCGAAGAAGATAGCCTCTCCTGCCCAGTAAACTACGCAGGCTGCAAGCATACCAAAAAGTACTGCTCCGTTGACGCCCTTATGAGCTAAAATAATGATAACAAAAAGTCCGATGAACATAGTCACAACAGTGAGCACCATTGAAGAATATCCATCTGTCATATTTGTTTTGGCAAGTCCCGGTGTGAGTGCACCGAAGAAATCCTTCATCACATAAAATGGTCCACCATCCTTTGAGTAAACACCGGCATTTGAGCCAAAGCCGATATTTAAAAGCATAAGACCGATAGCTGGTGAAATACCCATGCGGACACCATAAGGAATGGCATCTACTATCTTGTCACGGATATTGAATATTGAAAGTATGAAGAATAAAATACCCTCAATAAGGATGATACACAGTGCAGCCTGGAATGAATCAACATATGACAGGCCTGTGATGCTTACGATATTGGCAACTACTACAGCAAAGAAGCTGTTAAGTCCCATACCCGGAGCCAGTGCAAATGGCTTGTTGGCAAGAAATGCCATGACAAACATACCGACTGCCGAAGCAATACACGTTGCCAGGAACACTCCGTTCCATAGTGCTTTTGTTCCCTCAGCACCAAATCCGGTGAGGAGGTTTGGGTTAAGAGCAATGATGTATGCCATGGTCATGAATGTTGTCAGACCGGCAAGAATCTCTGTCTTGACCGTTGTGTTGTTTTGTTTGAGTTTGAAGATTTTTTCTAACATTTTTCTTCCTTTCCTATTATCTTTTTTTGCAGCTGTTATCCGGTTTCCTGCTACAGGCGCCTGTTAATAGCTGCATTATATATAAAATTGTGAATCACAATTGATTCCTTGTTTTTTCCACGAACTCACTCGTGAAAACATCAAGTGTAACCGGCTTTGAATAGAAATAGCCCTGAATAATATTACAGCCAAACTGCTGTAATAGCCTTACCTGCTCCTCATTCTCTGCCCCCTCGGCAACACACTCTATGCCAAGCTCCATAATCATGGATATGAGGTGCTTTAACATAATCCTGCTCTTCTCATTGCTCTCAAGATTCTTGACCAGGGAACGGTCAATTTTAGCAATGCTGAACGGAAACTTAAAGAGCATCTCAAGATTTGAGTACTTCGTGCCAAAGTCATCCATCGAAAGACGAAAGCCCATTGAAATAAGAGACTGGGCAATATTATTTATCAATACAATATCCATATCACCAACAGACTCTGTTATCTCTATCTGAACGAGCCCCTCCGGGAGATCATACCTGTTCATTATCTCCTTCACCTGATCCAAGAGGTCTGCATATTCCAGTGAATTTTTTGAAAAATTCACAGATACCGGAACCACTCTCCTGTCACTTATACAGCGAAGCTTCTGCGCCTTGCATACCTCATCAAGTACAAATAAATCAATAAGATGCGAGCATCTGTTTTCTTCTAAAATCTCGATAAAATGAATTGGTCCTACAACGCCATGAGCCTCATCAAAAAATCTGATAAGGGCCTCCGCCCCGACTGTGATGCCTGTTCTTGAATCAACCTTCGGCTGATAATACACCATGAAGCTTCCCTTATCAATCTCAGAAACCACATCCTTAAATACCTTATTTCTCATTATACTGTCAAGACTCTTAAGCTTTGCGTCCTTTTCAATATCATACATTAAGCGAACCTCTGAGAGCTGTCTTGCTATGTCAGGCTTGTCCGTCCAACTAAAACCTGTCGATACTGAAACATCCAGATCATCGAGGCTCTCCCTTACTATCCTGACAAGTCCCATAAATGATTTTTTATCAATATCCTTGCAAAAAACAACTATCTCATCCTGCTCGTACCTGTATATATCATAGCCTGTAAAAACGCCCCTGATCACATCTGCAACCATCCTAAGACGCGCATTTCCTGCCGCATATCCAAATTTATCATTAATATCTGAAAGTCTTATGATATCTGATGCAAATACTCCCATAAAGCTGCAGTCATACTCCACATAGCTCTCTCCCAAATTATTAAAGACCTCTCTCTTTCTTAAGCCTGTGACCTGGTCAAAATTGAGCCTGTACTCATACTCTGCCCTCGCCTTCTCATAAAACAGACTGTTCGATATTGAAATACCAACCATATCAATCAAATCCAGACTTCCTGAATTGGCTCTTGGATTCATAACCACGATGGCACCAAAGCATTGTTCCCTCTTGTTTAAAAGAACAGCAGATGTAGACCATATTCTGACATCAGCCATACGCTTGAATAAATCCCTGTATTCACCCTCAATTGACTTAATATCACTTATAAACACACGGCCAGCGTCATTAAACAGAGCGAGAAAATCTGTAATTGCACCTCTTGAAACAGATTCATTAACCACCTTTGCCATAATCTTAGCACTTGGTATATGTATCTCCTCAATTGTGTCCCACGCACTCTCTCCATTATAAATGACAGCCACACAATCTGCATTGTAAAACTCTCTAAGCAGCCGTAAATAGTTCCTATACCCCAAGCCTTCGGTGGTATCATTAATAGCATCAATGAAATTCTGCATAAACGACCTGTAGTTGATTATCCGTCTCATAACAGCATTCAGCTTTGACTCATCACTCAAATCTATCATCATGAGCAGTCTATAGCCATTATAATCCTTATGATTCAGCTTGATTATGAGCTTCTTTTCGCCTAACAGCTTTGCAACTATATTGTCGGGATGATCCTTTCCTGAAAAAACCGATACTCTGTTTCCCTGCTCTTTTTTCCGTAAAAACAAATCAATAAACCCATCCTCAAACGGCTTTGAAATAAATTCATCAATCTGAGATTCTGTCATAACGCTTGAATTTCTGATAGCCTTATTGACAAATACTATTCTACGGCTCTCCTCATCTACTGCAAGTATATAGTCCGGCATTTCATCATACGAGAATATCTCCATATCTGACATCCTGCAGGATACATCTGTATTGGAAGGAGCGCAGGAATTATGCGAAACGGTTATATCATTTTTCCTGATAGAATCGAAAAACGATATGCGATTCTTTCCCTGCCTCTTTGAGTAATACATAGCCTGATCCGCCTCATAGTACAGATCCTTAAAGGTCAGCTCTCTGTCATCGCCGGTAGTCATGCCGATTGATGCAGAATACTCCATATCAAAGATAATATTCTTCAGCTTGCCTGACAGCTTTACGCAGAACTCGTCCACAGCATCACTGTCCTCTAATCCAAATACAATCGCTGCAAACTCATCACCGCCAAGCCTGCCAACTATACCATTGGCTCCAACTGCTTCCTTAAGCACCTGTCCTGTCTGGCTTAATACCCTATCCCCTACATTGTGTCCCAAGGTGTCATTTACTATCTTGAAATCATCCACATCAAGCATCACAAATAAAAGCTTTGTTCCCTTTTGCCTGATAAGTGATGTACATTTATTCTCAAATGCAAGGTGATTGTATGTGCCTGTCAGCGAGTCCAAAAGCCCCTTTTCATCTCTGATATCAAACATTACTCCAACTACCATACATACCTTTTTATCCAAATCAGGTATGCTGACCATGTACATCTCAACCGGCTTGCTCTTGCCATCCTCTGATATAAAACTAAGCTGGAATGCAGTACGCATAGGCCGAAGCAGACATTTATCAAGCTGCTTTTTGAAGCATTCGATGCTGTCTTCCGGACACTCTGACATGTATGTGTCAATATTTTGTTTAAAAACCGGATATACTGTCTCCTGAGCCGGAGAAGAGTTGACTATTTTGAAAATATATGCCTCATCATCTTCCACATAGTACTCAAACACGCGCTCATGATTGTTTTCTGCAACAATCTTCATCAGCTCATAGTAAGCCTCTGTTATTCTATCTGTAATTCTTCTCCCTCTGTTACGCTTATCTGCCATGTGGAAACCCCATTATCTACATATTCATAAACTTTACTTCAAATTAAATTCTCATCAGAGCTTTTCAATTTCCTCAAATACTCTGTCAGCCACCTGCGGCAGCTCAGAGAATTTGCGAATAGCAGGCACATCGTCATCTATTGTGCCAAACCCGTATGCTGCATGGATGAACTTTACTCCTGCCTTTTTGCTGGAATCGTAGTCTCCCTGTATGTCACCTACATACACTGCCTCATCTATATTATTGCGCTCTACAATAAGCTTTATGTTTTCTGACTTCTCAAGCTCATTGTTGCCGTAGCACTCAGTATCCTTAAAATACCTGCCAAGTCCGTGGTACGCAAAAAAAGACTCTATATAACCACGCTGGCAATTGCTGACTATATAAAGGTCATAGCTTTCTGACAGCTCATCAAGCGTCTTTTCAACATCAGAATAGAGCTCTCCCCCGTGAGCGGTCAGGTAATCGTTTTCTTCTCTATAGCATACATTAATTAACTCATCTCTGCAAGTACAATTAGGAAAGATAATGGATGCCAGTACATCCATTGTCTTTCCCATTACTGAATACATGTCTTCTTTTGTGATAGGTGCCCTCTCATAGCCATAATCAGCTATGGCCTTATTCCATGATTTTGCCACGTTCTCTGCTGAATCCCAGAGAGTTCCATCCATATCAAAAATAATACCCTTATGCTTCATCTATTGCCTTTCCGATATCATGTCTCATGTATTTATTATCAAACTGTACCCACTCTGTTGCCTCGTAAGCCTTGGCTCTGGCCTCCTTGAGTGTGGCGCCTGTTGCAGTGATACCAAGCACACGACCACCGTTTGTGACGATATTTCCGTCATCATCAAATTTGGTGCCGGCATGATAGCAGTAATAATCATCTTTGCCGTCAAACTTCTCAAAGCCAGTTATCTTAAAGCCCTTCTCATACTTGACAGGATATCCGTCTGATGCCAGAACTACGCATACGCATGCATTATCCTCAAACTGCAAATCTATTGTGTCAAGAGTTCCGTCTACACATGCCTCCATCACATCGATGATATCATTCTTCATACGAGGAAGCACAACCTGTGCCTCAGGATCTCCGAATCTTGCATTGTACTCAAGCACCTTTGGTCCATCCTCTGTGAGCATGAGTCCGAAAAAGATAACTCCTGTAAAAGGTCTGCCCTCTTTAGCCATAGCATCTACAGTTGCCTGATAAATATACTTCTTGCAGAACTCATCGACCTCTTTTGTATAGAACGGACTAGGTGAGAAATTACCCATGCCGCCTGTATTAAGGCCTGTATCTCCATCGCCTGCACGCTTGTGGTCCTGCGCAGATGACATAATCCTGATAGTCTTTCCGTCTACAAATGAAAGCACTGAAACCTCACGGCCTGTCATGAACTCCTCAACTACCATGGTGTTTCCGGCTGTTCCGAACTTCTTATCCTCCATGATGGTTCTGACACCCTCTTTTGCCTCCTCAAGAGTATTACAGATAAGCACACCCTTTCCAAGAGCAAGTCCGTCTGCCTTTAACACGATAGGGAACTTTGCTGTCTCTAAATATTTAAGTGCCTCTTTGGCATCAGTAAAATTCTCATATGCCGCAGTTGGGATATTATACTTTTTCATGAGGTCCTTTGAAAATGCCTTTGAGCCCTCAAGAATAGCTGCATTCTTCTTTGGTCCGAAGCACTTGAGCCCTGCCTTTTCAAACTCGTCAACGATACCACCTACAAGCGGATCATCCATGCCGATGATTGTAAAATCAATGGCATTATCCTTTGCAAATGATACGAGCTTATCAAACTCCATAGCATCGATTGGCACACACTCTGCAAGTGCTGCGATACCTGCATTGCCCGGTGCACAGTATATCTTGTCAACACGTGAGCTCTTTGCAACAGCCCTGCATATTGCATGCTCTCTTCCGCCGCTTCCTACTACTAATACCTTCATTTTTGCCTCCTATACCTAAGCTATATAAGCTTTTCATTGTCCGGTAATCATAATCTATCTGTGTTTACATACTAATTACTTACAGCACTGTCATTACTTCTCATCTATAATAACATGTCCGTCTTCTACTGACACCCTGCCATTTGCTATCAGGTCGATAGCGTGTGGCATGATTTTCCACTCAGCCTGCTCCATAACCCTGCGCTGAAGCACCTCAGGTGTGTCGCCCTGCTTTACCTCGACTGCCTTCTGTAAAATAATAGGGCCTGTGTCTGTGCCTTCATCCACAAAGTGGCAGGTGGCACCTGTCACCTTCACACCGCGTGCAAGCACTCCCTTATGCACCTTAAGACCATAGTAGCCTGTGCCGCAGAAAGATGGTATGAGCGATGGATGGATATTTATGATTCTGTTTCTGTACTGCTTTATCATCTCAGGTGGAATCACTACCAGAAAGCCTGCCAGTACGACTAAATCCACATGATATGAGTTAAGCTGCTTTAAAAAATCTTCATTGAAGGCAGCTCTGCTTTCATAGCTCTTTGGCGAGATGCATACTGCCTTTATTCCTGCTTTTTTTGCTCTCTCAAGCGCATATGCATCTGCGTTGTTGCTGATAACAACCTCTATCTGTGTGTTTGTAATTGTTCCGTTATCTATTGCATCTATGATGGCCTGAAGATTGGTGCCGCCACCCGATACACATACTGCAATTTTCATTCTTTTTCCTCGCAACGATGTATACAATTATTAACAATATATTGAATGTTATTATACGAGATCTACACCCTTCTCGCCGTCAATAATCTTTCCGACTACGTATGGTGTATCTCCGGCAGACTTCATAGCCTCCATAGTCTTGTCAACGTCTGCAGGGTCAACTGCGACAATCATTCCAAGTCCCATGTTGTAGGTATTGTACATCATCTGCTCCTCAACATTTCCCTCTCTAGCCATCATTTTAAAGATTGGTGGAACAGGGTAGCTGTTTTTCTCAACTACGGCACGTTTGCCATCGATGAGCATACGTGGGATATTCTCATAGAAGCCGCCACCTGTGATATGGCTGCAGGCCTTTACTGTGACTCCTGCGTCCTTTACAGCCTTAAGAGCCTTTACATAGATTCTTGTAGGGGCAAGAAGTGCCTCTCCAAGTGTAGTGCCAAGCTCCTCATGATATGTATTTAATGTCTCCTTGTCCATCTTGAAAATCTTTCTGACAAGTGAAAATCCATTTGAGTGTACGCCCGTTGATGCCATTCCGATAAGTACATCACCATCCTTTAATCCCTCGCCTGTGATGATGTCCTTTCTGTCAACCACACCAACTGCAAAGCCTGCAAGGTCATACTCGTCCTCAGGCATAAGACCCGGATGCTCTGCTGTCTCACCACCAACAAGTGCACAGCCTGACTGCTTACAGCCCTCTGCCACACCGCTTACGATTGTAGCAATCTTCTCCGGATAGTTCTTTCCACATGCTATATAATCAAGGAAAAATAATGGCTCACCGCCTGCACATGCCACATCATTTACGCACATGGCAACTGCATCGATTCCGATTGTATCATGCTTGTCCATGATGAAAGCAAGCTTTACCTTAGTTCCGCAGCCATCTGTTCCCGATAAAAGCACCGGATCCTCCATATCCTTGATGGAAGCAAGTGAGAACGCTCCTGAGAAGCCTCCGAGACCACCTAACACCTCCGGTCTCATAGTCTCCTTTACATGCTTTTTCATAAGCTCTACTGACTTGTAACCTGCCTCGATATCAACACCTGAATTCTTGTAATCCATTATTGTTCCTCCTAATAATCTGCAATTCGTTCAATACCTATAGTATACCTTCATAGTGCTAAATTTTCCAATTATATATTGTAATTATTCTTATTAGTTTTACTAATATAATATATCTTTTATAGAAATAATACTTATAATTTATTTCACGGATTATATTGACATCAGACATCCATCGTCCTACACTATCCATGCAAATAAATATCAGGATTTACATGACAAGCTGTCAAATCATAAAGGAGAACTACAAATGCTTAAACAGATAAAAAATTTTCTGATAATGACACTCAGTATCACCATCATGGCAATCGGTGTATACTATTTCAAGTTTCCAAACAACTTCACCTTCGGTGGTGTAACCGGTGCCGCAGTTGTGTTTGCAAAGATTACACCGCTCTCAGCGAGTATGTTTTCTACTATTGTGAACATGCTTCTGCTTGTAGTGGGCTTTTTCTTCCTTGGCAAAGGCTTTGCTATTAAGACCACCTATGCCACAATACTTTTGTCTGTTGAGCTTCTGGTGCTTGAAAAGCTTGACCCGCTCACTCATCCGCTCTCAAACGAGCCAATGCTTGAGCTGATTTTTGCCATCGCTCTTCCTGCAATCGCATCTGCACTGCTTTTCTATGTAGGTGCTTCAAGCGGCGGAACCGATGTCATCGCCATGATTGTAAAAAAATATGCACATGTAGAAAATATCGGCATGGCTTTATTTCTCACCGACCTCGTCATGATTATAATTGCATGCTTTGTGTTTGACATAAAGACTGCTCTGTATTCATTTGTCGGACTTGTTGTGAAATCATTTATGATTGATGCCATCATCGAAAACATCATGCTCAGGAAATCCATAATGCTTATCTGCGATGACAAGGATGTGATATGCGATTACATTACCAACACGCTGGAGAAGAGCGCCACATATGTGGAGGCCAGAGGTGCCTACACCGGCGAGAAAAACTATATCGTTTTCAGCACACTCACAAAGAAGCAGGCCATAGAGCTTAGAAGCTTCATACATCAGAATAAGCTGCATGCTTTTATGTCTGTGATGAGCACCAGTGAAGTGTTTGGTAAGGGATTTTCTTCTCTGTAAATTCATTAGAAATCTTCCCTTACCTGTACTTCAGGCTGTATCCGTCCTTCTTCCATAAAATCATCAGAAAACATATCCAGACTACTAAGCAATCCAGCCCATTCATTATCCTTCGCTATAAGAAAAAACATAACAGCCCCCCTATTTCATTTAGTCTATAATTTCGAATAAGCTGCATCGTTTCTGGAAAGAAGATATACACAATACTGATTCATACTGATACCTTCCCTCTTAGAATGTTCTGCAAGGGAACGATGAAGACTTCGTGGAATTCTAAGTTTAAACTGTCCAGAATAATCCTCTAAGCTGTCCGGCTCATGGATTTCAATACCATCTTCCATAGCAGCTTCTAACCATGCTTTCTTGGCATCTAAAGCGTTTGCGACAGCGGATTCTACTGTTTCTCCGCAGGTAATACATCCCGGAAGCTCCGGAAATGAAACCACAAAACCGCCCTCATCCTTATCCTCTACAATTTCCATACGATAATTCATTGCAAAATAATCATTCAGCGTTTTCATCATTCACCGCCTCACTTTCCACAATCTGTTTTACCATCTCAACATACACTTTTTTGATAGGTTCATGCTTCGGTATCGTAATCGGTTGACATCCGGCTTTTCTGAACGTGTAATGACTGCTTCCGCTCTTTGGGGCATTCATTACATATCCATAGCTTTCCAATACCTTACGCAATTCATCAAACCGGAGGTCTTTTGATAAAGCACATATTCTCGTTAATAGTTTATCCCATTTTGACATTTTGAATACCTCCTATCTATATTATACGTGGTATCACATTTGGTGTCAATGACGTTTATTAAAAGAATTTTGCATGACCGTTTTTGTCAAAAAGTCTTATGTATTTGCTTATGATCTCTGACATAAATATTGATAAGGTCATTAACCACAAAAACAGCCGTAGCCACGATTTATCTTTCAATCGCAGCTACGGCTGTTATATACATGTATTAACTATATACATGAACCAGTTTATTTCAAAAACCAGAACGCTATACTAGTGCTTCGGAATAAGCTTCTCTGTACCACCCATGTATGGCTGAAGTGCCTTAGGGATATTTACAGAGCCATCTGCATTCAGGTTGTTCTCAAGGAATGCGATGAGCATACGTGGTGGAGCAACAACTGTGTTGTTAAGAGTATGTGCAAAGTATTTCTTGCCATCCTCGCCCTTTACACGAATCTTAAGACGTCTTGCCTGTGCATCGCCTAAGTTAGAGCAGCTTCCAACCTCGAAGTACTTCTTCTGTCTTGGTGACCATGCCTCTACGTCGCATGATTTAACCTTGAGATCTGCGAGGTCTCCTGAACAGCACTCAAGAGTACGGACAGGCACATCGAGACTTCTGAAAAGCTCTACTGTGTACTTCCACATCTTCTCATACCATTCCTTTGAATCCTGTGGCTTGCAGACAACAATCATCTCCTGCTTCTCAAACTGGTGGATACGGTAAACACCTCTCTCCTCAATGCCGTGTGCACCCTTTTCCTTACGGAAGCAAGGTGAGTAGCTTGTGAGTGTGTATGGGAGCTTTGACTCATCGTTTATTGTATCGATGAACTTACCGATCATTGAGTGCTCAGATGTGCCGATAAGGTAGAGATCCTCTCCCTCAATCTTGTACATCATGGCATCCATCTCCTCAAAGCTCATAACGCCTGTTACGACATTTGAACGGATCATGAATGGCGGGATACAGTATGTAAAGCCCTTTCCAATCATGAAGTCACGCGCATATGCTGTCATGGCTGAGTGAAGACGTGCGATATCTCCCATCAGATAATAGAAACCGTTTCCTGCAACCTTTCCTGCTGCATCGAGGTCTATTCCGTCAAATCTCTCCATGATATCTGTATGATAAGGAATCTCGAAATCAGGAACAACAGGCTCACCAAACTTCTCGTTCTCCACGTTGAAGGTATCATCCTTTCCGATTGGAACTGATGGATCGATGATGTTTGGAATCTTCATCATATCCTCAAGCACCTTGTCCTGATACTCTTTCTCGAGCGGCTCAAGCTCTGTGAGGCGCTTTGAAATCTGTGCTACCTCAGCCTTTACAGCCTCAGCCTCTTCCTTCTTGCCCTGTGCCATAAGAGCACCAATCTGCTTAGA
>ERZ1034882.214-NODE-214-length-33174-cov-17.575349_pt1 | contig 33174 bp, 28 predicted proteins | sample MGYA00520606_ERZ1034882 | MGnify/ENA primary metagenome ERZ1034882 (study PRJEB33766, sample SAMN09781726) | gut metagenome | biome: gut microbiome | host: Homo sapiens | place: Madagascar | study: EMG produced TPA metagenomics assembly of the PRJNA485056 data...
TTTACAAATAAAGCTGAAAAAGTATTACAAATTGCAAATGAACTTGCATGCGAAATGGGACATAATTATATAGGCACAGAACATATTTTATATGGTTTATCTCAAGAAGGTAGTGGAGTTGCAAGCGAGGTTTTGCAATCACAAGAGGTAACACCTGAAAAAATAATGGACGAAATCGAAGTTCTTATTGGCAGGGGAGAGCCTTTGGAAGATGGTGAAAGTGTTGAACTTACACCTCGTAGTAAAAGAGTAATTGAGAATGCTTTTATTGAAGCAAGAAAATTAGGAAGCGAATATATTGGAACAGAGCATTTACTTATTGGTATTATGCATGAGGGAGATAGTGTAGCTGTAAGAATTATGATGGATTTAAATGTAAGTCCTCAAAAATTGTATAACCAAATTGTAAAGGTAATAAATGAAGATAGAAGTGCAACTTTAGGAGGTAGACCAAATGAATCAAAAAATGATGGAAGCTACAATCAAACACCTACTTTAAATCAATTTGGAACAGACCTTACAAAACAGGCAAAAGAAGGAAAACTTGATCCTGTAATTGGAAGAAGAAATGAAATTGAAAGAGTTACACAAATTTTGTCAAGAAGAACAAAAAATAATCCTTGTTTAATTGGTGAACCTGGTGTTGGTAAAACTGCTGTTGTAGAAGGATTGGCAGAAAGAATAATTGCACAAGATGTACCAGACACACTTAAAAATAAAAGAGTTGTAAGTATAGATATTTCTAGTATGGTTGCTGGTGCAAAATATAGAGGCGACTTTGAGGAAAGAATAAAGAAATGTCTAGCTGAAGTAAAAAAGGTAGGAGATGTAATCCTATTTATTGATGAAATCCATACAATTGTAGGTGCAGGTTCTGCAGAAGGTGCTGTTGATGCTGCAAATATTTTAAAACCACTTCTTGCAAGAGGCGAAGTTCAAGTTATTGGTGCTACAACTTTAAATGAGTATCGTAAATATATAGAAAAAGATGCTGCACTTGAAAGAAGATTTAGTCCTGTAACTGTTGGTGAGCCAACACCTGAAGAAACAGAGAAAATTTTGGAAGGTATTCAAGATAAATACGAAGCACATCATAATGTAAAAATTACAAAAGAAGCAATAAAGGCAGATGTTGAATTATCAATAAGATATATTAATGACAGATTTTTACCTGATAAAGCAATTGATTTGATTGATGAAGCTGCATCACGTGTAAAAATGAAAACATATAAAATGCCTGAAAATATCAAAAAAATAGAAGAAAAAATAGAAAAGAAGGGCATGGAATGTTGCCATTGTCACCAGAAGGCAACTCCCCGATCCGAAAAAGAAAGAAAACAATTACAGAACCGTTTAAGCCGCATGACGGGGCAACTGAACGGTATCAGCCGGATGCTGGAAGAAAACCGCTACTGCGGAGATATCCTGACGCAGGTAGCTGCGGTGGAGAGCGCCCTGCAGGCTTTTGGCTATGCGATCCTGAAGGAACATATGGAGACCTGCGTGGTGGAAGAGATCCGGAAGGGGAATACTGCTATCGTAGATGAAGCAGTGGATCTGGTAAAAAAATTGAAATAAGAGAGGCATGACTGCGGATAAAACTGTAAATTTGTGCTGTAAGGCACTGAAAATAACAGAAACTTTGCAGTTTATGGAAAGGCAAGGTTATTTTTATGAAGGAAAGATATCATGTTACGGGAATGTCCTGCTCTGCATGCTCTTCGCATGTGGAAAAGGCAGTCAATAAACTGGAAAATGTGGAAAAAGCATCCGTGAATCTGTTGACCGAGACCATGGATGTGACCTATGACGAGACGAAGATCACTTCGGCGGAAATCATCGATGCTGTGGTGAAAGCAGGCTATGGCGCTTCGGTGATGACCGAAGGCAGTGTGGCAGGTGCAGGCGGACAGAGCACTTCCGGAAATGCTGGAAGTATAGGAAGGTCCGCAGTCGACGGCAAGCAGGAATTGCAGCAGAAGCTGGATGCAGACGCAAGAGCCATGAAGTGGCGGCTTGGAATCTCCATCGGCTTCCTGATCCCGTTAATGTATGTGTCCATGCACCACATGCTTAAAGAATGGTTTGGAATTCCTGTCCCTGCATTTATAGTGAATACCATGCACGGCAATGCCAACGCCATGAATTTTGCATTGACACAGTTTTTACTGTTGTTACCGATTCTGTATGTGAACCGGAAGTTTTTCTCCGTAGGATTTAAAACCCTGGCGCATCGCAGTCCGAACATGGACAGCCTGATCGCCTTAGGATCCGGCGCGGCGCTTGTGTACGGCATTTTCGCCATGTACCGGATCAGCTATGGCTTAGGCTACGGTGACATGGCAGTAGTAGAACATTATTCACACGATCTGTATTTTGAATCCTCCGGTACGATCCTGACCCTGATCACGGTCGGAAAATATCTGGAGAGTCGTTCCAAGGGCAAGACCAGTGAGGCTATTACCAAACTGATGAATCTGGCTCCCAAGGTGGCAGTCCTCGTGACCGGGGACGGGCAGGAGAAGGAGGTGCCTACGGAGAGTCTGCAAAAGGGTGATATATTTCTGGTAAAGCCCGGAAGTCTGGTACCGGTGGACGGCATCGTGCTGGAGGGTAATTCCAGTGTGGACGAAGCAGCCATCACCGGTGAGAGTGTCCCTGTGGAGAAACAGGCGGGCGACCATGTGGTTTCTGCTACCGTGAACAAAGCAGGTTTCTTAAAATGCCGTGCGGACCGTGTCGGCGATGATACAACGCTGGCACAGATCATCCGCTTAGTGGAGGAAGCCAGCGCCAGCAAGGCTCCGATTGCACAGCTGGCAGATAAGGTGGCAGGGGTCTTCGTGCCTACAGTCATGACCATTTCCCTGATCACTCTGATCGTATGGCTGCTAAACGGCGCCACCGCGGAATTCGCTATTTCCACAGCCATTGCCGTACTGGTGATTTCCTGTCCCTGCGCGCTGGGACTGGCAACTCCGGTGGCTATCATGGTGGGGACTGGCGTAGGTGCCGGCAACGGCATCCTGATCAAGACCGGAGAAGCCTTACAGCAGGCCAAGGAGATCGACACTGTGGTGCTGGACAAGACCGGAACCATCACAAGCGGCAAGCTAAAGGTAGAAGAAGTAGGCGGTTATCAGAGTGATTTTCCTGCGGATGCCATGATGCAGATCGCAGCGGCGTTAGAGAAAAAGAGTGAGCATCCGCTGGCAGAGGCGGTAGTGGAATATGCGGAAAGCTTCCGGCTGACAATTCCGGAAATCGTGGATTTCAAGGCAACCTTCGGCCGTGGTGTGGAAGGTGCGCTGGCAGCAGATTTCCTGGCAGTGGAAGCAGCAAAAAATGACGGCCCTACGGCGGTGTTTTATGCCGGAAAACAAAACGACACCACAGATGTCTCCGGCAAGACCGCAAAACAGAACCTGATGGCGGAAAACGCACTATCGCATACCGACAACGTAATAATTCCGGCAGGCACAAAGTTCTATGTGGGCAATCTTGCATTTTTACAGGAGAAGAATATCATACTGCCGCAGGGAGCCGCAGAAGGTCTGAACCGGATGGCAGACGAAGGCATGACACCGCTTCTGGTGGCGCAGGAAGGAAGATTCTTAGGTATCATCGGTGTGTCAGATACTGTCAAAGCCACCTCCTATGAAGCAATCAACGCATGGGAGAAAATGGGCGTCAGAGTCATCATGCTGACCGGAGACAACCGCCGCACCGCGGAAGCCGTACGGCAGAAGCTTGGCATCTCCGAAGTCGTGGCAGAGGTACTGCCGCAGGATAAGGAGAAAAAGGTCAGTGAATTGAAAGCACAGGGACACAAGGTAGCCATGATCGGCGACGGTATCAACGATGCTCCCGCATTGGCGGCAGCAGATGTGGGTATGGCTATCGGCGCAGGTACCGATGTCGCCATGGAGAGTGCTGACATTATCCTGATGAAAAACGATCTGCGGGATGCGGTGACCGCCATGAAGCTGAGCCGTTCCGTGATCCGTAATATTAAGGAAAACCTGTTCTGGGCATTTTTCTACAACTGCATCGGCATCCCTCTGGCGGCCGGTGTGTTGTATCCGGCATTCCAGATCCGGCTGAATCCCATGTTCGGCGCGGCAGCCATGAGCTTAAGCAGTATCTTCGTCGTGGGAAATGCCCTGCGGCTGAGAGGCTTTAAGAGCGGATTCACCCCGCTGAAAAAGGGAACACCGAAAGCATCCCATAAGGAAATCGAGATAACGCATGCAACTGCGGAGGGAGAACAGTGCATATTGAAAGCCCCCGCAGAGCAAAATAACAGGCAAGATGTAAAGCAGGAGAAAGAGAGGACAAACACAATGACAAAAGTAATCAGCATCGAAGGAATGATGTGCAACCACTGCACCGGAACCGTACAGAAGGCACTGGAGGCAGTAGAAGGCGTGAATGCTGTAACCATGAGCCTGGAGCAGAAAAACGCTGCCGTGGAACTGGCATCCGATGTGGCAGATGAGGTACTGACCAAGGCTGTGGTGGACGCAGGATATGAGGTGAAGGGAATTACCACAAAATAAGGTTTTACCGTCAGATTTTGCCAACGTAAAAGGAGAAATGGCGCTGTCCAGATGTTATGTTTACAGACATGACACTGGGCAGCGCCGTTTTGGGTCTATAGAGGAAAAAGTGATCCACAGGTACTTTTCACTACTGTATTTCATGAATTTTTGCGGTATATGGGTCTATGCAGAAAAAAATGTCGTCTAGGTACTTAAAACATGGAAAATGAGTATCTGGAAAGTAAATTTTTCTCTATAGACCCAAAGGGAAACATTTTGTATGATTTTATGACAGAAAAAGTATCTGAGTGCCATTTTTTCCTGTATAGACCCATGCAAAAGAAAAAATAATTTTCCAAAGATTCTATATAAAGTTTATAATTTCTTAATTGATTTTCTCAGAATAAGTGTTATAGTAACAATAGAACAGATGAAACAGGAAGCATGTGAGTCTGTTCTATGCAAAATAAATATTGTCAAAGCTTTTTATGAATGCTGGCATTCAACAAAGCTTAGGCAATGTTTAATGGTTCTGAACAGTTGCAAATTGTATAACCTTATGTGAGGAGGCGAACGATTATGAATATTGATAAATTTACACAGAAATCCATAGAAGCCGTCAACGGCTGTGAAAAGCTTGCCATGGAATATGGCAACCAGGAGATCGAGCAGGAGCATCTACTGTACAGTCTGCTGACACTGGATGACAGCTTGATCTTAAAACTTGTGGAGAAGATGGAGATCCAGAAGGATCACTTTGTAAACCGTGCAAAACAGGCTCTGGAGAAAAGAGTAAAGGTGCAGGGCGGTCAGCCTTATGTCGGTCAGTATCTGAACAAGGTACTGGTCAGCGCATCAGATGAGGCAAAGCAGATGGGAGATGAATATGTCTCCGTTGAGCATCTGTTCCTTGCCATGATCAGGAATCCCAACAAGGAGATCGCCGAGATCTGGAAGGAATACGGCATCACAAGAGAGCGTTTTTTGCAGGCTCTGTCTACCGTAAGAGGCAACCAGAGAGTTACCAGTGACAATCCGGAAGCTACTTATGATACTTTGGAAAAATACGGTCAGGATTTGGTGGAGAAAGCGAGAAACCAGAAGCTGGATCCTGTCATCGGACGAGACAGTGAGATCCGTAATGTGGTACGTATCCTGTCCCGTAAAACGAAGAACAACCCTGTACTTATCGGTGAACCCGGTGTCGGTAAGACCGCCGTGGTGGAAGGACTGGCACAGCGTATTGTAAAAGGTGATGTACCGCAGGGACTGAAGGATAAGAAGATTTTCGCATTGGATATGGGTGCACTGGTAGCCGGTGCAAAATACAGAGGCGAATTCGAGGAACGTCTGAAAGCCGTACTGGATGATGTGAAGAACAGCGACGGACAGATCATTCTGTTCATTGATGAGTTGCACACCATCGTCGGGGCCGGTAAGACAGATGGCGCTCTGGATGCAGGCAATATGTTAAAACCTATGCTGGCTCGTGGTGAACTGCACTGTATCGGTGCCACCACACTGGATGAATACAGACAGTATATTGAAAAAGATGCCGCTTTGGAACGGCGTTTCCAGCCGGTTATGGTAGAAGAACCTACTGTGGAGGACACGATTTCTATCCTGCGTGGACTGAAGGATCGTTACGAAGTATATCATGGTGTTAAGATCATGGATAATGCGCTGGTAAGTGCAGCCGTACTTTCCAACCGTTATATCACCGACAGATTCCTGCCGGATAAGGCGATCGACCTGGTGGATGAAGCCTGCGCCCTGATCAAGACCGAGATGGACAGTATGCCTACGGAGCTGGATGAACTGCAGCGTAAGGTGACACAGCTGGAGATCGAGGAGACTGCTCTGAAAAAAGAGGATGACCGGATCAGTAAGGAACGTTTGGCTGATCTGCAGAAGGAACTGGCAGAGTTAAAGGATCAGTTCAATACGAGAAAAGCACAGTGGGATAACGAGAAGGCATCCGTAGATAAGCTTTCCAAGCTGCGTGAGGACAGAGACCGTATCAACAATGAGATCCAGATTGCAGAGCGGGAAGGAGACTATGAGAAAGCGGGCAGATTAAAATACAGCGAACTTCCTGCACTGGAGAAACAGTTGGAGCAGGAGGAAAATAAGGTCGGCGAATCGGATATGTCGCTGGTACATGAAAAGGTGTCTGAGGAAGAGATCGCAAGGATTATTTCCCGCTGGACCGGCATACCGGTAGCAAAACTGACCGAGAGTGAGCGTAACAAGACCCTTCACCTTGACGAAGAACTGCACAAACGTGTGGTTGGACAGGACGAAGGTGTGACCAAGGTTACCGAAGCCATCATCCGTTCCAAAGCCGGTATCAAGGATCCCAGCAAGCCCATCGGTTCCTTCCTGTTCTTAGGACCTACCGGTGTAGGTAAGACGGAGCTGGCGAAGAGCCTGGCAGCAGCACTGTTTGACGACGAGAACAACATGGTTCGTATCGATATGAGTGAATACATGGAGAAATATTCTGTCTCCCGTCTGATCGGTGCGCCTCCCGGATATGTAGGATACGAAGAGGGTGGTCAGCTGACCGAGGCTGTCCGGAGAAAACCTTACAGTGTGGTATTGTTCGATGAGATCGAAAAAGCCCATCCTGATGTATTCAATGTACTGTTACAGGTACTGGATGACGGGCGTATCACCGATTCTCAGGGGCGTACCGTAGATTTCAAGAATACCATCCTGATCATGACCTCCAACATCGGCGCAAGCTATCTGCTGGACGGTATCAACGAAGACGGCACCATCAAGCCGGAGGCAGAGGCAGCAGTCATGAACGATCTGCGTGCTCATTTCCGTCCGGAATTTCTGAACCGTCTGGATGAGACGATCCTGTTCAAGCCTCTGACCAAAGATAATATCGGCGGTATCATTCATCTGATCATTGCCGATCTGAACAAGCGTCTGGAGGATAAGCAGCTGACGATCCGTTTGTCGGACGAGGCTATGCAGTACATCGTGGATAACGCGTATGATCCGGTCTATGGTGCACGACCTCTGAAACGTTATATTCAGAAGTATGTGGAGACCCTGGCTGCCAAGATGATCCTGGCAGATCAGGTGGAGGAGGGCGATACGATCGTCATTACCGTAGAGGACGACAAGCTTTCCGCAAAATGTGAGAAAGGCTCTAAAAATAAATAAACAGTAATACGAAAAGCGAAAGTGGCAGACTTGTCATTTTCGCTTTTTTCGTTTAAGATAATAGTAATAAAATTTTTAAAGAGAGGTTTTTTTATGATACCACAGGATCCTGTCATGTTATTAAGCTTTATCAATCTGAAACTCCGTGACTACTACGGAAACCTGGAGCAGCTCTGCGATGATCTGGATGTGAATGAACAGGAGATCAGGGATAAGCTGGCATCCATCGATTATCATTACAATGAAGAGAGGAATCAGTTTGTATAATACAACCAGCAGTCTTACAGGGAAAAAGGGAACCAGATGTCTGGTCTGCACCGGCTGCGGCAGATGTCCCGGAGTGATCCGGGGGATGCAGGTGGTGACGGAAAAATTAGAGCTTCCTCCGTTATCTTTGCAGAATACGGAAGGTATCCGGCTGATGACAGTGGATATCGGAACGACTACTATTGCTATGCAGCTCTATGATGCAGACGGTAAAATAGTGGACAGTTTTCCGAGTGTGAATCCCCAGGTCGGCTACGGTGCTGATGTACTCTCCCGGATAGAGGCGGCAAGGGATCCGGGGAAAGCAGCGGATATGCAGAAAAAAGTCCTGGACCTCATTGAAAAGGGAGTACAGCGGTTTTCCAAAAAATTGCAGGAGAAGGAGTCAATACAGATGGTCATTGCGGCGAATACCACCATGACCTATCTGCTGATGGGCTGGGATCCGGCAGAGCTGGGCAGGGCACCTTTTCGGGTAAGTCATTGCGGAGCCACAGACACACAGATCGCAGGCGTTCCCTGTCATATTATTCCCGGATTGTCTGCCTTTGTCGGCGGGGACATCACAGCGGGAATACTGGCCTGTCAAATGCTGGAGCAGGAGGAACCTATGCTGCTCATCGATCTGGGTACCAACGGTGAGATGGCGCTGGGTAACAGACAGAAGCTGTATGCCTGTGCCACGGCGGCAGGACCTGCCTTCGAGGGCGGGGCGAACCGTGGTATCTGGGGCGCAGATATGGTGAAATTGTTACAAAAGCTTCTGGAAGAAGGACTGATGGATCGGCAGGGATTGTTAAAGGAACCTTATTTCACGAGGGGAATCCGTATCGGAGATGTACTTGTGACGAAAGAAGCCGTGCGTGCGGTACAGCTGGCGAAGGGAGCCATTGCCGCAGGCATAGAGATCCTGACGGAAAGCTATGGAATCAGACTTTCGGATATTTCCAAGGTCGTGCTGGCAGGAGGTTTTGGCTATTATCTGGACCCGAAGGCAGCTGCCGCCATCGGACTGCTTCCGAAGGAACTGACAGATCGTACCGTAACCGGCGGCAACACGGCACTTAGTGGCGCTGCACTGGTGGGAAACAGGATACTGACCGGACAGCTGCGATCATGGGATGATCTGCACCGGCGGCAGGAATTACAGATTCAGATATTGAATCTGGCAGAGCAGGAAAAATTCACAGAAACATTCTTAAAAAAGATGGATTTTTGTTAAAATTGCGCAAAAAAATATAACAAAACGCATAAAATGTTGTTTCATTATAGCAATAATTATGGTATACTTCTTAATATGATTACATGTACCGGAGGATATTGTATGAGTACGAATGTTGAGAAACCAAAAAAATCTCTTTTTGCGGGAAAAAAAGAGAAAGCTTCCAAAAAGAAGCCAAAACCTGAGAAAAAGGTGACAAAAGTACCGAAGGAGAAGGCTGTAAAGACAAAGACACCGAAGAAGACATCCGGCAGGAGTGGGAAAAGCTCCAAACTGTTCAGTATACGCAATAAGATCGTAGTATGTTTCCTGGTGCCGATCGTGTTCATGATCATTATCGGCATTTCGGCATATCAGAAGTCTGCGGAAGGCTTAAGTGAGAAATATACGGATTCCACGTTACAGACTGTGCGCATGGCGACAGAATACTTGGATATGACCTGTGATTTTATCCGTTCCGAGGGCTTAAAGTATGCGTATGACGATGATCTGCGGAAGTATTTCCTGGGAATGTTCGAGGACAATCCGGTAGACAAGCTGAACTTCCTGACAGCTACGAAGTCGAATCTATTATCGGTGCAGACGTCGAATCCGTTCATCAGTCATATGCACATTATTCCCAAGGAAGGTGTGGGACTTTTGTCTACTAAGCTTTCTTCCGGTGTGGATGGATTCCTGGATGAATATAAGGAGTCGGTAGCTTCCGGTGCCGGCAGAAGAAGCATCCCGCAGTGGATCGACAGTCATCCGGTGCTGGATGACAAGGTAAAAGAGACATATCGGGACTACATATTGTCATTCCAGATGATGAGCCAGTCTAATAACGCCTGCGTTGTTATTGATATGAAGCCTTTGGCTATTACAAACTTTTTGAAGAAAATTGATATCGGTGATGACAGTGTCATCGGATTTATCACTCCGGGTGGAAGAGAACTGGTAGTGGAGCAGCTGGAAGATGGTGAAGAGAGCACTCTGGCTGAGGATGAGACTGTATTCGTCGATCATGAGTTTTATAATGAAGTAATGGATCAGGCAGTATCGGATTCCGGTACCGCGGAAGTGGATTTCCGTGGAGAAAAATACCTCTTTATCTATAGCAGCAGTGCGGAAGTGGGCTTTACCACCTGTGCACTGGTACCTATGCGTGTGGTGACCAGCCAGGCTATGGAGATCCGTAATATGACGATTAGCCTGGTGATCCTGGCCTGTGTGATCGTAGTGATCGTGGGTATTTTTATTACAGTCGGTATCGAGAATAACATGAAACGTATCTCCAGAAAGTTTGGTGATGTGGCACAGGGTGATCTGACCGTGACGGTATCAGCTAAGGGTCATGATGAGTTCCAGGATCTGGCAGGATCCGCGACGAACATGATCGCGAATACTAAGAAGCTGGTAAATCAGGTAAGCAATGCCACCGGAGAATTAGAAGTTTCTGCGCAGAATGTGGGACAGGCTTCCGAACTGATCCATGAGTATTCCCAGGATATTACCCGTGCCATCGGAGAGATCAATGAAGGTATGGAGGAACAGTCCAGACATGCACAGGAATGTGTGGAGAAGACGGATATTCTCTCCAATGAGATCCAGGAAGTCAGCCATGTGGTAGAGCGTGTTGAGAAACTGGTAGATGAGACCGAAGGAATGATCAACAAGGGAATGGAGATCGTACAGGTACTGGGTGAACGTGCCGGTGAGACCACACAGATGACTGTGAAGGTAAGCGAGAGCATTGAATCCCTCCGCAAGGAATCTGAGATCATCAACAGCTTTGTAGGTACGATCACAGAGATTACGGAACAGACGAATCTGTTGTCCCTGAATGCTTCCATTGAGGCAGCCAGAGCCGGAGAGGCCGGAAGAGGTTTCGCTGTGGTAGCGGAAGAGATCCGCAAGCTGGCAGATGATTCCGCCAAGGCAGCCGGAGAGATCGGCAACAATGTTGCGAACATTACTGCACAGACGCAGAACAGTGTGGAGAGTGCAAGCCAGGCGAAAGCGATGGTAGAACTTCAGACCAAGGCTGTGGAAGAAGTAATCGCAGTATTCCGTGAGATGCAGGCTCGTATGAGTCAGCTGATCGAGGGACTGAAGGATATCGTGGTAAGTACCGAGAAGGCTGATGGCGAGCGTAGTGCAGCGGTAGCGGCAGTGAAAAATATCTCAGATATTATCGAAGAGACCGCAGGCAGTGCAGAAACCGTCAATGACGTAGCCAACAAACTGCTCTCACATGTAGAAAAACTGAGTGACACCGCAAATGTGCTGGATGAGAATATGGAAGGACTCAAGAACGAGATCTCCGTATTTAAGATCTGAGGATAAGTATTTATAAGAAGGAGTTAAAGGAAGATCCGGAACAGAAGGGGCCGGATCTTCCTTTACTTGGTTTCGGAACGAATTGCTACGGTAGGAATTGCGGAGTATTCTCATGCATATATTTGGGATGAAAGCTGACAGGCGGATGACTTGGCAATGAGAAAAGTGTTGGCGGGTATTCTGATCTTTGATGTGGTCATGGGCATATTATGTCTGGTAGTGGGAACAAGGCAATATGCAGGGGATAGGCAATTGAATACCCGGGAGGGAAAAATTCAGGAATTACGGGAAACACTGGCAGGAGATGTCAACTGTGAGGAAGAACTTGCTCAGAAGATTGCCCTGACTTTTGATGACGGACCGCATCCGAAGTACACGGAGCAGCTTTTGGATGGACTGAAAGAACGGAATGTGGTAGCTACTTTTTTCGTGACTGGGGAGAATGCGGAGAATTATCCGGAGATCATCCGAAGAGAACAGGAAGAAGGGCACCTGATCGGCAACCATACTTACAGCCATATACAGTTGACTTCCCGTAACCGGGAGGCTTTCCGGGAGGAACTGGTGAGGACCAATGCGGTCTTAGAAGAGATCACCGGAGAGAAAACCAGTTTCGTCCGGCCGCCCTACGGCAGTTGGGATAAAAGTTTTGAGAAGGAACTGAACATGTTTCCGGTATTGTGGAATATTGACCCCTTAGACTGGTGCTCCCACAATGCGGAATGCATTGCAGCCAGGGTAGTGGAGAAAGCAGGAGATGGGGATATCATCCTGATGCATGACTATTATGATACTTCTGTTATTGCGGCGCTGGAAGTGATAGATGCTTTGCGGGGAGAGGGATTTCAGTTTGTGACGGTGGAAGAGCTTCTGTTTGACTGATAAATTATCCTTGCATCCTACCGTAATGTACGCATATAATATGAAGAGCAAGAGTGGAAAAATATGTCGGATGGGTGCGATGAAATGTTCGCATCGTACTTAAAGGAAAACGAATGATAAAAATAGCTTTTTGTGATGATGATCTGTCAGTGCTTAAGGAATTAAGCATATTAATGGACAGATATCGGGTGGAAAGAAATCAGGATATAACTTATGCGGCGTTTCACAGTCCGCTGGAGCTGCTGGCAGAGGTAGAGCGGGGAACTGAGCTTGATATTATTTTCCTGGATGTCCTGATGCCGGGACAGAATGGGATCAGCACCGCAAAGGAGATCAGGAAATATGATACTTTGGTGAAGATCATATATTTGACATCCTCGGCGGAATATGCGGTGGACTCCTATTCGGTAGGTGCCTATTTTTACCAGCTGAAGCCGATCTGGCAGGAAAGCTTCTATCGTCTGATGGATTCGGTGCTCTCGGAGTGCCGCCGGAATGAGGAAAAGAGCCTGATCCTGCGCAGCAAGTCAGGAATCACCAGAATGGATCTGGACAAGCTGCAGTATTGTGAAGTGATGGGACGTACCTTATTGTTTCACAGGCAGGACGGAGTTGTCCTGGACAGCGCCGGAAGACTGGATGATCTGTGCGAACAGCTCAAGGATTATGATTGCTTTATCCGCTGCCACAGGTCTTATCTTGTTAATCTGGCATATGTGCAGAATATTTCCAGTAAGGCCGTCACAATGTGCAATGGTACTGAGATCCCGATCCCACATGGAAAATATTCGGAACTGAAAGACAGATTCTTTGATTATTTCTTTCAAAAAAATCAGACAATTCTTGGATAATTTTAAGCGGCCATGACCGGAGAACACCTTCTCCGGTCGATTCATGTCATTTTCGGGTCGATTCATGTCAAAAATGGTTTTCCAATGGAAAAATAAGGTACAATTCTTTCAGACAACAGAAAACTGTTGCTGAAAGGAGAAAAATATTATGAAGAGAAAAATGATCGCGTGCGTTATGGGACTGGTACTGGCATTGTCATTAGCAGCCTGCGGTGAGGAAGAAGTGGTTGTGGAAAACACCAACGAGGAAGTGACGGTAGAGGCTCAGACCACAGAGGCAGCAGAAACTCCGGCGGAGACCGTTGCAGAGGCAGACACAGAAGCAGAGGGTGGTCCCCTGTTGCAGGTGGAGGTTATGGAGATTCCGGATCTGAGTGGCACGGAATGGACTTTTGCAGGCGGTATGATTGACGGTGTTGAAATGGAGGAAGAGGATCTGAATGCAACACTGGAGACTTACGGCGGTACTTTACAGCTGGTATTCGGTGAAGACGGTGCAGTTACCATGGTACAGGGTGGCGGAAATGCAGAAGGTACATATGAGTATTCCGACGATAACACTGCTATTAAGATGACCCTGGATTTCGGAGGAACAGAGATTTCTTACGCAGGCTTTTTGTCTCAGGTAGGTGATACCGTGACACTGATCGCCATGTCTGATATGAATGGTTATGACGGACTTTATTTTGTACAGTAAAACACAGCAGGAAATATTGGAAAAGTAGAAAGAATGAAAAGGGGAGGAAAGAAATGACGATAGAAATTGTAATTATCGTAATGTTGCTTGCCTCCCTTTTTGGAGCCTGGGTATTGTCGGTGTGGCGTAAACTGGAGATGCAGGAAGAAAATATCCGCAATGCCTTACATCAGACACTGGTACAGCTTTCCGCTGAACGGGAAGCACTGGAAGGCTTGACAGAGCTTTTGAAAGATGTCATTGATGCAGAACTCTTACAGGAGATGAGATGTTCTCTGGAGAATGCACAGGATGGCGGAGAAGCACGGCAGCCGGAGTGGATATCAGAACGACAGAGAGAATTATTAAAAGTACAGAATAAAATTGCAGAGATCTCGGAAGGTATGCCGCTTTTGCAGACACAGGAGACCTATCAGAAGTACTGGAAAGCAGCGAAAAGCTATGAACATATGGTGGAGACCAGCGGACTGATCTATAACGATTCCGTGGAAAGCTATAATGGGATGTTTCATAAGATGCCGGATCGTATGGCAGCGGGAATCTGTGGGTTTCATCGAAAAAAAATGATTGAGATCATGTAAGATATATATATTTTAAGGAGGCTAAAGCTATGGGATTATTTACAAACAACAAAAAATTATGCCCGATCTGTGGAAGCCCGACACCGAGACTTTTGGCATCGGCAGTGGATGGACAGAATCTGTGTAAGGAGTGCGCAGGCAAAATCAATCTGCCTGATGGTGTACAGGATGGCATGACGGTGGATGATTTCCGGGAATATATCAACCTCCATGATGCGAACAAGCCGTTACGCGACAGCTTTACAGAGACTTATCGCTATAATTTCGGCTTTTTTAAGGGAGCGTTATTGTTGGATCTGGATCATCAACTGCTGCGTCTCGGAGACGGCGAAGCGGTATTTGCCATGGAACCTGCAAATATCAGATCTTTCCGCATTTTAGAGGATGGCGAAGTATTATTTGAAGGAGAAAAGGGGAACTTCCGGAGCTACAAGAGTGATATCAGGGAACGGTTAAAAGAATTGAAGCCCAGGATTGAAGAATACAAGATGCTGCGGCATGAGTATGAGATCATGGCAGAGATGGAGCGCAACAGAGAGCAGAACGGCAGGGATAATGACAGAGATTTCAGGGACCGGGTAACAGAACCGGACTTCAATGTACCTAATCCGGTAGACAAATTTGCAGTGGAGATCATCCTGGAGCATCCTTACTGGAAGAACTTCTATAAGGAGACGGGTGCGCCGAAATTCAACAGCGATCATCCCAGTACCATTGATTATCTGGATGATTATACGCAGAAGACAGAGGAACTGCACGCACTGGCACAGAATCTGATGCAGCTGATCGATCCGCAGGCGCAGGAACAGGTAATAGATCCTCATGCCTCCGTACAGAGCCAGGGCACTCAGAGTGCACCGCAGGCCGCACCTGTACAGACAGAGGACCCTACTGTGGCACTGCCCAAGTATAAGGCATTGATGGATGCCGGTGTTATCACGGCAGAGGAGTTTGAAGCGAAGAAGAAACAGCTGCTGGGACTGTAAAAAGGACTGTAAAAAGTGAATATTTCAAATTGACGGGCGCATGGCTGTCGGATATACTATAAGAGTATGATATCTTACATGGGTATGATACGGAAAGCAGGATCTGACAGCCATGAGTAGTTTACAAAAGAAAGAAACATTATTGATCGTTGATGATTCCAAATTTCAAAGAGTAGTGATCAGACAGTCTCTCGGGGAGTATTTTAACTTCGCAGAGGCTGTTTCCGGTGAAGAATGCCTTCAGATCATGGAGAAGGAAAGTGATGCCATTGATCTGGTTCTGCTGGATCTGGTCATGCCGGGCATTGACGGCTTCGAAGTACTGCGCCGCAGACAGAGTATGGAAGGCTTCAAGGATACGCCTGTCATTGTTCTGACCAATACAGAGTCCGTAGCTTCCCAGTCGGATGCTTTTGCCCTGGGAGCAGATGAATTTATCATTAAGCCGGTGGATGCCCGTATCGCACTTTCCCGTATCAACAATGCGCTGGGGGTAAAGCGCAGATTACAGAGCAGCCGGGATGAACAGAAGGCATGGGAGACCAAATCTCAGATCGATGAAATGACCAGTCTGTTCAACAAGATGACAGTAGAAAAGCTGATCACAAAGGCGTTGACAGAGAATGATAACAGATCACATGCTTTGATGTTAATAGATATTGATAATTTCAAGTCTGTCAATGACGTCTATGGACATACCATGGGTGACCATGTCATCAGCGTGATCGCAGGGGTGATTTCTTCCCAGTTTCGCAGCACCGATTATGTGGGTCGTGTCGGGGGAGATGAATTCTGCGTATTGATGGCGGATATTCCGTCGAGAGAGATCGCACTGATCAAGGCAGAGAATCTGGTTAGTCTTGTAAAATATAAGGAGAACTTATCCATACCGGAAAATATATCTATCAGTGTGGGAGTAGCTTTTTCCGAAGCGGATGATCAGTGCTATGATGAGCTGGCAGCAAAAGTCGATCAGGCTCTGTACGTCTCTAAAAAATCCGGTAAAGGAAGATACAGCGTCTACGGCGAGGAACAGCAGGCTCCCGAGAAAGTCATACAGGCCCTTGTATGGTCCGGCTCCCGTAATGTTACTAGCATGATGGAATTTGCCTTGCCGGATTATGTACAGCTGAAGACAGTGGCTTCGGTGGAAGAGATCAGATCCTGTATGGAAGAAAAGACCGATGAAGATATTCCGGCATTGATCGTGGATGTATCGGAGGAAGAGGACCAGGGACAGAGGCGTTGGCAGGAGCTTCGTAAGCTGAAGGAAGAGCATACGTTTTCCATGATCGCTATCTGTAAGGAGGGCAATCTGGAACAAATGAAATGTGCTTTGGAGACGGGAGAAATTTCGGATCTTTTGTTGGCACCGCTGGAAGCGAATACGTTGAAACGACGTGTGAAGATCTGGATGCAAAATTGCAAGTTATGATAAAGTCTGTTATAATTGGCTGGAGCATATCAAAGGATGTGCTTCGGCCTTTTTGGATGATAGAAACAGAGGATGTAACAGTATGGATTTATTTGAATATATGCGAAGCACCAATATGGAAAAAGAAGCACCGTTAGCTGCCAGAATGCGTCCCAGGACTTTGGATGAAGTCGTAGGGCAGGAGCATATCATCGGCAAGGATAAGCTTTTGTACCGTGCCATTAAGGCGGACAAGATCAGTTCCGTTATATTCTATGGACCGCCCGGCACCGGCAAGACGACATTAGCCAAGGTGATTGCCAATACTACCAGCGCAGAGTTTTGTCAGATCAATGCCACCGTAGCCGGCAAAAAGGACATGGAGGAAGTGGTGGCGAAAGCCAAAGAACTGCAGGGAATGTACGGAAAACGCACGATCCTGTTTATCGATGAGATCCATCGTTTTAACAAAGGACAGCAGGATTATCTGCTTCCTTATGTGGAGGACGGTACGATCATTCTCATCGGAGCTACCACGGAGAATCCTTATTTTGAGGTGAACGGAGCGTTGATCTCCCGTTCCGTGATCTTTGAACTAAAACCGATTCCCAGGGAAGCTATTAAAGAGCTTCTGAAGAAGGCGGTTTACGATACGGATCGCGGTATGGGAGCTTACAACGGTACGATCGATGATGATGCATTGGAGTTTTTGGCGGATATCTCCGGCGGAGATGCCAGACATGCCCTCAATGCCATCGAACTGGGTATTATGACCACAGAGCCCAGCCCGGATGGTAAGATCCACATTACGCTCGATGTGGCACAGCAGTGTATTCAGAAGAGAGCGGCAAAATATGATAAAAACGGTGATAATCATTACGATACGATCTCTGCTTTTATCAAAAGCATGCGGGGCTCTGACCCGGATGCCGCAGTATATTATCTGGCAAGGATGCTAAATGCGGGAGAGAGCGTGACTTTTATCGCTAGACGTATCATGATCTGTGCATCGGAGGATGTGGGAAATGCGGATCCGCAGGCACTGGTAGTGGCAGTGAATGCATCCCTGGCAGTGGAACGGGTCGGTATGCCGGAGGCACAGATCATTTTAGCACAGGCAGTCACTTACATTGCTACGGCACCCAAGAGCAATCGCAGCTATGAAGCGGTATCCCGGGCGATGCAGGAAGTGCAGGCCAGCGGAGACCTGCCGATTCCCACACATCTGCAGGATGCACATTATAAAGGAGCAGCAAAATTGGGACATGGTACAGGATATAAATATGCCCATGATTACCCGAATGACTATGTGGAACAACAGTATCTGCCTTATGAGTTAAGCGGCAGGGAGTTCTATCAGCCTTCGGGCAACGGATATGAAGTGAAGATCCGTGAACATATGGCGAGAATCAAAAAAGAAGCGGCGGAATCAGAATAATTCCCGGAATTAGAATAATTCCGTAATCAGATATTTGTATATTTCCTGGTTTTTCCGCTGCCAGTTATCGCAGATGGCAGCGGCAGTCTCTTCCACGGGGACGGACAGAGTGATATCTACCAGACTGATGCCTCTGTCTTTTGCCACCAGGTGAGCTTCGTACTCACCGGAAGTAGATTTGTAGTAATCTCCGAGGACGGATACTTCGTTGCGCAGTGTGAATTCATTTTCCTGAAAATAGGTATCGATCTCCTGCTTGATGGTATCACCGATGCGGTTCTCGAAGAAATTCAGCGTTTCTTTTCCTTCGTCAGTGATGGACAGATGTGTCCGGTTGCGGATCGACTGGGTGGCGATCATGCCGGCATCCGTCAGCTCATTGATGACCTGCTGTAAGGTCAGAAAATTTGTGTATTCTTTCCCAAGGATAAAATCGCTTACCTGTGCGGTAGTGAGGGGAAAGGTAACGCGGTTCAGCATATAGAGAACGATGAGTTTATATAGAGTAAGCGGATCTTGTAACATAATGTGAGTAACAGCCTTTCTTATAGTTATGAATAGTTGTCTTTTGGAAACAGGTCACCCTGACGGATGTCCTGTTTTTTCATGCGATGGTGCAATTCGTTGAGAACACTGCGCTTGTCCGTGCTCCAGGTGGGAGCGATCAACAGATTTTTCGGCCCGTCACCGGTGACCCGGTGGATCACGATGTCCGGGGACAGATGGGCGAGACAGGAGATGACCAGATCGATATAGGCATCGAAGGTCAGAACCTCGAACTTACCTGCCAGGTAATCGTCCGCCAGATCGGTATCTTTCAGCACATGCAAGAGCTGCAATTTGATGCCGAAAGGCTGGATCCGGTTTAGATAATCCATTGTCTGAAGCAGCTGAATATTCGTTTCCCCCGGGAGTCCCAGGATCGTGTGGACGATAAATGGAATCTGCAAAACTTTAAGATCTGCACATGCCTGTTCAAAGCAGGACAGCGGATAACCTCTGCGGATATAGCGGGCGGTATCTTCGTGGATGGTCTGAAGCCCCAATTCAATCCAGAGGAACTTGTCCGGATATTCGTCACGCAGCTTCGCCAGCAGGTCCAATACTTCTATGCCCAGACAGTCCGGTCTCGTGGCAATGGAGATCCCACACACATCCGGATGGTCCAGGGCAGAACGATACACCTCTTCCAGATAAGGGAGAGGGGCATAGGTGTTTGTATATGCCTGAAAATAGGCAATCAGATCCTGCCCGGTTGCTTTGCTGCCGAACTTAGCCATACCTTCCGTGAGCTGTTCTGGCATTGACTTGCCTGCCATGTCCACAGCAAAATCGCCGCTGCCGCCTCTGCTACAAAAGATACAACCCCGAGTGCCAAGGGTGCCGTCCCGATTGGGACAGGACATCCGGGCATTCAGGGCTATTTTATAGCATTTATGGTGAAATGTATTTTTACAATAGGAATCCAGAGAGTAGTAGGGCTTGCCGTGCCATTCTCTTTTTATGTTATCCGGATACATTAGCGGATATGACTCTTCACGGCATTGGCTACGACTTCTGCTACCTGGGGATCGAAGGCTTCCGGCATGATATTATCATCGGAGAGCTTGTCTGCAGGTACCAGCCCGGCGATGGCTTCGGCAGCGGCTAACTTCATCTCTTCAGTGATCTGGGTAGCGCGTCCTTCCAGGGCACCCTTGAAGATACCGGGGAATGCTACCACGTTGTTCACCTGATTGGGAAAATCACTGCGTCCGGTTCCAACGACACGGGCACCGGCTGCCTTTGCCACATCCGGCATGATCTCGGGAACAGGATTTGCCATGGCGAACAGGATGGAATCATGGTTCATGGAAGCTACCATTTCGGGAGTGACGATGTTAGGAGCGGAGACACCGATGAAGATGTCAGCACCCTTCAGAGCATCGGCAAGAGAACCGGTTTCGTTATTTAAGTTGGTAACCTCGGTCATTTTTTTCTGCATCCAGTTCAAGCCCTCGGTATCTTTAGAAACGATACCTACTTTATCACACATGATGATATTGGGGAAACCATAGGTCAGAAGCAGCCTGGTAATCGCCACACCGGCACTTCCGGCACCGTTTACCACTACGCGGCAGTCTTCTTTTTTCTTACCGACTACCTTCAGGGCATTGATGACACCGGCGAGTACGACGATAGCGGTACCGTGCTGGTCATCATGGAATACAGGGATGTCCAGAATCTCCTTCAGACGTTCCTCAATTTCGAAGCAGCGGGGGGCGCTGATGTCTTCCAGATTGATGCCACCAAACCCGGGAGCCAGATAGGTCACTGCCTTGATGATCTCTTCAGTATCCTGCGTATCTAAGCAGATGGGAACGGCGTTCACATTGCCGAATTCCTTGAAGAGGACTGCCTTGCCTTCCATAACGGGCATTGCTGCATAGGGTCCGATGTTACCGAGTCCCAAAACGGCACTTCCGTCGGAGACAACGGCCACGGTATTGGCTTTCATGGTGTATTTATAAGCAGCTTCCTTATCCTGGGCAATTACCTTGCAGGGCTCCGCAACACCGGGAGTATATGCAATCGCCAGATCCTCACGGGTCTTTACCGGAGTCTTGGATACGGTTTCAAGTTTACCGTTCCATTTTTCGTGCATCAGTAACGCTTTTTCGTTGGTTGTCATGACAATACCTCTTTCTTGGATTATTTGATGCCAGGGGCCTAAGGTCTTTTACCCACTTATGAGAAAGCTCATGTGGGCTTAGACCTTTTGAGCCTGGCATCAGATGTATTACGTTATGAACTATGATATAATAGAATCCGGTACTTCGCAAGGATTTGTAAAAAAATAATTTTGGGACTTCCTATTTTAAAAAATATATATTATAATAAGCGCAGATGTAGTTTTAATATCTATTTTATTTCATTGACACATCAGGATAGATCAGGAGTATTCCCCTAAGTGAACAGTTTGCAGAGTATATAATGAATACAGGAGGAGCATATGAGGGAAAAATATGAATCACTTGCATTAGTGCAGTTGAAGGAACTGGCAAAAGTGCGTGGTCTGAAGGGTACTTCCACAATGAAGAAGGCGGAGCTGGTAGAAGCCATGCTGGCAGAAGATGAGCGCTTGAAAAAAGAGGAAGAAGCGAAGGTAGCGGCAGCCAGACAGACAGCAGCAACAAGCGGAGAGCCGGAGAGAACAGAGCGTCCTGTAAGACAGGATCGTCCTTACAGACAAAAGCCGCAGGAGAACGGTGCAGCAGAGAATGTTGGAGCGAGAAGTGAAGCTTATACCAAGGAACGGTCCTTTAACCCGAACAATGTGGCTTATGACGAGAGCCAGTATCCCAAGGAATTAGACAGCGGTATTGAAGCCAGCGGTATCCTGGAGGTAATGCCGGACGGTTACGGATTTATCCGCTGCGAGAATTACATGCCCGGTGAGAATGATGTCTATGTGGCACCCAGTCAGATCCGTCGTTTTGGACTGAAGACCGGCGATATTCTGAAGGGTAACAAACGGATCAAGACGCAGCAGGAGAAGTTCAGTGCGCTGCTGTTTGTTAAGAGCATTAACGGCTATACCGTAGAAGAGTCTGCCAAGAGAATGGCATTTGAAGATATGACTCCGATCTTCCCCGATGAGCGGATCAAAATGGAGACTCCCGGCTGCAGCGTAGCCATGAGAGTTATGGATCTGGTGAGTCCTGTCGGTAAGGGACAGCGTGGTATGATCGTATCCCCGCCCAAGGCAGGTAAGACCACCCTGTTAAAAGAGGTGGCAAAGTCCATTTTAAGTGGCAATCCCAAGATGCATATGCTGATCCTGCTGATCGATGAACGACCTGAGGAAGTTACCGATATTAAGGAAGCGATCCACGGAGATAATGTAGAAGTCATTTACTCTACTTTCGATGAGCTTCCCGAGCATCACAAGAGAGTATCCGAGATGGTGATCGAGCGTGCAAAGCGTCTTGTAGAACATAAAAAGGACGTCGTGATCCTGCTTGACAGTATCACCCGTCTGACCAGAGCATATAACCTGGTGGTTCCCCCCAGTGGACGTACTCTGTCCGGTGGTCTGGATCCTGCAGCACTCCATATGCCCAAGAGATTCTTCGGCGCAGCCCGTAATATGCGTGAGGGCGGAAGTTTGACGATTCTGGCGACCGCACTGGTAGAGACCGGAAGTAAGATGGATGATGTGGTATATGAGGAATTCAAGGGAACCGGTAATATGGAAATGGTTCTGGACAGAAAACTGTCCGAGAAGCGCATTTTCCCGGCTATCGACCTTGCAAAGTCCGGCACCAGAAGAGAAGACCTGCTGTTAACTCCGGAAGAACTGGAAGCCATCAATATTATGCGTAAGGCCTTGAATGGACTGAAGCCCGATGAGGCAACCGACCGGATCCTGGATATGTTTGCTCATACACGCAACAATGGGGAATTTGTGAACATGGTGAAGAAGAATCACTTCATTTAATTATCTGATTATCGCAAAAAATGTTAAAATAAGTCTTGCACCGCATCTTTTCTTATGGTACAATAATACCGCTGTTTGTGGTTCCATAAGCAGTGAGGATGAGAACAAGAACTTATACACGACATTTTTATAGAGAGGTGAAAGAAATGAAAGAAGGAATCCATCCCGCTTACTACCAGGCAACTGTAACCTGCAACTGTGGTAACACATTTGTAACCGGCTCCACCAAGCCCGAGCTTCACGTAGAAGTTTGCTCCAAGTGTCATTCATTCTACACTGGCCAGCAGAAGTCTGCAAGAACCGATGGCCGTATTGATAAGTTCAATAAGAAATACGGTGTTAAATAAGATTGCAAGCGAACGGTTGAGGTATTCTTATCTCAACCGTTTCTTGTCGTACAGAAAGTGTGTTCCTATACGACAAAAAGGATTCTGTTTTATACTGCATTACGAGGACAATGTTTATGGCTAGAAGAAAGAGTCGTTATTCCGGTATCGGCGGACAGGCGGTGCTGGAAGGCGTTATGATGAAAAATAAAGAAAAATACGCGGTAGCGGTCCGCAAGCCGGACGGTGAGATCGATGTGGAAGTGGAGACCTATCAGGGTCTGGCACATGGAAGCAGGATCAAGGAGCTTCCCTTTATCCGCGGTATTTTTAATTTCCTGGATTCTCTGATCCTGGGAACCAGAGCGTTAAATTATTCTGCTTCCTTTTATGAAGAGGAGGACAGTAAGGAGACGAAGTTTGACAAGGCAATGGATAAAATGAGCGGCGGTAACGGAGAAAAACTGCTGTCCGGTATCGTGACGGTGATCTCGGTCATACTGGCAGTGGGAATCTTCATTGTACTTCCTTATTTTATTTCATCGCTGTTTGAGAGCTTTATCCGTAATCGCTCCCTGATGGCGATCATTGAGGGTGTGATCCGTATTGCCCTGTTTTTATTGTATGTATGGGGCATCAGTGCCATGAAGGATATCCGCAGACTGTACCAGTACCACGGCGCGGAGCACAAATGCATCAACTGTATTGAAAAGGGCAGACCCCTGACGGTGCACAACGTGATGCGCAGCTCCAGACTGCATAAACGCTGCGGTACCAGTTTTATATTCTTTGTTATGCTGGTAAGTATCGTGTTGTTTTTCTTTATTCAGGTGGACAATGTAGCGGAGAAGGTGGTCCTTCGTATTCTGCTGATGCCTGTTGTGGCAGGAATTTCTTATGAGATCATCCGCCTGGCAGGACGCACGGATAATATATTTATTAAGATTCTGTCGGCACCCGGCATGTGGATCCAGCGTATGACCACTAAGGAGCCGGATGAGAGCATGGCAGAGGTAGCCATTGCTTCCGTAGAAGCAGTATTCGACTGGAAGAAATATTTACAGGATACTTTCGGTTATGAGGTCGATGAGAGCTGGGCGCAGGATGTCAAACCGGCAGAACCCGAGGATTAAGATGACTTACCGGGAATGTTATGAACAGGGCTGCCGCACCTTACAGGCAGCGGGAATCGAAGAAGCCACACTGGATGCGAGACTTCTGTTAGAAGCTGTGTGCGGTACGGACCGCAATGATCTGCTGGCGCACGGCGAACAGCCGGTGATGTCACAAGCGGAAGAAAAGTATCTGAACTGGATCCGTCAGCGGGCGGAGCATATTCCTCTGCAGCAGCTGACCGGAGAGCAGGATTTTATGGGGCTGACCTTTAGCGTCAATGAGCATGTGCTGATCCCGAGGCAGGATACCGAGATCCTGGTGGAGGAGGTATTGAAGGAACTCCATGACAGGATGCGGATACTGGATATGTGTACGGGCTCCGGATGTATTCTGTTAAGCCTGCTGCATTACAGCAATGATTGTGAAGGACTGGGTGTGGATCTGTCTGCGGAGGCGTTGCAGGTAGCAGAGCAGAACGCGCAGAGAATTCTTGGGGAAAACTTTTCAGAACCCAAAGACTGCGGAGTAAAAACTTTCGAAACAGAATCAGATGACGCAGAAACAGCAATAAATACTGCCGGGAATGAGACAGCAGGCAGAGTGCGATTTCAGCAGAGTGATCTGTTTGAAAAAGTAGAAGGAAAATTCGAGATCATTGTATCGAATCCCCCGTACATTGCCAGTGCTGAGGTAGACAGACTGATGCCGGAGGTGCGCGATCATGAACCGCGGATGGCTCTGGACGGAACGGCGGATGGATTGGAATTTTACCGTCGTATTATTGTAGAAGCCGGGCAGTATCTTGTGAGCAGTGGTATGCTGTTTTTTGAAATAGGCTATGATCAGGGACAGGCAGTATCGGAACTGATGCGGGAACACGGATACCGTGAAGTACAGGTGGTACAGGATTATGCCGGTCTGAATCGTGTAGTATATGGAACATATGTAACAGTCTGAGAAGACATAAAGGAAGTTATGAAGTGAGCTGTTACGAATTTATATCTGAGAGGAAAAATCTATGTTTGACAAATTGGAAGATTTATTGATTCGATTTGAAGAGATCATGGGTGAACTGCATGAGCCCACGGTCACGAATAACCAGGAACGTTTCCGCAAGCTGATGAAGGAACAGAGTGATCTGACTCCCATCGTGGACGCATATACAGAGTACAAAAAGTGCAAGCAGGATATCGAAGATTCTCTTTCCATGCTGGAAGAGGAAAAAGACGAAGAAATGCGCGAGATGATCAAGGAGACGTTAAACGACAGCAAGAAGCGCGTAGAAGAGCTGGAGCAGGAGCTGAAGATCCTGTTACTGCCCAAGGATCCTAACGATGACAAGAACGTAATCGTGGAGATCCGTGCCGGCGCCGGTGGTGATGAGGCTGCGCTGTTCGCAGCGGAGATCTATCGTATGTATGTGCATTATGCCGAGAAGCAGCGTTGGAAGGTAGAGCTGATCAACGTGGATGAGATCGGTATCGGCGGTATGAAGGAAGTCCAGTTTACCATCAGCGGACAGGGTGCTTATTCCAAGATGAAGTATGAGAGTGGCGTACATCGTGTACAGCGTGTACCGGAGACCGAGAGCGGCGGACGTATCCATACCTCCACCATCAGTGTGGCGGTTATGCCGGAGGTGGATGATGATATTGATATCGTCATCGAGGACAAGGATATCCGTATCGATGTCATGAGAGCATCCGGTAACGGCGGTCAGTGTGTCAACACCACCGACTCTGCGGTACGTCTGACCCACTATCCTTCCGGAATCGTGGTATACAGCCAGACAGAGAAGTCTCAGATCCAGAACAAGGCGAAGGCATTCGCACTGTTGAAATCCAAGCTGTATGACATCGAGCAGCAGCAGAGACACGATGCGGAAGCAGAGATGCGCCGCAGCCAGATCGGTACCGGAGACCGTTCCGAGAAGATCCGTACCTACAACTTCCCCCAGGGCCGTGTCACCGACCATCGTATTGGTCTGACCCTTTACAAGTTAGACAAAATCATGAACGGAGATATCGAAGAGATCATCGACGCCTGCATCGCAGCCGACCAGGCAGCCAAGCTGGCTAAGATGAATGAAGAATAAAATTGTAAAAGAAACGGTCTTTGGCATAAGTCAAAAGACCGTTTCAGACTGTAGACAAAACGCTTTTGGTCAGCACTCCAGAAGCGTTTTTCTTGTTTTCGGTTCAAAAAGTGTGTACTTGATCAATAATAAACACTTTTTGGCTCCCCTTTTTCCCTTCCTAGCTATCATCTTTGCCAGTTTTTTCAGATTCATGCAGGCAAACGTAAGCCTGACTTTCATTTCCATCCGGGCTTTTCCTATCATCTGTGTATAGCGGAATCCGTGGTTTTCTTTTGCTGTTCCGAAGAGTCGCTCTACGGTCTCTTTCCGTTGCGCATACACTTCCTTCATCCCAATCGTATGCCGGATATCCTCACACTTTTCCATGTACGCCTCCCAGATATGCCGGGTCACTACCTTCACATGATCCCTGCTTTCTGTGCACTGCTTCAGATATGGACATCCTTCACAGACGATTCCGCAGCTCTTGTATTCCCGGTATCCGGAACGGTTCGTCGTATGATAAGCCAGCACCTGATCATTCGGACATACATAGCAGTCAAAATATTCATCATACACATACTCGGTTTTTTTGAAAAACCCATCTTTGGTCATGGGGCGTTTATACGGTAGAAGCGGTGTGATACCATCATCCAGAAGTAACTTTGCTATCGCTGGTGTTTTGTATCCTGCATCGGCTACCAGTGTCTGAATGCCAATGTCTTTTATCTTATCATACAGGGATTTAAACGTCCGGCTGTCATGCTGGTTGCCGGGATTTACACGATAACCCAGAATCCATCCGTTTTTGTCACAGGCTGTCTGCACAGAATACGCAAAAACATTTTTATGTTCACCTTTTCGGAACCATCCGCTTTCCGGATCCGTTGTACTTTCCTTGACCGTTTTTTCTTCTTTTCCATCAGAGCTGCCACCACAGGAGGGGGGATCTTCCTTCTTTTCTTTCAGAGGCTTTTTCCCATGCACTTCCCGGTCTTCATTGATTTCCTTCTTTAACTGCTCTTCGAAGAACAGTGCTTCCTCATATGCAATCCGTTTCCGCATCTTTTTGCTGTTTGCCCGTGCTTTTACATGGGTGGCATCCACGAAGACCTCGGAAGGATCGATCAGTCTGTATTTATAGCATTTCTGCAGGATACGGGAAAAGATCTGTTCAAAAAGATCAGTATCCCTAAAGCGTCTGGTATAATTCTTTCCAAACGTAGAGAAATGGGGAACCTTGTCCATCATTTCCAGACCGAGGAACCATCGGTATGCGACATTGACCTCGATTTCTTTTACTGTCTGGCGCATACTTCGGATGCCGTACAGATACTGGATGAATGGAATTTTAATGAGCATGACCGGATCCATACTGGGGCGCCATTGTCTGCACTGTATTTATCGATCACAAGTTCATAGATAAAACTCCAGTCGATTGCCTGGTCAATCAGGCGCAGCAGATGATCCTGCGGAACAAGGTCATCCATGCAGAACATCTGAATCTGTTCTCTTTTCTTATCTGCATTCTGTGTCATCATAGGAAACACCGCCTTTATTTTGATACTTTCATTATACCAAAAAAGTAGTGAAAAGTCCTGTAAATACGGCTTTTTCACCACTTCTTATATGCTTGTAAGTACATAATTTTTGCAGTCATGGCACAAGAAAAGCTCCCTCACAGGAAGGAGCTTTGTCTACAGTCTGAAGAGGGCTACCTATAATTATGGGTAGCCCTCTCAAAATGGAAGTAGCGTTATGGAGGAAAGAAACATTTCCTTACATGACACCCTTTACACAAACATAGCAACTATCATACAATTTTCTACGATTCTCTCTGTTGATCCTTTTTTTTCTTGTATAACAGCCATAGCGCTACGCTGAACAATGCAAGTACAAAAGTTACTATATAAATCAAGAAACTATCACTTGCCTTAACTGCCACGAACCAACCGTTTGCTCCTCCTGAATGCTTCAGAATGGCAAATCCATTATATTGCGCTATCAGTTTTATGATTGATAAACAGATGCCAATCACACTCAGCACAGTGAGTATAATGCTACACACTTTTATTTTTTTCACTATCATTATCCTCCTTTTATTCTGAAACACAATCTGCGCTGTTATATTAGTTAGGCACTGGTCCTAATCCCAACAGACCCGCAAGAAAAAAAGCACAGACAACAAGAAGAAAATTTCCTATGCCTACACATCCGATAATTAAGAAATTGGGTATGAACTTTTCCTAATGACTCTGTTGTATAAATAAGCACTTAAAAACCCTATTCCTAATGCTCCCGATATGACAGGCAAATATGCTACCACTGTAAATAATACCCTATCCACTCCAATCCTCCTTTCCTCAATTCGCTATAGGTCCTCCAAGCGCAAACGCAAAAAGCAATAACAGACAGATTACGACTGGAAATAGCAATGCAAATATTCCTAATATTAGCGTAACATAATAGCTTAATTTCATCCTGCGCCTATGAATGGAAAGAGCAATCAGTACAATTCCAATTCCCAAAAATATAAAAGGCATACATACAAAAACAAATGCCTCCCACTGCATTAGATCAATTAAAAAAATCAGCAATACAACGGATGTAACGGATACAACGCTAATAATAATATTTCTTCTCTCAATTTGTCGTTGATGAACTACCAGACTAATAACATTGTCCAATACCTCCGTAGCTTTATCCGCTGATATTTCTTCTTTGGGTTCTCTTTCTGACTGCATTATTTCTAATACACTAACCTCCAATACATCGGCCAACGGTTTTATGGTGTTAATATCCGGAAAACCCAATCCCCGTTCCCACCGTGAAACCGCTTTATCTGTTACACTTATTTTCTCTGCCAGTTCTGCCTGCGTCCACCCCTTCTCTTTCCTAATTGTTGCTATAAATTCTCCAAACTTCTTGCTGTCCATACTTTCCTCCTCTTTCAGCGTAATTAGATTTTATTATATTTCCTCATTTTATCAACCGATGAATCGTAGAGTTCCGCAAAAATCGCATAAATACGCTCTTTTTCAAATTAATATTTAACTTATTATATCAAAGCAACACCTTCTAACATAGCCTATATTCCCTTTGCACAAAATTGGCACAAAACTTTCCCAACTTGGCACAGCTTTGCGATTTACACGGTAAATCCCCTATGTTAAAATGGGTATCGTGAAAATTCATACATACCAGAAACGCAGGAACGAAGCACCCCCCGGCTTCTCCTGCGTTTTTATTACGCAAAGCTGACACTTACATAGGTCAGCTTTGTGCTGTTCAGGAGGTGACATTTTGAAAAAAAGAATCCGGCGGTTGCTGCTGTCCGAAAGAGGCGACTCCTCATATATCAGCAGCTTTGTCTACATTCTGAAACGGTCTTTGGCATAAGTCAAAAGACCGTTTCTTTATTATACTTTTAATGAATAAAAATAATGTAACTATTCAGAACACCATTCGCAAAACCGCCTCTGCGAGGCTTTGTTCTGAATAGTTACAAAATAATTTGAAAAAGGACATAGTTATGGCATAATTATACTATAAAGGAGGGGGGAAATGATGGGAAAGTATACAGCATGGAAAATGAAAGCTGCAATATGTGATGATACGGTAGAAGATGCGGCGTTCATAGAAAAACATATAAAAGATTATTTCATGACAAAAAGCATTCCTTATGAATGTAATGTATATCAGAGCAGTAAGGCATTGTGGTATGAAATTGAGGATGGTCAAGCGTTTGATCTGTTGTTTTTGGATATCGAAATGCAGGAATTAAATGGCTTTGAACTGGCAGCTAAAATTCAGGAAACAGCACCGGATATTCTGATCATCTTTGTGTCAGCTTACGAGAGTTATGTGTATAAATCATTTGAATTCCGACCATTTCGTTTTATTCCGAAGCAACAAATGGAAAGCATGATCACACAGGCACTGGAGGCAGCATTCAGGGAAATTGTATCACGTACCTCAGAGGTTTATATTGCAGAAAACCAACAGGGCATAGAAAAAATCCCATTTAGAAAAATTGTATATATTTGGAGAGAAGGCAAGTATTTATATATTGAAAAGACGGATGCTACCAGGTGTAAGGTAAGAAGCTCCTTAAAAAAGATATCGGAGAAATTACCGGAAGATGAATTTGTATGGGTGGATCGGGGATATTTGTGTAATTTATATCATGTGAAACAGATCAAAGATAACCAGATGGTTTTATCTACGGGGCAGCAATTGTACATCGGAGAACGACGGCTGGCGCAATTAAAACATCAGATAATGGAATATTGGCAGGCAGGTACGGATAATGGAAAATGGAGTACAAATGATTAAAATTCTGTGGAGCATACACAATTCGGCATGGCTTCTGATATGGATGGATATGCTTTTTGATCGGAGAAAATACATAGATTCAGATAAAAAATTTATTGTAACAATTTTTTTATCGGGAATGCTATGGTATGGTCTGCAAAAGTATTTGTCGTGGATTCCGTTACTGCTACTTCTTACTATTTTGGGATACCTGTTATGGAATGGCTCTGTGGAAAAAGTGGCATCCCTTGTAGTCAGTTATGTTTTTATCTGGACCGTTTTACTGGGCCTGGTGGAACATTTCTGGACAAATGCGGAATTTTGCGCACAGGCAGGATGGCTGATCTTAAATGGTATATTGATATCTGCTATAAGACATAAAGGAATAGGAAAAACTTTTACAGCGTTGAATCTGTTGAAAACATTTGGCATTGCTTTCTTCAGTACAGCATTTCTGTGTGATTTTTTTATGGATATGATTTATGGAAATGCAATTCAGAATTATGTTTTCCTGTCCTGCCTGATGAGTCTGCTTCTTATGGTATGTTTTTACTTCCGCCAATCGCAACTGAAGATGCAAATCTCTGTATTAGATACACAATATGAGCTGATTGAGAGCCAGTATGTCAGAGCACAGAATTTCTATACAGAAAATGCGAAACTGTATCATGATATCAAACATCATCTGCGAGCGCTGGAGAGACTTCTGCAAAATGGTGATCAGAGAGAAGCCTTAGCATATATAGAGAGCGTGCAGCAACCGCTGCAGTGTAAAATGATTCCGGTACATACAGGTATAGATATTGTAGATACCGTAATTTATGAAGCAAAAGAGAAAGCAGAACAGCGTAATATTCTTTTGATGGTCGAAACACCGATTCTTCCGTCAGGGCTAAAACTGGAGGATAGAGAATTTTGTGTATTATGTGCCAATTTATTGAACAATGCATTGGAAGCAGCAAAAGAACAAATCAGATTGAATATTACGGTAACAGCAGGGTTTCTTGTAATTGAAATGAAAAATGACTATAAAGAAAAACCAGTGGTTAAAAATAATCATTTTGTATCTGAGAGAGAGCAGGATTCGTTAGCGCATGGCTGGGGAATGAAGATTATTGAACAAATCGTGGAGAAATATCAAGGAAAATTGTCAATCATGGTTGATATGCAGGTAAACATTAAAATATTGTTGGACGTGCAATAATTGGTGGTCAGATTTCTGCTTTTTGTGGACAAATTATGATAACAATAAAAAAATAAGTTATTATAAAAAAGAACGAAAGAGCAACAAAAGTCTACGAAATTAAAAGGAGAATTCTATGATGAAAATCAGGGAAGCTGTTAAATGTGTGACTGTGATTTTAGGATATTTTTTGTTAACTGAGTTTGGCAAAATGATAGAGTTTTGGATTTTCATGGCACATCAAACGGAAAGTGATTTATATGAGCAGCAATGGAGTTGGATTACCATGCCGGAAAGCAGGTTCTTCCAGATCCCGGGAAGAACAGGACTGTTGTTTGCTGCATTGATAGCGGTCTTGTTATGTATGTTAGCTCACGGGAAAGACTTTCGTGCCGGACAGTTGAAAAAAATTAAGGAAACACTACAAATAAATTGGAGAAAAATATTGTTTCAGGCAATACTGATCGTGGGTGTAGTATTGGGAGTGGCTTATACCAGATTCCTGGATCGTATTGCCTCCGTTATATCCATGAAAGATATTTATTTCTATATCAGTGGTACCGGCGCACTTGCGGGAACACAGGTACTTGAAAATATAGCTGAAAGGTTTTCTATCCTTGTCACATTTCATGAACCTGATTTGTTGATAATTCCGATTTCCTTTTTAGTATTTGAACTATTAAGAGTCTGTTTTGATTCTAAAATGACACTAACTTAAGAGATAAATTTTTTACTCTTCCAGAAAATGCGAAAGGTAGAAACGGGAATTATCATAAGTTATACAGCTAAGTTGAATGAGGAATAAGAGAAGAAAATGATGAAGGGCGGACTTTGGCGGTGCCAGGGTTCGCCTTTTATGATATAATGAGCCTCAAGGAAAAACAAGTGGCTGCAAGCAGACATTTGTTTTTCTGGGCTCATTAGCGAACGAATATCCTGCGAAGCAGGATGTAAAGTGCGATAGCACGAATTCGTGAGCTTTATGATATAATGAGCGCAAGTGAGCCAATATGCTTGCATAATTAGCGAACGGCGAATTTGATCATGATCGTTGCGAAGCAACGGTAAGCACCGTAGGTGCGAATCATGATACAATAAAGAGAAGCAGCAAATATGAACAAAGGAACAGCAGAAGGAGAGAAAAACAAATGACCGTAGCAGAAGCAATACGTGAATATGTCGATGAAACCGAAGGGCTGGAGCTCTATGAGCAGGAGCCGGAAAAGGGTCTGGGGATCCTGGATAGTTACAGACTGAAATAGAAAACGGAGAGTTAAACAGTGAAAAAACATATTTTGTG